>ERZ1673752.3436-NODE-3436-length-15196-cov-67.916782_pt1 | contig 15196 bp, 12 predicted proteins | sample MGYA00580195_ERZ1673752 | MGnify/ENA primary metagenome ERZ1673752 (study PRJEB41218, sample SAMN15661744) | gut metagenome | host: Homo sapiens | place: Canada: London | collected 2015-08-20/2019-03-30 | study: EMG produced TPA metagenomics assembly of...
CGTCTACAACGGTCAGCCCATGCTCTGCGGCATACTGTCTAAGCATCATGCGCTGAGACGAGATTTGTCAAGGTATGTTTTTGTAAAGAAGTGTGCAATTCGCATTGACAAGAAGCAAAAAGAACGCTACGGCAAAAAATACTGCCATCACTCGCCGAGCATTGAGGAAAGCCTGCTGCAAGACGCTGTTATGAGAGCCATCATGCAGACGGCAAAGCAAAATGTCGAGGTGTTGAAAACACTGAAAATTCATATCGGCATGGGGCTTACGGATGAAGTCACCGAGGATAAGACGCTCGACATTCAGATACGCATTGCCGAAATCAACACCGAGTTTCAGAAATTGCTCAAAGCGGTATCTGCCGACAATGCAGACGGTATAGATGAGGAACGCATCACCGAGCTGATGAATGAAAAGCAAAGACTGACCGTACAGCTCGAACAGTATGCAGCCATGCGCCAAAAAAGAGAAAGTGCAAAATCCCGACTCGATGAGATTTATACCATACTTGACGGACTGCAAAACCACCCGATGGAATATAACGATAAGCTCGTCCGTCAGATCATCGAATGCATAGTGGTGGAATCAAAAGAGAAAATCAAGGTGGTCTTTATCGGCGGCACCGAAATCGAGATGACGCTGTAAACAGCCTTGAAAACAGAAACGGAGTGATGTAAAATAATTGTGACGAGTGTTCAAATCAAGACAGTGAAAATGCAAAAACATCTCTATTGTCCTGTCTTCACAAAAACCACCCCTCGGGGGTGGTTTTCTTTTCGTCCCGGTAGTTTTGGCCCTGCTCTCCCGCAGAGAAACGGCCAGCGAAAAAAAGAAGATTGCGGCAGCCGCGTCGTCACGCCGGAGGGATTCTCCCGCCGGCTGAAGGAGTCTTGAAAAATCAGAGGAGGCGAACCCATACGGGTTCGCCTCCTCTGATAAACGTATACTTCACGCGCGTTCCGGAACAGCAGGGATTCTTCGCAGCAGCAAAGCAGCATCGCCTATTTGCGTAAGATCATTTTTCCAGATATTGCTTTATCATTTCACCAAGAATGGGAATGCAGCGGGCAATATCTTCTTCTCCCGTGGTGGAGAAGTTCAGCCGCATGGCATTCTTGCCGCTTCCGTCGCAGCAGAAAAACTGACCGGGCACATAGGCAATGTTCTTCTGAAATACAAAGTCGAACATCTCCAGCGTATCCACGCCTTCGGGCAGATCCACCCACATGAACAGGCCGCCGCCGGGCAGGATGACCCGTGTACCCTCCGGAAAACTGGCGCGGACAGCCTCTGCCATCACGTCTCTCCGACGGCGATACACATCGATCACCGTTTTCAGGTGTCCGTCAAAGTCGCAATCCTTCATATAGTGATAGACCTGCCGCTGGGCAATGTTGTTTACCTGCAAATCGTCCCGCATCTTCAGATACACCAGCTTGGTGATGCTCTCATGGTCGGCAATGAGCCAGCCGATGCGCAGGCCCGGCGCGATGGTTTTGGAGGTAGACCCTGAATAGATTACCCGGCCATACTTGTCAAAGCTCTTAATTGCAGGCATGATCTCTCCATCGAAGGATACCAGACTGTAAGGTCCGTCTTCTACAACAAAGGTATCATACTTTTCTGCCAGCTCCACCAGCTCCTTGCGTCGCTCGATGGACATACAGCGTCCGGTGGGATTCTGGAAATCCGCAATGGTATAGATAAACGCCACCTTTTTGTGCTGCTGCAGCACCTGCTCCAGCGCGTCCATCTTCATGCCATCGTCATCCATATCCACACCCACAATCTCCGCGCCGTAGGAGCGGAAGGTGTCCAGCGCGCCGGGGTAAGAGGGATTCTCCACAATGACCACAGAACCGGGCTCAATCATTCCCTTGGACAGATACGCCAGTCCCTGCTGTGCGCCGCTGGTAATCAGGATATTCTTATAGTCAATATCGTTCACCTGATAGCGCTTCATAAACTCCACCAGATACTGGCGCAGGGGATCATATCCGTCTGAGGCGGCATACTGGATTGCCTCGCCGCCCTCCTCGTCAAATACCTGATCGGTGATACGGCGCAGGTCCTCCAGTGGGAAAAACTCCTTGCTGGGCAGGCCACCGGCAAAGGACACCACCTGAATGCCGTCTTTTGCTTTGTCACGGATCTTGGCTGTAATGCTGCGGATGGACGACGGAGTCAGCGCGTCCAGAAACTCACTGCTGATAACCATAACGAGTTCTCCTTACTTGAAATGATAAAAAGATTTTGGGGAAATTATTCGCCCACATTTACATCCGCTTCCTTCAGGCCGTTGAACACATCCGCGTCAAACTCACCTTCGGATTTGGCAACAATCACGGTGTCCACGGAGTCGCCCAACACATTCAGAACGGTCTTGAACATATCGGGGAACTTGTCGATGGCCACGATAATGGCAATAGCCTCCAGAGGGAAGCCCACAGACTGCAGCACCACAGTCAGGGTAACCATCACCACGCCGGGCATACCGGGGGAGCCGATGGTGCCGAGTGTAGCTGCGATTACGATGGTGACGATCATGGGCCAGGTCAGATCAATGTTATACAGCTGTGCCACAAATACGGCGGTCATGCCCTGCATGATCGCGCTGCCGTCCATGTTCAGCGTGGCGCCCAGAGGCAGGGTAAAGGCCGCCACTTTTTCGGACACACCGATGCTGCGGCAGAACTCGATGGAGTAAGGCAGCGTAGCATTGGAAGACGAGGTGGAGAAGGGCACCAGAGCGATGCGGCTGTACTTCTTCAGGAAACGGCCATATCTCAGGCCGGTGAAAATTTTCAGCATCAGGCCATAGACGATCAGTCCGAACAGGAACAGCAGGAAAATTTCGGAAGCGCAGTACTTGGCCAGCGTTACGATGATGGAGAAGCCCAGATTCGCAACAGTCTTTGCCATCAGCGCACACACGCCGTAGGGGGTCAGCTGCATAACAATATTTACGATTTTCAGCATGGTGTTGGCCAGAGACTCGTTGAACTCCTTCACGGCCTTTGCCTTCTCGCCGATCAGGCTCAGTGCGATGCCAAAGAACACGGCAAAGACCACAACGTGAATCATCTTGCCTTTAGCAAAAGATTCTACAATATTGGTGGGGATAAAGTCAAGGATAACACTTGCAAAGGAAGTGCTCACATTTTCATAGGTATTGGACAGGTCGAAAGACCCCAGATCCACACCCACACCGGGCTTAAGGATCATGCCGCCCAGAATACCAAAGGCAGAGGCAAGCACGGTGGTCACCACATAAATTGCCAGGATTTTTCCGCCGATACGGCCCACCTGCTTCACATCGGTGGCACTGGAAATGCCCATGACCAGAGAGGCGAAAACGAAGGGGATAATGGTCATCTTAATCAGGTTCAGGTAACCGTTGCCAACAATGTTCAGTACCGTGTTGATGATGATGTCATCACGGACATAGCCTTTCGGGATGAAGCACAGGATTGCGCCGAAAATCAGGCCAAGGATCATGCCAATGATGGACTTTTTGCCCAGGGTAGCAGCTTTTTTGCTTTCGAGGGTTGCCATAGTAACTCCTTCTTTCTTTGAATTATTTTTGAGAAGCTCGGGTATTCCATTCGCTTGGTTGCTTGGGATTTGTTTTCCTGTGTGATCTCCTCCTTATCCATTTTCTCTCCTGATATATTTCCATGTGCGCAGCAGGGTATCCTCATCCCCAAAGGCACCGGATTTTGTGATAACCGGCATGCCCCGCAGGGGGCCGTCGGCCAGCAGCCCGGCCGGAGTGCCGCTTTGTACCTCCTCCAAAAGCCGTATCTGCGTGGTGTGCAGGCTTCGGCATACCTCCACGGAGGTGTCGCCTCCCACAAGAATCAGCCCATCATACAGGGCCGGATCCAGCCGGGTAAGCACCTCTCCCAGCTCTCTTGCCAGCCGCTTACCCGATTGGCGTGCCGTCACATCGCCATCTTCAAAGCCAGTCTGGCTGCAAAACAGACTGTCAAAGGCCAGAATCGCGCCGTGCTCCTGCGTCAACAGCCCCGTCAGCTTCTGAACAGTCTCCGGGATTTCCGCCGCATCGTCGCCTTGCAGCAGCAGACCGGAATCCATCAAAACCGTGTGCAGCCCGCAGCATTCCTGCAGTCGCTGCACCTGTCGGGCCGTCTCCCGCTTGCGCGAGCCGGTCACCGTCAGCACGCTCCCCGCCCGGGGCGGTTTGTCCACCCGGGCATTCTGCCCGCTCACAGGCAGAGCCGCAGCCAGCGCAGCACTGCCGCAATATACCGGCCTTTCTTCCAGCGCCTGCCCGATCCGGGTCACAAGGGCAAGGTCCTCCTCCGTCACCGCATCAAACAGCCACACCAGCGCTTTCTTTTCTCTGTTGATAGAGGTCGCCAGAGCCATGCCCTCTGCCCGCAGCCGTGCCAAGGGAATATGGCAGACCGCGCTGTCACAGCGGCTTTTAAACAGCGCCAGTAAATCCTTTTCTGTGCCGTCCGGCAAATGCAGCACGCCGTCTGTTACCGTGCGGCCCATTTCCGGGTAACTGGGTGCAGCCAGCGCATGCCGTCGTCCAGTAACCTTCAGCACAGCCTCCAGTTCCTCTGCCGGGTTGCCCCGCATAAGTGAGTCCACTTTTTTAAACACAGTGTCCTCATTCCGCAGCGAAATCTGGCTCATCACCTCCCGGGTTCTCCGGGCCGCATCCTCTGCGCCCAGTTCCCGGGAGCTGGCATTGATTGACAGGGCAGCCTCCACTCCCGGATACAGCAGCGGCTTCTCCGGCGGTCCCACCAGCACCGTGGTAGGGATACCCTGCTTCTGCAGCTGAATGCCGGTATCGGTTGCGCCGGTCAGATCATCGGCGATAATCAAAACCATATTCCGGCCTCATTTCCCGGCAGTGGATGCCTTTTTGGCGTTCGCCATGCGAATAGCGTAGTCCATGGCGTTTACAAGGCTCAGTTCGTTGGCAACGCCCGTTCCCGCATGGCCGAAGGCGGTGCCGTGGTCCACGCTGGCCCGGATGATCGGCAGCCCCAGCGTCACATTCACACCGGCCACCGCGTCCCAGCGGCCCAGTTCCTTGTTATACACAAATCCGACCACCTTCAGCGGGATGTGCCCCTGATCGTGGTACATGCACACCACGATGTCATACCAGCCGCCCAGCGCCTTGGAAAAGGCGGTGTCCGGCGGAATCGGCCCCAGCGCCTGAATGCCCTCGGCTTTCGCCTGCTCAATGGCGGGGGTAATCTCCTCGATTTCCTCCCGGCCGAACATGCCGTCCTCGCCCGCATGGGGGTTCAGGCCGCACACACCCACCTTGGGGTTTTCGATTCCCAGCTCCAGGCAAGCCTTGTGGGCAATGCGAATCACATCCAGCACCCGCTCCTTCTTCACCAGATCGCAGGCCTGCCGCAATGACACATGGGTGGAAACATGCACCACCCGCAGCTCGTCGTGGGCCAGCATCATGGTGTATTTGTCGGTTCCGGTGTAATGGGCGTAAATCTCCGTATGGCCGTTGAAGTGGTGGCCTGCCAGATTCATTGCCTCCTTGTTCAGGGCATTTGTCACAGTGGCGTCCACCTCACCGGCCATGGCCAGTTCAATCACCTTCTTCACGCATTCAAAGGCTGCGTTGCCGCACATGGGGTCCACCTTTCCATAAGAAAATCTGTCCCAGTCCACCAGCTCCAGATGCAGCACATCAATGGTGCCGAATTCATACAGCCCCTGGCTCGGCTTTTCCACCTGATGCAGCTTCAGTTCCTCGTGGTTCGTCACCCGCAGCGCATCGCGGATGCATTTTATGTCGCCCACCACCAGCGGCCGGCAGCGCTGATACACGCTGGCATCAGACAGGGCGCGGACGGTAATCTCCGGCCCGCAGCCGGCGGGATCACCCATGGTAATTCCCAGAATCGGACGGTTCATATAGTTCCTCCTTTTGCCTTTTTCAGATTTTTCACAGAACGCTCTGGTAAATGGCCCGGATCTCCTCCAGCGTCAGGTCCTTGCGGTTGTTGTCCAGCAGACGGCGCTGCTGACTGCCGGAAGTGACCAGAAAATCAAGATCCGACGGCTGCACGCCATAGGGCTTGAGATCGGTGGGAATATCCGTGCGCCGGATGATCTCCTCAATGGCGTCAATCACGCGCAGGGACTTTTCCTCGTCCGTTTTGCCGGCGAAGTCAGGGAATACGGCATCGCACAGCCGGGCCAGTTCTTTCTCGCAGGCCGAGCGGTTGCAGCGCATCACGGGCGCAAACAGAATCGCGTTGGACACGCCGTGGGCGATGTGGAATTTTCCGCCCAGCGGATAGCTCAGCGCATGCACGGCAGTGGTGCCGCTGGCGGTGATGGCTACGCCGCCATAAAAGGCGCCCAGCATCATGGCTGTCTTCGCCTCCATATCCTCTGGGTTCTCATAGGCCCGCACCAGATTTTCAAAAATCAGCTTTGCGCCGGTCAGGGCAAACATATTGCTGAACTCAGTAGCCTTCAGGGAGGTATAGCACTCCACCACATGGGCCAATGCATCCACGCCGGTGGCGGCCACAATAGCCTTCGGCAGCCGGCGGATGGTCAGCGGGTCCAGCACGGCGTAATCCGGAATCATTGCGTCGTTGACAATCCCTTTTTTCACACTCTCCTCGGGGATGGCCACAATGGCGTTGCAGGTCGCCTCCGAGCCCGTGCCGCAGGTGGTGGGCAGAAACACTGTTTTTACCTGTTTGCGCCCCTGCGCGGGGTTCTGCAGCAAATCCCGGATGGTGTAGGGTGCGCCCTTGAGAATAGAGCACAGCTTGGCTGTGTCCATCACACTGCCGCCGCCGATGGCCACAATCAGGTCGCAGGCCATGTCCTCCAACTGCTGTGCAATCTTTTCCACATCCAGATAGCTGGGCTCCCGGGGGATGTCATCCAGTACCTCATAGGAAAGTCCGTCCAGCTCTCTCAGCAGCACATCACACACGCCGGATTGGCGCACACCCTTGTCGGTGAACACCACCACTTTTTTTGCGGTTTCCCGGCGAATGATCTCCGGGACGGTTTTCACGCTGCCCTCTCCCAAATGGGTACATACCGGCAGCTTCAGGGAGCAAATCATATCTTCTCTCTCCTTTTTCAGCGTTTGTAAGCCGCATAATAGCGGTCAATTGTCTCCAGAATTGCCCTGTCGGTTTCCTCACTAACCATGCCGAAGGGCTTGCGGCATGGGCCAAGGGGCTGACCGATCAGATTGGCAGCCCGCTTGACGATGGAATTGGGATTTCCGTACTTGAAGCAGTCCCGGATGGGCTGAATTCCCTGCTGGGCCGCTTCCGCAGCAGCCAGATCGCCCTTCTCCCAGTTTCGGTAAATGCTCACCATCATCTCCGGCAGGATGTTGGCCACAGCGGTGATTCCCCCCTTGCCGCCGTTTTCCAGCGTCTTCAGAATCAGCGCGTCATTGCCGGAAAGTACGGAAAAGGTCTTCGGGTCCGTGCCATGAATATAAGCTAAAATGTTCTCAAATTTCCCGCTGGAATCCTTCACACCCCGGATATTGGGAAAGTCCTTTGCCAGCCGGGAAACGGTTTCCGGCTCGATGGCGCAGCCGGTGCGCATGGGGATGTTGTACATCACGATGGGCAAGCTCACTGCTGAGGCAATATCTGCATAGTGGCGGTATAGTTCTTCCTGATTCAGTGCTGCAAAATAAGGAGTGATAATGGACAGCACATCCACGCCAATCTCCTGCGCTGCAAGGGACAGGTCAATGGTGTCCTGCGTTCCCACACAGCCGGTTCCGGCATAGATGGGCACCCGGCCCCGTGCCTCATCCACACAGATGCGCATGACCTGCTTTTTCTCCTCTGCGCTGAGAATATAAAACTCTCCGTTGGTTCCCAGACAGAACACGCCATCCACGCCTGCGGCAATGTGCCGGTTGACCTGTCGGCGAATCTCCTGCTCGTTGATGCTGCCGTCATCATGCATGGCCGTAGCCATGGCGGCAATGATGCCCTTAATCTCCATATTGCGAATGCCTCCTCATGGTTTCCATGTTGCATTTTTTATCTGCTTGACTCATTTCTACCATAGCTTTCTCTGTAAAACAACCTTAAAAGCAAAAAAATAAGTTGCATATTGCAACTTGAATCAAATTGTTGTAAAATAATGTTGAACAAAGCCGAATACCTATTGCAAATTTAAACAGGTGGTGAATAGAATGATTCCCTGCAGGATTTTAGCGATTGCCCCCTATGAAAGCATGAAAAGCATCCTCCTCAGCATCTGCAAAAACCGCCCTCAGATCCGTCTGACGGTGATGGTAGGCGACCTCAGCGAAGGCGCCCGGCTGGTGCAGGAAATTGACGAGCAGGAATATGACATTGTCCTCTCCCGCGGCGGTACGGCGGAAATATTGCGGACGGTTATGTCCATCCCGGTGGTAGAAATTCAGCTGTCCAGCTATGATGTGCTGTCGTCTTTGAAGCTGGCGGAAAGCTACACCGATGGTTATGCTCTGGTGGCCTATCCCAACATTACCCGAGTGGCTACGATGCTATGCAACGTGCTGCAATATGATGTGCCGGTCTACTCCATCTCTCAGAGCGACCCACTGGAAAAAACGGTGGATACCCTTATCCGGCAAGGCGTCACCCTCATCATCGGCGATGTAGCTGCCACGCAGTATGCAAGGCACTGCTCGCTGGATGCCATCCTGATTACCTCCGGGGTGGAAAGCCTTGAAAATGCTATTCGTCAGGCCCTGCAGCTGCACCAGTTGTTGGCGGCAGTCCGCGTGCGGGACACACTGCTGGAGCGGCAGGCCCGTCAGCGCCAGTGGGAGTTGGCAGTTTTGCAGGAGGATATGACCGTTTTCTGGGAAAGCTCTACTCTGGCACGCAACCCCCGCCTGCGCAAGCTGATGCAGAAGCAGGCATCTCAGACGGAGCAGGAGACAGGCAGCGTACAGGTCCGGAAGATACAGGAGCAATTCTGGAAAATTTCCTGTCAACAGGTGCAGCTGGGCGGGGTTCTCTATTTCTTTTTGCAGGCAGAGCCTCTGCCGGAGAACACCGTCCGGGACGAGGTAATTTCCTTCCTCAGCTGCGAGGACATCTCCCCCCAGTACTTTAAAAAATATATCAATTCCGCCCTTCATCAGAATTTACAGCGCTACGCAGCCTCCCGGGCACCGGTTCTGATTCTGGGGGAGATCAGCACCCACAAGGACCGGGCGGCCAACGCCCTGTACGCCAACGGCTTAAACCGGAGCCAGCCTCTGTGCGTGGTGGATTGCAGCCGGGCCGACAGCCGGTTCTGGCAGAATTTTCTCTCCCGCACAGACTCGCCCCTGTATGACGCCGGCGGCACCTTCTACTTTAAAAACAGCGGCTGTCTGACCCGGGAACAGACCGATGCGCTGGTGCGCCACATCAATTCCGGCGGCAGCACGCGCTTTCTCTTTTCCGTGATCACCGACACACCTCAGGCCGAGGAATGCCCCATCTGTCAGGCGCTGCGCCGCCAGTGCTCCTGCCTGACGCTGCGGATGCCCCCTCTGCGGGAGCGCATGCTGGAAATTCCGGCCCTTTGCAGTCTGTATCTCAACGAGTTCAATGCCGAAAGCACCCATCAGGTCATCGGTCTTGCGCCCGAGGCGCTGGAGCTGCTGCAAAGCTATCCATGGCCCGGCAATATGGATCAGCTCAAGCGGGTCATGCGGCAGGTAACGCTGCTGGCAGACCGGCCCTACATTTCCGCCGAAAGCGTCCGCAGCCAGCTGCTGCTGGAATCCCCTCCGCCCGCCGCCTCCGGCCCGGTGTTTGACACCACCCGCACGCTGGAGGAAATGACCCGCGAGTTGGTGGAAATCGCCCTGCACCGCGCCCACGGCAACCAGAGCCGGGCCGCCCGGCAGCTGGGCATCAACCGCTCTACCCTGTGGCGGATGCTGCACAAGGAAAAGTAAATGTCCGTCTCGCTGTAAGCTGCGGCAGCTTCGGGATGAGCTGCTGTGCGGTGTCTTTGGGGCAAGGGAGGTCGACCAGCTTTTGGGCAGGCGAAAGGGGCTGCGCCTTGCTGCATGTACCCCTTTTCTTTCGAGGACTTGCCTGCACACAGCACAAAAGGCAGGCACCCTTTGGGCGCCTGCCTCAGCGTGTCGAAAAAGTCCAGCCCAGCTGGGCTTTTTTGCGCTTATATGATAAAATGGTTCTGGGTGATGAAAGATGCTGGAACGAGGGAAACGGGACCGAGACCTGGTGGAGTTTGTTGTGATAGACCAACTGGTACCGGCGGAGCATTTACTGCGGAAAATAGATGCGGCGGTGGACTTTGATCGCATTTATGAGATGGTGGATATCCTGTACAGCGAAGATAACGGGCGGCCCAGTGTGGACCCTGTTGTGCTGTTCAAAGTGGTGTTGATTCAGCATCTGTACGGCCTGCCGTCCTTGCGGAGGACAGCGGATGAGATCAGCGCAAATATCTGCTACCGTTGGTTTTTGGGATATACGCTGCAAGAGGAAACGCCGCATTTTTCCACGGTGAGTTATAATTTCCGTCATCGGTTTACCGCAGAAACCGTGGACCAGGTCTTTGCGTGGATACTGGAAGAGGTGGCGGAAGCGGGATATCTGTCCCCCAAGGCAGTTTTTATAGACGGGCCCCACATCAAGGCCAACGCCAACACGAAAAAGCGAGTAAAGGCTGCGATACCGGCAGCATCCAAGCACTACGCGAAGGAACTGATGGAGGAAGTCAACGCAGACCGGGAAGCCCGAGGGAAGAAGCCTTTTGAAGACGACGATGAGCCTCCAAATCCACCGAAAAAATGCAGAGATAACACATCCAAGAAGGAACTGGCGAGACGAAAGAAAGAGAAAACATGGATCGTCACCCAAAGCGTGACCGACCCGGACTGTGGCTTGTTCGTAAAGGGCAGCCATGAGCGGCAGTTTGCATATGAGGCCCATACGGCCTGCGACAAGAACGGTTTCGTGCTTGAGACGGTGGTAACGCCCGGAAATGTCCACGACAGCGTTGCCTTTGACGAGGTGTACGACAAGGTAACGAAGACATTTCCTGAAACAGAGACCATTGTTGCCGATTCTGCCTATAAGACGCCCCATATCTGCAAGAAAGTATTTGATGACGGAAGAGTTTTATCCACAGCGTACAAGCGGCCGCAGACGACGAAGGGCGGACATGAGTGGTGGAGATACGTCTACGACGAGTTCTATGACTGTGTGATCTGCCCGGAATACCAGATCCTCAAATATGCGACAACAAACCGGGACGGCTGCCGTGAATACAAGAGCTTCGTGGGTGTTCTTCACCACGAACCGTTCACTCTCAGGGCGCTCCACACGCTGCTTGTTTTTGTAGGAGATCGTAGTGGTGCGAAGCCCAACCGAGTGTCCGAGGTAGACCTCATTGTTCAGAATACTATAACAGATGAGATGCTCTGGCGGAAGCCTCCCCGGGGGATATTTTTTCATCTTTTATCGCTCAAAGTCGTTCTTTTTCCATACGCTGCGCAGTGGGCTTTTCTGCTGTGCTGCCTGCCGCTGCATACTCATCTGCCGCGCCTGCCGTTCTTCTGCATTCTCTCCGATCAGGCGGGATGCTTCCTGCTTAGCGCTGAGCAGCATACGGAGTGATGGCTTTTGCTGAGAGGTTTCTTCCAACTGTGCTTCGACTGCCTTCTCCTGTGCGGGCCGGATAGCCTGCCGCGCTTTATACAACTCCACCGGATCAAAATCCGATGCCTGCGCTTTCAGATCAGCGTACTCAGACAGCGCCTTATCCAACTCGGCAGAGTATCTTTGCTCCTGCGCCTCCAGCTTTTTCAGTCCAGCCTCCATGGTGGCAATATCCTTGCGGAATTCCTCTGCGCCTGCATCCTCCGCATACTCAAGTTTTTGAAAAAGAAGCGCCTTTTCGGAACGCAGTTCCTCTAAATCTTCCGTCAGCTCTGCAATGCGGACAGCCAGCGCCTTGTGGCGTTTCACATGGTATATTGGCAATGCCTTTTTCTCGGCAACCAATGTTTTGCGTTCCTTGCTCTTTTCCTTGATTTGCTGCACCAGACCGGTGTAACGCTCCAGCTCCGGCTTCCATACGGCAAGGGATTTTTGAATATGCGATTTGCCGTTGCGAATATGAGAGAGCTGATAGCAGAAGATCAGCACCTGGCTGCGCAGTTTCTCCAGCCCCTCCGCAATGGCCGGTACAGTGCGGGCGACCAGTGCGGCCAGTTTTTTGATTTCAGCTTTCAGCTCCCGCAGCAGCGCATTGTCTGCCCTGATCTGCCGGTTCAGCTCGCAGCGGTCAGAGACGATTCCTTTGCGCTCTAATGCCTGCGCTGTCACGCCCTCATGGATGGTGGGGATCTCATCCAGCCCCCGTGCAGCGTTGCTGCGATGGTCAATGCGTTCTTCCCGTCCAGCACTTTCCAGATAACGGTTGGTCACGTCAGCCCATGCCACCCGCCATGATACAAGCTGTTCCTCGCTGTTCCAGCGTTCGGAGATGGGGTTCTGACGGCCGTAGCGGGTGCTTTTGGGATGCTTGTCTGCACGGATAAGCTCCTGCGCCTCAGCAGCAGATGGTGTCATGTACACCTTCTTTTTGCCGACCTTGTAGGGATATTGCTTCTCCCAGCCATCGTTCTGCGCCGACTTGAATTCGGCGGCGGTAAAACCTCGTTCCTCGCCGTTTCTCATGCAGAGGTATTCCTTCTCGGTTTTGTACTGCCACTTGCCCTGCTCATCCAGCGGGCGCACCGTCAGCAGAATGTGGGCATGGGGATTGTGGCCGTCCGTGTCGTGGATGGCAGCATCGGCGCACATTCCATCGGACACAAACTGCTCCCGGATAAAGTCTTGCAGCAGCTCGATTTGCTGTTCCCGACTCAGCTCTATGGGCAGCGCCACGACGAACTCACGGGCAAGCCTGCTGTCTTTTGCTGTCTCTACTTCCTCCACGGCGTTCCAGAGCTTTTCTCTGTCCTGCCATTCCTGTGGGGCATATTCCGGCAGAAACACCTGCTGCCAGACAAGTCCTTGTTTTTTAGTGTAGTCGTGCTGAATCCCGTCATAATCGTTATACAGGCGGGAGCAGCTCAAATAAGCAGAAGCAGCCACGGCGGAGCGTCCTGCGCCCCGGCTGACCACCTTCGCTTCCAAATGATAAATCGCCATATCTTCTTCACCTCGTTCTTCCTTTTTCTGTTTCTCTTTCGCAAAAGAGAAAATGCCCCGAAGATGAGCTTCGGGCATAGCCGCAAACAAAGCTGCCGGTGGCAGGTTTGTGCGGGCAGGGTGCAAGCTGTTTCCAAAGCAGAAACAACTGCGACCTGCGCAGACGATGACAGCAGCACCCTGCAAGTGCTGTGGCATTGTCTGGAGGCTGCCGCAGCAGCCGCATCCGCCTCGCAGAGCGCACGATTTCCGCAGGAAATACCACTGCCCTTTAGGGTGGTGAGTAAGTGCGCCCTTACGGGAGGAAAAGAGGAGGCCCCCGGTTTCCCGGAGACCTCCCAGCGGATTCAATTGTGCTGCGGCAGCTTCTGCATCAGGTAATCCTCCAGCGCAGACAGCTCCATCGTCCGCACCTCCGGCAGCACTTTCTCCAAGATTGCACCCTCCTGAATGAGCCTACGGGTACGGACCTTGCGTTCCTTGACCCGGTTCCGTGCCTGCGCTTCCTCCAAGCGGTGCTGTGCTTGCAACAGTTTCTTCTCTGCCTCTGTCATAAAAATCCCTCCTCACTTTCTCCGTTGCCAAACGATTTCGTACCCCAGCGCATCGGCAAGCTGGACGGCTTCAACATAGCGCAGGGACTCCCGTTGGAGCTTATTGGACAGGTTAGATACGCTGTCAGACCAGCCGTGTTCGTCATGCAGCAGATCGACCACCTCCTGCATGGTCATGCCCTGACGGACGATGTACGACTTGATTTCATTTCTCAGATTGGATTTCATCAACTTTTTACCTCCATATTTTCGTGATATTGGTTTTTGAGTAAGTGAACTGTGTGCGCTTTGCGGTGAAAAATCTGCCGTGCAACAAATCTGCTCAGATTTCCGTCCGTGATAACCTATTCGTAACAGCACCCTACCGGCTTCACTGTTCTGCGTGAGAGCATACGGAATGGCAGAATATGCCGCCGTCCGGTGCAGCAGCTTCACGCTTCGGTAAATCACCGGATGGTGCAGTGCGTTCAATCTGCGGCAAAAATCTTCACGGATTTCACAAGCACTGATTTTGAAGCCGCTAAATTGAGCCGCCAGTGTACGGCTCGGTACGGCAAAGTCTCTTTGTGTACACTTCTGTACGCCTGTTTTGCGTACCAGCCGCCGATTCAGCGGCAGATTTTATACTCTGCCGTGAAATACTCCACGGTGCGCACAAGCAAAGACGGTTTTTGAGAATGGAATCAAAAACAGCCGTACAGGGTGTACGGCGTGTACGGCAATTTTGAAGTCCATTCCTCATTTTTAATACGGCGGCGGATTGATCACCTCAATGCCCACAAACCCCCGCACCCGCTTACCGCCGACATGGACATTGTTGGTGGCCTCTACATTGTAAAGCCGCTCATTTTGTGCAAGCTCGGAGCTGACGCGGTTGGCAGACATGGGCTTCTGTGCGTTATCGTCGCACCATCTTGTGTAGGCTTCATAGATTGTCTTGGAGCTGGCTTCGCTGTCTGCCCGAAAACGGATATAGCCCTCGGATTGCAGGAACTCGATCACATTGTTGCTGCTGCGCTTGACCGTCTCCATGTTCTCTCTGGCTTTGCCTGAAATGCTGAACTGATAATTGTTCCCGATCAGCCGGTGCAGCCCCGCCAGACACCAGAGGAAGATACCCTCCTTTTCCCGCAGCAGCTTGTCCACCAGAAACGGATCGTCTGCTCTGCCTGCGGGCCGGTCTTTGGTGGTCAGCACGATCTGGCGGCGAAAGAAACCGTCGGACTTGTCGTGCAGGGCGGTGAGCGCACCGTTGCCGAAGCAAAGAAAACGCACATAGAGCTGGCTTTGGTAGCTCTGAACACCCTTACGCTCCATGTCCATTTTGCACTCGGAGGTCACGATGGATTTGATGTAGTTGGTCTTTGGCAGGGCGCTCATGTCCATATCGTCGTCCACCATCAGGAGCTTGTTTTCCAAGTCTGCACGGCTGAACCGGTTGCTCTCCA
>ERZ1673752.3438-NODE-3438-length-15189-cov-38.018237_pt1 | contig 15189 bp, 10 predicted proteins | sample MGYA00580195_ERZ1673752 | MGnify/ENA primary metagenome ERZ1673752 (study PRJEB41218, sample SAMN15661744) | gut metagenome | host: Homo sapiens | place: Canada: London | collected 2015-08-20/2019-03-30 | study: EMG produced TPA metagenomics assembly of...
TCTGGCGATGCTGCCAGAGTACTTAAAGCGGAGAGGGAGGGATTCGAACCCCCGGAAGCTCGCACTTCAACGGTTTTCAAGACCGCCGCAATCGACCACTCTGCCACCTCTCCAATATGTATCCCCTCGCCCCCTCAAGCGTGGCGCAAAGGTACGAAATATTATCTATCCGGCAAGAAGATTTGCCGGCTGTCAGCCTAAGTAACTCCTGAGATTGGTCTTGTCGCAGTCAGTGCGGAGCTGACGGATGGCCTTCTCCCGGATCTGGCGTACTCGCTCCCGGCTGAGGTCAATGGCTGCTCCGATCTCATCCAGGCTCATCTCCGGTTGCCCTCCGAGACCGAAGGTGTGCACCAGCACGAAGCGCTCACGCTCATTGAGACAATTCATCGCCACACTGATCTCATCGGAGAGTGACTCGTTGATGAGCCGATGATCAACCTCGGGGGCATCATCATCGGTCATCACATCGAGGAGGGTATTGGTCTCCCCCTCCTCAAAGGTCTTGTCCACACTGATCTCTCCCTTGTCTATCTGGATGATGTCGATCACCTTATCCAGGTCCATATCCAGCTCGTCAGCGAGCTCCTCGGGAGAGGGCTGACGCTGGTGGATCTGCTCAAATCGATCGCGGGCGTTCTTCAGCTTGGTGACATTGCCTACCTGGTTTTGGGGCAGTCGTACGATGCGCCCTTGGTCTCCGAGAGCCTTGAGGATGCTCTGGCGGATCCACCAAACAGCATAGGTGATGAACTTAAAGCCCCTCGACCCATCAAAGCCCTGTGCGGCGCGGATCATACCCAGGTTCCCTTCGTTGATCAGGTCAATGAGAGGCAAGCCAAGGTCCTGGTATTGCTTAGCCACACTGATGACGAAGCGGAGGTTTGCCCGGACCAGCTTATCGACAGCCTCGTGAGAGTGCTCATCGTGGCGCTGGATCCGCATCGCGAGCTCAGCCTCCTCATCGGCAGTGATCATTTCCTCCTTGGCCACCTCCTTCATGTAACGATTCATGACCGCATCGTCACGGCTCGTTATGGACTTTTCTATCTTAAGCTGTCTCATTATCGACTCATTCTCCCAGTGTTATCTACATCCTTATCCACAGCCTCATGAGAGTGCTCATCGTGGCGCTGGATCCGCATTGCGAGCTCAGCCTCCTTGTCGGCGGTGATCATCTCCTCCTTAGCCACCTCCTTCATGTAACGATTTATGACCGCATCGTCACGGCTGGTTATGGGCTTTTGTATCTTAAGATGTCTCATTATCGACTCATTCTCCCGGTGTTATCTACATCTCTCCACGCACTAAGTCTCGTCAAATAGTGCGCCAAAGCTCTTGTGCTGACATATTTTCTCACCATCCTAAGCCTTGAGGCAGGCTCACCGAAGTAGGCTCCGAAAGATTGACAATGGTGCAGACAGGCTTCAACCCAAGTAGGTCTTAAGGTGAGTTTCCTCACTGGCCTCACGTAGGTGCCGGAGGCCTTTTTCCTTGATCTGCCGAGCACGCTCGCGTGAGACATTGAGCCTCATGCCGATCTCCTCGAGGGTCATCTCGGTCTGACCGGCAAGTCCGAAGAACATCTTCAGCACCTCAGCCTCCCTATCGGGGATCATGGTGAGGGCGCTCTCTATCTCTGTCGCCAGTGACTCATGCATCAGCGAGTGGTCGGCCACAGGTGAGTCATCATCCGGCAGCACGTCGAGCAGGCTGCTGGTCTCGCCCTGCTCAAAGGGGGCATCCACGCTGACATCGCGGCTATCCAGCTCCAGTACCTCCCGGATCTTATCCTCATCCATCCCGGTGGCGGCAGCCAGCTCGGAGACGGATGGCTTGCGCTGATTATCTGCCTCAAAGGCATTACGCGCTTTGATCACCTTGGAGAGGTTACCGACCTGATTCTGAGGGATGCGTACCATCCTTGACTGCTCGGCAAGAGCCGAGAGGATACTCTGGCGGATCCACCAGACGGCGTAGGAGATGAACTTGAAGCCCTTGGTCTCATCAAACTTCTCTGCAGCCTTGATGAGGCCGATATTGCCCTCATTGATGAGGTCCGGCAACTCCATCCCTTGATTTTGATACTGCTTAGCGACAGAGACGACAAAGCGGAGGTTAGCCCTCACTAGCTTATCCAGTGCACGACTCCCCTCTCGCCCGCCTCGATGAATAAGCTGGGCCAACTGCACCTCCTCGTCCGGGGTGATCAACTTCTCCCGGCCGATTTCAGTAAGGTACCGCTCCAAAGAATCCGAGTTGCGGTTAGTGATAGACTTTTGGATCTTAAGCTGTCTCATGCGTAAGTAGTAGTGTGAAAGCAAGCCATGGCTCTGCCATTGGTAACGGCAAAGATACCAATTGTTTTAATTCCCAAATAAGCCAAAACAGCCCTCCCTCAGAGAAGCGCCCATAGGATCAGCCCTCGGACTAATATCGGTATTAGTGACGACTAATATCGGTATTAGAAAAGACCGAGTAAAGCTAAAATAATTGGTGAACTTTCCTAAGAATAGGTACATTTGTAGACAGCTTAAGAAACAAAGTAATAGAGAGAAATAAGAATTATGATGAAAAAGAATGTACTCGTAGCAGCCCTCGGGCTCCTACTCGTCGGCAGCTGTATGACCTCCTGCAAGCCCAAGAAGAGCGCTTACCGCTCTATGTATGAGAAGGCGAAGCAACGTGAGGTAGCCCAGCAGAGCACCTATCCTCAGGAGGAGCCGATCGTCGTAGCCGACAACTCGGACGTCCGGGAGGAGAGGCTCTCCGTCCCCGAGGGCGAGAGTGCCCCCAATGGCATCCGCACCTTCAGCGTCTGCATCGGCAGCTTCAAGAACATCACCAACGCCCGCTCACTCCGCGAGCGTATGATCAGTGAGGGATATGGCGAGGCAATCCTGGCTCAGAACGAGTCCGGCATGTATCGTGTCCTCGTCACCGGTCACGACACCAAGGAGGCCGCTGTCCGCTCACGCGACGCGATCATGCGGAAGTATGCGCCCGCCTTCAGCGACGCCTGGATCGTCCGTCGCGCCTACTGATCTGCTGCTTCAGTAGAGTAGGACCACAGCAATAGCGGGGAAGCGTCATAGGACCGACCTGAGACGCTTCCCCACTTCGCTTACTCATCACCCGTCTACTCACACCCATACAGTCACCAACGTAATAGAGATATGACCCATTCACTCAGAGAGACAGCCCACTTAGCGCTGGCTCTATCAGCTCTCTGTGCCACCCTGATGCTCGGCAGCACTCCTCTGCGAGCGGAGGTGGCAGAGACCTCCTCGTCCGGCAGCGAGGTCCAGGCAGAGAAGTTTATCGTCACCGGTGTGGTAAAGGATGCCACCGGCGAGACACTGCCCGGCGTCGGGATCCACATCAAGGGACAGGAGGGAGCCTTCGGCACCAATGGAGAGGGAAAGTTTGAGATCAATATCAAGTCCCGCACTGCCACCCTGGTCTTCTCCTACATCAGCTTCAAGACCCAGGAAGTAAAGGTTAAGGCGGGGGACAACATCACCGTGGTGATGAAGGAAGACACCGAGCTCCTCGAGGAGGTGGTGGTGACCGGATTTCAGACCAAGAGCAAGAATAGCTTCACCGGCTCCTCCACCACGATCGATAAGGAGAAGATGATGGCCATGGGGACCCAGAGCATCATGCAGGGCATCGAGGCCTTCGTCCCCGGTGTCGTCTCGATAGACAACTCCCTGATGGGCTCCAACCCCAACGCTAAGCCGGAGCTGAATATCCGCGGGCGAGCCACCTTTGAGGGCAAGGCCAATATGCCGGTCTTCGTGGTCGATGGGTCGATCGTCACCTCGGACTTCGTCTTCGATATGGATATGAATGACATCCAGTCCGTCACCGTCCTCCGCGATGCCTCCGCCACCGCACTCTACGGAGCCAAGGGCTCTGCCGGTGTCGTCGTCATCACGACACGTCCGATGGAGGGCGGCAAGCTCAAGCTGAGGTACAATGGGACCATCCGCAGCTCCATTCCGGACCTCTCCGACTACCACCTGCTGGATGCGGAGCAGAAGTTGGAGTATGAGCGCCTTGCGGGGGTCTTCTCGGACGACAATCCCGAGGAGCGGTACAGGAAGGAGCTGGAGTATGCCGCCATCCGCGAGCAGATCGCCCGCGGGGTCAATACCGACTGGATGGCCAAGCCACTTCGCGTCGGGCTGTCTCAGAACCATAACATCAATATCGACGGAGGGGACAACTATGCCCGATACAGCCTCGGACTGCGGTACGGCAAGGATCAGGGAGTCATGCGCGGCTCCGGTCGTGATCGCCTCAATACGACCTTCAAGCTCTCCTATAGCAAGGACGAGCTCTTCTTCATCTCCAACCTCGCTCGCGTGAGCTTCGTCAATGGTCAGGACTCTCCCTACGGAGACTTCAAGAGCTTCGTCGATGCCAATCCCTACGACAGTCCCTACGACAAGGACGGCAACCTCCGCCACCTGCTGACTCACAAGCTGATCAACCCGCTCTACGAGGCGACGGCGGGCAACGTCAGCCGGTCAAGCGACTTTGACTTCTTCGACACCCTCACCTTCCGTATGTGGCTGGCAGACTTCCGCATCGATGCCGACGCCACTCTCCAGAGAGGGAAGTCGGAGCGGATCAACTTCGTCTCCCCTCGCTCCGGTAAGGAGCTCGAGAAGGCTAAGCTAAGTCAGCGAGGAAGCCTCTCGGAGACCTTCTCCAAGTCGAGCGACTTCTCAGGCAAGCTGATGCTGTCGTACAATAAAAATGTCCTCGAGGACCTCTTCCTGAGCGCCATGGCGGGGAGCAACATCGAGTACCGCACCTACCAGATGTCACGCTACAGCTCTGTAGGGTACTACTCAGATAAGCTGCCCAACCCCGGCTTCTCCTCCGGCTACCCTGCCGGTGGTCATCCGGTGAGTGAGGATAGGATCATCGCCGGAGTGGGCTTCTTTGCCAACCTCAATGCGATCTATAAGGAAAAGTACTTCCTCGACTTCATCTACCGCTACGAGGGGTCCTCTCTCTTCGGGAAAAACTCCCGCTTTGCACCCTTCTGGAGTGCCGGTATCGGATGGAACATCCACAAGGAGCCCTTTATGAAGGACCTGAATGTCAATCTCCTCAAGCTCCGATTCAGCACCGGTTACCTGGGCAATGTCTCCTTCTCCCCCTATCAGGCATTGACCACCTACCGCTACGGTGAGGACTTCACGTATGTCAAGGGTGCCGGCGCCGTGCCGATCACGATCGGGAATCCTGACCTGCGCTGGGAGCGGACTCAGAATAATAACATCGGTCTCGACCTCAATGTCCTCGACAACCGATGGGACCTCTCGCTCGATCTCTACCTCAAGATCACCGACAACCTCCTCCTCGATGTCACCAAGGCACCCTCTGTCGGTGTCGCAACCGCTAAGGAGAACGTCGGAGAGATCGAGAATAAGGGTATCGAGCTCAGCACTCGGATCGTGCCGGTGAGGACCAAGGACTGGAACTGGACCGTCGCCATGACCTACTCCTATAATAAGAATAGGATCCGCAAGATCAGTGATGCGCTCAAGGCTCAGAATGAGAAGAGCCTCGCAGATAAGGACAGCCGTATGCCTCTGCCGATCTACGTCGAGGGTGAGTCTCTCACGACGCTAAAGGTGGTCCCCTCTGCCGGTATCGACCCGGCGACAGGTCGGGAGATCTATATCAAGCGTGACGGGAGCTATACCTTTGACTACGACCCGAGGGATAAGGTCACCTTTGGCGACACGAGCCCTCTCGCCTCCGGTATGGTCAGCTCTTACCTCACCTACAAGGGCTTTACCCTCACCACCGGCCTGCGCTACCAGCTCGGTGCCATGGACTACAACCTGACGCTCGCCAGTCGTGTTGAGGGAGCTGACCCGAGGAAAAATGCCGACCAGCGAGTCTTCTCCGACCGCTGGACTCAGCCTGGAAATCATGCTTCCTACAAGAACATCGCCGATGCCTCCGTGCCGATGCAGACAAGCCGCTTCGTGGCAGTCAATAACTTCCTCGACCTGAGCTCTGTCTCACTGGCGTACGACTTCAAGCCGATAGACCTGAAGTACTTTAGTCTGAAGAATATGAGGCTCGAGCTACTTGCCAACGACCTCTACCACTTCTCCACCATCCGTAGGGAGCGAGGGCTCTCCTACCCTTACGCGCGATCCATCGAGATGACCATCCGCTTTACACTCTGAAATCATGACTACACAGAATATCCTATCAAAGGCGCTGGCGACGATGCTCACCCTCGTTCCGGCGACACTCCTGACGACCAGCTGCGATAAATTCCTCGACATACAGCCCAAAGGCACGATGCCCAAGGAGGTGCTCTTCCGGGATGAGCAGGGATTTAAGGATGCGCTCTACGGCATCTACGCCTCCATGGCGGATGCGTCTCTCTATGGGGGCAACCTCACCTACGGCTTTGTCGACAAGCTGGGGCAGATGTTTATGTACAATAATACCGAGAATGAGGACACCTATATCCTCCGGTATGACTACATGAATCTGAAGGTACGCCCTACCATCGACCAGATCTGGACCAATCAGTACGCAGTGATCGCCTATGTCAATGAGCTGATCGATGCCTATGAGACCACGGATCTCAAGGGGAGCACCCTCGATATGATCGGGGGCGAAGCGTATGCACTGCGGGCATTCCTCCACTTTGACCTGCTCCGTCTCTATACAGCCGACTATGCTCAGCGTGCGGGACAGAGCGGCATCCCCTATGCCTACAAGGCCGACCTGCAGAATAAGCAGCTCTACTCCATCGAGGACAGCTACAAGAATATCCTTGCCGATCTCGACAAGGCAGAGAAGCTCCTCGCATCGGATGTCAGCCTCTACCTGCCGATGGGCACCTCAGTCGATGTCTACTTAGACGAGCGGTATGCGCACCTTAATAAATACGCTGTCTCGGCACTTAAGGCGCGGATCTACTACACGATGGGAAACCTCACGGAGGCAGCCGCCTACGCCCGTAAGGTCATCAATGCCACCGCCACCACTGCCGATGCACCGGAGGGGACGATGAAGCTCGGGCTGGTCGAGAAGGGGGACTTCGAGAGAGTGAAGCGCTACCCGGCTCAGGGAGAGCTGCTCTTCGGTCTCTATGCGCCTCGTATAGCGAAGACCGTCTACGACACATTCCTCCAGAATACCTCCTCCGGCAGCTTCACCGAGGCGAGGACGGACCTCAAGGAGCTCTACGAGACGGACAAGTTTACCGCCACCAGCGTAGACCTTCGGTATGGGCTTTACTACAAGGAGCTCTCCGGTGGACTCACTGCATTTACCCGCCTGCTGTCCAATGAGGCTGAGCTGAATAAGGGAGACTTTGAGGGTCTGACCCTGATCCGCCTGCCGGAGATGTACTACATCCTCTCCGAGTGTCTCTACGACAGCGACCGCACCCAGTCTCTCAATCTGCTCAATGCCGTCCGTAAGAGTCGCGGTCTCGCCGAGATCGATCCGGCTAAGGTGGACACCAAGGAGAAGTACATCAGCGAGATGATGCGGGAGCGGATGCGCGAGATGCCGGGCGAGGGACAGATCTTCTTTGCCTACAAGCACTACAACCTCCCGATCCTCGACCGTAGAGGAAAGGAGTCCATCCCGGGCTCTAATGAGATCTACGTCCTCCCGTGGCCGGAGAAGGAGAGAGAATTTGGCTTCACCGCCGAGACCAATAAGAAATGAGACAAAAGGATTATCTTATGAGAAGCGCCATACGACTGCTCGCCCCACTCGCCCTCCTCGGGCTACTTGGCACGAGCTGCAATAGGATCACATACGAGGGGGACTTCACCCCCGATGGTCAGTACATCGGCTCCTCAGCCATTTACTTTGACCACAAGCAACAGGCTGACACGCTTACTAATTACTCCTTTGGGATCCTCCCTCCGGAGGTAGAGGAACACGAGGTTGCCATCCCTCTACGAATACTGGGAGACATCCCTGATAAGCCCCTTACCTTCCACGTCGTTGCCGACCCTGCGGAGTCGACTGCGGAGGCAGGGGTACACTACGCCCCACTGGCAGAGTCCTATCAATTCCGATCGGGAGCGGTCACGGACACCCTACGTGTCAAGCTACTCCGTGGTAAGATCTCAGCAGACGAGGAGAAGGCACTTCGTCTTGTCTTGATGCTTCGACCGAGCGATCAGCTGAAGGTCGCTTTTGAGCGGGACAATAAGCAGATCATTACCTTTGACAACTATGTCGCTGAGCCCTATTTCTTTCAGTACCTACCCTTAGGTACTTATCACAGACTGAAGTATCTCAAGTTACTGGAGTATTACCACAGTGACCCGGATGAGTTGCTTGACTCCTATTGGAATAAGGGCGAAGCAAATAGATTTTTCATTAGTTGCAAAAAGGTCTACGACTACTTCGCAGCACACCCGGAGCTTGATGTGCCATTAGACTTTGACCCATCGGCTTATATTCCCTTTGAAGAGTAACACGCTACCATGAAACATAAGATATACAGGATACTGTCGGTCATGCTTACGGGGCTGCTCAGCTGCACCCTTCTGACCGGCTGCTTTAAGGATCACTCCACTGACCCCGATCGTCCCGTCACAGAAATAACGACCACAGAAGAGCTTCGTGAGATCTACACCTCCGAGGAGGGACGAATACTCGAGATCCCTGCGCCCAAGCTTACCCTCAATGGTCCCTCCAAAGAGGTGAAGTACTCATGGGAAGTAGATTATAAGGAAGTATCCACCAGTGAGGTGCTCAAGTATAGGTGTCCCAAGCCGGGGGTATATGCTCTTCGTCTGCTGATTACCAACGGGGAGACCACCATAGCACAGAGAGCAAAGATCAACGTCCAATACCGCTATCGTCAGGGACTGTACTTCCTCGGGCAGGAGGACAAGCAGGCTACGATAGGCTTTGTGGAGCCGTCGCAGCCCGACAAGGAAGTGGACTACGACGTGCTGACGCTCAATAATCCTGCCGGTACGTTTGTTGGAACACCCCACGATCTCGCCTTTGTGACCAATGTCGCTTATCAAGTCAAGGGCTTCATACTTGCGTGTGGTACTACCCTATACAATTTTGAGCCGGATCAGATGATTATGACGAAGACCCTACCGCTTAAGTCAGAGATCACCTCGATAGAGGGTACTTGGGCGGACTCCAAGGGACGCTTCTTCTATAATGGTAGATTTGGAGACTTCAACATCAAAACATTAGAAGCAAATAATAGTGATCTGAATACCTTTGGGACACCACTTGGCACCTCTCGGGATAAGCTCAGCTTAGCACCGGTTACAGTCTCTTGGCTCACGGATAAAAACGACCCCAAAAAGGTAGATGGCTATCTGGTCTATGACAATGGGACCGAAAGGATGGTCGCTCGCTTTTCACAGCTGGGCAGTCGGAAGACCATGTCATGGTTCCCCGACGAGACAAAGGGCTATAGCCTGACCCATATGGTCCTTACCGGCGATCGGTTGCGGGTAGCCCTCTTCCTCAAGAGCAAGAGGGACGAGACGATCAAGCATCTGCTGATCAATCCGGGAACTCACAATGTATCAAAGGCTAAGCGAGTCCCGGAGGAGGTCCTCCTCTCCAAGGAGGTCCCTGCTGCGGCTCACCTCAATGCCTCTTCTGTGATGACCTCCGCCCCGACGCGAAACTTAGTCTTCTACAGCGGTGCTGACGGCAGCGGCATCTATGCCTACAATACCATGTCGCAGGGCAACTTCCTCACCCCACCCCTCATCTCACTCAGCAAGGACGAGGTGGTAGCCGATATGGTGGTGGACAAGGATGACCACTTCCTCTACATTGCCATGAATAGTCGGTCGGGCTCCACCTCGAGCATCCGGCAGATAGACCTGACTAAGGACAGCTACCCCGTCGTACACGAGTGGAAGGGCCTTCGCCTCCCCATCACAGCCATCGCACTCCGCGAGGATTACCCGATCAATAACTAATACAAGACTGCAAAGGAACAGACATGCACTCAACCCCTAAGATCCCGGTGGAGGGATGGATGCGGAGACTACTACTGCTCACGCTCCTACCGATGCTGGGACTGGCACCCATCCACGAGTCTTACGCCAAGACAAGCAAGGATAAGTATAGTCAGCTCTTCAGAGACAAGAAGGTCGAGACCGTCAAGGGCGGCCTCGTCACCCTCCACAAAGTGGAGGACAAGCTCTATATGGAGCTGCCCATCTCGGAGATCGGGCGGGATATGCTCCTCGGAGCGACGCTCTCCAGTGTCTCTGACGGATCGATCCTCACGATAGGCGACCGCAGCGAGGAGCCCCTGCTGATGCGCTTTGAGCTGCAAGACAGCACTGTGGTGGTCAAGAAAAATAACACGATCGTCTACTCCAAGGAGGCTGACGAGCCGATGAAGCAGGCGCTCGCCCTCAGCTACCGCGATCCCTCCGTGGCGGCCTACTCCGTCCTCGCCTTCACACCGGACAGCAGCGCGGTAGTCTTCGACGCCACCTCTCTTATGGCGCGCGAGAGTACACTCGTGCGGGTGATCCCGAAGGAGTCCGGCGACCTCAAGCTGAGCGCCTCTCCGGTCTCCTCCCTCTCCTTCATCAAGGGTATGAAGTCCTATGAGGACAATGCTCAGGTGCGTGTGGAGCTCAATTACAAGCTCTCCGCCACCTTCCTCGGCATGGTCTCCGTGGCGAGCGATGTGCCGACGACGGTCGAGGCGACCTTTACCCTGCTCCGACTGCCGGAGGAGACGATGCCGATACGCATCGCCGACACCCGCATCGGGACCTTCACCACCGGGCGGCTCAATTTCTCCCCCCTCAAGGACAAGACCGACAACATCTACATTGCCCACCGACAGCGCCTCGAGCCGGCAGACTCCGCCGCCTACGCCTCCGGTGGACTCTCCAAGCCCAAGGAGCCGATCGTCCTCTATCTCGATCCCGCATTCCCCGAGGAGTGGAAGCAGCCGATCCGCGACGGTATCCTGGCGTGGAATACATCCTTTGAGAAGATCGGATTTAAGGACGCCATCGAGGTAAGGGACTTCCCCGACCCCTCCACCGGCTTCGATCCGGACAATCTGAAGTACTCCTGCATCCGCTACATCCCCAATCAGGGAGAGAATGCCTACGCCCCCTCGTGGGTAGACCCGAGGACGGGAGAGATCATCAGCTCGACACTCTTTATCTTCAATAACATCGAGCAGCTCTTCTACAAGTGGTACTTCACCCAGAGCGCCCTCGTAGACCCCTCGATCCGCAACTTTCCTCTCCCTAAGGAGAAGCGGGATGCGATGCTCACCTTCTCCGTCAAGCACGAGATGGGGCACATCCTCGGTCTGTCACACAATATGATCGCCACGGCCGCTGTCCCGACCGACTCCCTCCGGAGCGCCTCCTACGTCCGAGCTCACGGCGTCACCCCGAGCATTATGGACTATGTCCGGCTCAATTATGTGGCACAGCCGGGAGACAATGTCCCGATGACCCTCCCCGAGATCGGTCCTTACGATGACTACGTGGTCGAGTGGCTCTACCGCTACTTCCCCCTCTTCTCTCAGGACATCTACGCTCAGGCAGAGGTGCTGGAGAAGTTTGTCTCCTCCAAGGCAAATGACCCGATCTACCGCTACCTCCCGGAGCAGACCAATGTCTACGATCCGCGGGTTATCTCGGGTGACCTGGGAGACGACCCGATCAAGAGCAGCGACTACGGGATGAAAAATCTCGCCCGCATCTCTCACGACTTCCCCAAGTGGATCACCGATGACGAGGACACCCGCAAGAAGGATAAGCTGGACCTCGCCATCTCGCAGACCTTCCACTCCCTCGTGAAGAATGTGATGCACCAGATCGGCGGCATCTACGTCAATCCCTCAATCCCCGATGCGGAGCACCCCATCTACACCGTGCTCCCCCGCGAGACTCAGAGAGCCTCACTCAAGTGGGTGGTGGACCAGATCAAGGACTTCGATAAGTATGCCAATCGAGAGCTTGAGTGCAAGAGTCAGATCCGCATCAGCTACTACGATCAGCTCTACGAGTTTCTGATCAATGACCTCTACAACACCCGTATGCGCGTCCTCACAGCCGAGCACCTCGTCCCCGGCAGCTACTCTCAGCAGGAGTACTTCGAGGACCTGACGAAGGAGGTCTTTGCCTCGCTCACCGAGCATCGCGACCCCACCCGAGCAGAGATCCTGCTGCAGAGAGGGTTCATCAACCTCGGTCGGGCGGTAGTCACCGACACCAAGGTCCCCACAGTGATGGTCCCCACAGCACTCAAGGGGTACCGCTCCGAGGTCTCCTTCGGTGACCCGACCCGAAGCCCCTACCCTCAGATCCGTCTGGAGGACATCGACCGGTCGAGCATCTACTTCTTCGCCGCACTCGAGAGGCTACGCCCCGAGCTGGAGAAAGCGGAGAAGTGGGCCAAGAGCCCCGAGGCCAAGGCCCACTACAGCGTGCTGCTCTTCAAGACCAATAAAGCACTGAAAGGAGAGTAACCCATGAGACGACATCATCCCATCCTAATACTACTCCTCATCCTTACCGGTGTGCTGAGCGGGTCCACGGCAGAGGCTCAGATCCTCCGATCCAAGCGCGCCGTGGCTCGTGAGCGACAGGAGCAGCGTATGCGGGAGCAGACCAAGTCCCCCTACGAGCGCTTCTTCACGACGGACACCACCTCGATGAGGTCCGCTCAGGGACCATTCTTATCCCTTCACCTCAAGGAGAAGCAGCTCTATATGGAGCTCCCGAGTGAGTCCTTCGGTGAGGAGATGCTGATCGCCGCCACAGTATCGGACATCTCCAATCCCCAGCTCGGGCTCCCGGGCTTCAAGAATAGCGGACCGATCCCGATCCGCTTCATCCAGAAAGACAGTGTCGTCGTCATGGAGGTGGTAAATAATGACCTCCTCTATGACCCGACCGACAAGTCGGCATTGGTCAAGAATATCCGGAAGAGCTACACCAACGTGTCGCTGCACAAGTTCCCCATCACGGGACTCAGCAGCGACGGCAAGTCTGTCCTCTTCGATGTCACCGACTTCTTCCTCAATGAGCAGCGCTTCTTCAATGCATTAGTCTCCGAGGTGGGCTCTTACCGACTCTCCAGCAGCCCGCGACCCGACCTCTCGAGCTTCACCTCAGTGAAGTCCTTTGAGACCAATGCCACCGTAGGCGTCGAGCGCACCTCTTACGTCACGCTCACCAATAGTAGGGGCAAGGGGCTGGAGGACTACCCGACCACATACAGAGTCACCTACTCCCTCCTCCGCCTGCCGGCCGTGCCGATGACACCGAGACTGAGCGACACGAGGGTCAATTTCTTCCTCACGGAGAAGGACATCCTCCGGAGCGACAATCACCAGATAGAGACGGTCAATTTCATCCGTCGCTGGCGACTCGAGCCGGTCGATATGGAGGCTCTCAAGAGGGGCGAACTGACAGAGGTCAAGAAGCCCATCGTCTACTACATTGACGACAACTTCCCCGAGCGCTGGAGAGCCGGGATCAAGGCCGGTGTGCTGAGGTGGAATAAGGCCTTTGAGCGCATCGGGCTCAAGGACGTCGTGCAGGTGAGGGATTTCCCCAAGAACGACCCGGAGTTTGACCCCGACAACCTGAAGTACTCCTGCATCCGCTACGTCCCTGTCGGCATTGAGAATGCCATGGGACCCTCCTGGTACGATCCCCGCACGGGCGAGATCATCAATGCCTCCGTCATGGTCTACAGTAATGTGATCAAGACGCTCAATAACTGGCGCTTCGTCCAGACGGCACAGCTCGACCCCGCAGTCCGCAGCAAGGTGCTCTCCGACTCCCTCCTCACCGAGTCGCTGGAGTATGTGATCGCCCACGAGGTGGGTCACACCCTCGGGCTGATGCACAATATGGCCGCCTCAGCCGCCTACTCCGTCGACTCGCTCCGGTCGCCCTCCTTTACCCATAAGTACGGCACCACGCCCAGTATTATGGACTATGCGCGGTGGAATTATGTGGCACAGCGGGAGGACAAAGGGGTCTCCCTCGACCCGCCCTTCCTTGGCGCCTTTGACTACTACGCCATCGAGTGGGGGTATAAGGTCTTCCCGGAGCTGGAGGACAATTTCTTTGCCGAGAGCAAGGAGCTCCAGAAGTTTGTCTCCCGCCATGAGGGCAATCCAATCTACCGCTATGGCGTGCAGCAGGTGGAGAGTCGCCTCGACCCGACCGCCATCGAGGAGGACCTGAGTGATGACCCGATACGTGCCGGTGAGCTGGGGATGCGCAACCTCATGTACATCACCGAGCACCTTGACGAGTGGATCACCGATGACCCGGGAGCTGAGCACCGGGGCGAGCTCTATGAGCAGATCCTGGCGCAGGCCTACGGGTACTACCACAATATCTTTATGATGGTCCCCGGCATCATCCTCCGGCAGACGAGCGAGTCCTCTGGGATACCGAGGCATCAGGTGCTCCCCAAGGAGCGCCAGCGTGAGGCAGCCCTCTGGCTCATTGAGCATGCTGAGGACTTCCGCAAGCTCGGGCTTGAGAAGCTGGTGGGTCACATCCCCTATGCCTCGCTTCGCCCCTTTGATCTCGTGCAGCAGGATCTCCTCAAGATGACGATGCTCAATACCGGTAAGCTCGCCATCTCCTACTACCTTGACCCCGACTCCTACTCCCCTATGGAGTATCTGGAGGATGTCTATAGCCATATCTTTGGCCCTACCCTCCGTCGTGCTTCGAGCCTCAGCGAGACTGAAATCGCCCTGCAGGAGGCCTTTGTCCGCTACCTCAATGCCTCACTCCAGTATGGTCTGCAGAATGTCTATCCTGTCGGACTTAAGTCTGACGCCCTCAGCCTGAGCTATAAGGCTGACAAGACCGTCTGCAGTCACGCCGGAGAGGAGAATGGGCTACTTGGCTTCGGCAACGGCAACGGCTTTCCGGAGCACCTCTGGGCGCAGACCGTCAATATGACCAGCGACTACACCCTGAGCTATGCTCTACGGGTGCGGGATCTGCTCAAGCGGACCATCCCTCAGACGAGAGACGCCAACCTCCGCGCTCACTACCGACTCCTCCTCGGACGGCTCAATAAGTCCCTCAACAAGTGATGTGGAAAGAACAGGTAAATGGCTAACTTTGCTGAGAACCTTAGTAACCAAGTAGAAACAAACCATTATGA
>ERZ1673752.3439-NODE-3439-length-15179-cov-4.486313_pt1 | contig 15179 bp, 16 predicted proteins | sample MGYA00580195_ERZ1673752 | MGnify/ENA primary metagenome ERZ1673752 (study PRJEB41218, sample SAMN15661744) | gut metagenome | host: Homo sapiens | place: Canada: London | collected 2015-08-20/2019-03-30 | study: EMG produced TPA metagenomics assembly of...
GGTACATTGCCAGCGTCGGGGAGAGTTTCTCGTGAGCAAACGGCTCACTTTCATCAACGACTTTCACTTCACCAATCAGAATCTTGGTGGTAGCAGGGACGCTAAAGCCAGCGAGCTCAGCGATTTTATACGCAGGCTGACCTACGATAGCCGCGTTCAGCGCACCATTTTTCAGAATCACGTCCTGAACGGCTTTCAGTTCTTTACCTTGCAACAGGTAGCCGCCGTGGCTGGCGAAACGTTCACGAACGGCGTCGTATACCGAATCAACCACGACAACAGACTGTTCAGATGCACAGATAACGCCGTTATCGAAGGTTTTAGACATCAGCACAGAGGCAACAGCACGCTTGATATCAGCCGTTTCGTCGATCACCACAGGGGTATTACCTGCGCCTACGCCGATGGCTGGTTTACCGGAGCTGTACGCTGCTTTAACCATACCAGGACCACCGGTCGCCAGAATCAGGTTAATGTCCGGGTGATGCATCAGGGCGTTGGACAGTTCAACAGAAGGTTGGTCGATCCAGCCGATGAGATCTTTTGGCGCACCCGCCGCAATGGCAGCCTGAAGCACGATATCTGCTGCTTTGTTGGTGGCGTCCTTCGCACGTGGATGCGGGGAGAAAATGATTGCGTTACGTGTCTTCAGACTGATGAGAGATTTGAAGATGGCGGTAGAGGTTGGGTTAGTGGTTGGAACGATACCGCAAATGATGCCGATCGGTTCTGCGATGGTGATGGTGCCGAAAGTATCGTCTTCTGACAGCACACCGCAGGTTTTCTCATCTTTATAGGCGTTGTAGATATACTCTGAAGCAAAGTGGTTTTTGATCACTTTATCTTCAACGATACCCATGCCGGATTCGGCAACGGCCATTTTAGCGAGAGGGATTCGAGCATCAGCAGCAGCCAGAGCGGCCGCGCGGAAGATTTTATCAACCTGTTCTTGGGTGAAATTGGCATATTCACGCTGGGCTTTTTTTACGCGCTCGACGAGGGCGTTCAGTTCAGCGATATTGGTAACAGCCATAATGCTCTCCTGATAATGTTTAAACTCTTTTAGTAAACCAGCGCTCGATACGTCTGACAGTATAGTCAGAGCCGATCCCACTTGCGTAACACACAGTAAAACAAAGGATTACTCACTGCTCCAGCTCACTAATTTACTAAAAGAGCCTTACCTTAGCATCATACCTTTTTGATAGGTGATCTCCCTGGCGGCGTAACCAAGATTACTCACTTCTGAGTACGAAAATTATGATCGAGATCAATTTTGTCCTAAGCTGATACCTTTCAGCAGGGTTATTTTGTGCTAATTATTCTACTGTTAAATAATTAAGTAACTATTGGAAGCAGCGATATCATTGATTACACAAATGTTTAACATCATGAATTGATAACGTTTAAGAACAGATTTCTGGTGAAGTATGCGGCTAAAAAGCGTATCTTCAGCGCGGATTTATCATGACACGCAGTTTCTCCCTGGCCATGCTCAATTGCGGAGCTTAATGTGATTCAAACGCTCTTTGATTTCCCTACATATTTCAAGTTTTTTATCGGCTTGTTTGCTCTGGTTAACCCGGTAGGGATCATCCCTGTCTTCATTAGTATGACCAGCTATCAGACGGCTGCGGCACGAAATAAAACCAACCTGACGGCAAACCTGTCGGTGGCGATCATCCTACTTACCTCTCTTTATCTCGGGGACGCCATTCTTCAGGTCTTCGGCATCTCGATTGATTCGTTCCGTATAGCAGGCGGGATCCTGGTGGTGACGATTGCCATGTCGATGATCAGCGGCAAGCTGGGGGAGGATAAACAGAACAAGCAGGAAAAATCAGAGACAGCTATCCGCGAGAGCATCGGGGTCGTGCCACTGGCACTGCCGCTGATGGCGGGCCCGGGGGCGATCAGTTCCACTATTGTCTGGGGAACGCGCTACCACAGCCTGATGCACCTGATTGGCTTTTCCGTCGCTATTGCGCTGTTCGCGCTGTGCTGCTGGGGTGTATTTCGTATGGCGCCATGGCTGGTTCGCTTGCTGGGACAAACGGGCATCAACGTGATTACTCGTATCATGGGTCTGTTGTTAATGGCGTTGGGCATCGAATTTATCGTTACCGGTATTAAAAGTATATTCCCCGGGTTAGTACACTGACTTTCATTTGAAAGAGCGGAGCCAGCGGCTCCGTTTTTTTTACGTGATTATCTGCAAATCATATAAATAAAGTTGAAATAGGCGCCAGTCATAATAAGTTCTACTAATAATCCTCTTCTGTTGTTTTTCAAGGGGTTGTTTATTTTCATTTCCCCTTGCCGCGCATAAATCCCTCAAACCCTCTGTTATTTTACTCACATGATACTCTGGGGCTTGCTGACAGATAACCGAAATGATATTAGTAATTTCGACGCTGACTCAGACGAATGTGCTAAATAATAATCAATTGTTAAATTATCGTGAAAAATCGTTCAGCTAAGCTTTGTCGTCGCGTTTGTAGCAACAAAATTTCTTATCCATATGAATTTAATCTCTTTTTGTTGGTTTCGGCGTAAGCCAGGGTTGGCGCCATAGTTATGCCAGCCATCGTAAAAGAGAAATGCTTAACAAATTTGCAAAATGTATTGGCGAGAGTTGGCACCATTTGGTACTTTCCGGCCTTATATTTTGCAGCATTAAACAAGTTGATGAGAACTATTTTCATGTAGCCCTCACATAAGATATCCAACGCATCTCACTGACAGGGGAGAGGTGTAAAGAATCGACGCAAGACCGCCGTACGAGCGGTCAGTAATAATGAAGTCGGTGATAGCAAGAAGTAAAAAAAGAACCTGACAGTAGCAAAAAAAACTCCTGCGCTGTACAGGCCCCAACAGGGGATTACACAACTGGCGAAGGTCAGTCATTATAATGAGTGGAGTATCAACACAATGTCCATCATCACAAAAAAAAGTCTGGTAGCGGCGGGGATTTTAACTGCGCTAATCGCGGGCAACGCTGCAATGGCTGCGGACGTTCCTGCTGGTGTTCAGCTGGCTGAGAAGCAAACGCTGGTACGTAATAACGGTGCGGAAGTGCAGTCTCTTGATCCGCACAAAATTGAAGGTGTTCCAGAGTCTAACGTTAACCGCGATCTGTTTGAAGGTCTGCTGGTGACTGACGTAGACGGCCACCCGGCTCCGGGCGTGGCGGAAAAATGGGACAACAAAGATTTTAAAGTCTGGACCTTCCATCTGCGTGAAGATGCGAAATGGTCCGACGGTACGCCGGTTACCGCCGAAGATTTCGTCTATAGCTGGCAGCGTCTGGCGGATCCGAATACCGCCTCCCCGTATGCGAGTTACCTCCAGTATGGCCATATTGCCAATATCGATGACATCATCACGGGTAAAAAGCCAGTTACCGACCTGGGCGTAAAAGCCATCGATGCCAACACCTTTGAAGTGACGTTGAGCGAACCTGTTCCGTACTTCTATAAGCTGCTGGTTCACCCGTCCGTCTCCCCGGTACCAAAATCCGCAGTAGAAAAATTTGGTGAAAAATGGACGCAGCCTGCGAATATCGTGACCAACGGTGCATATAAGCTGAAGGACTGGGTCGTTAACGAACGTATGGTGCTGGAGCGTAACCCGCAGTATTGGGATAATGCGAAGACCGTTATCAATCAGGTCACCTACCTGCCAATCTCTTCTGAAGTGACGGACGTAAACCGCTACCGCAGCGGTGAAATCGACATGACCTATAACAATATGCCGATTGAACTGTTCCAGAAGCTGAAAAAAGAGATCCCTAAAGAAGTTCACGTCGATCCGTATCTGTGCACCTACTATTACGAAATTAACAACCAGAAAGCACCGTTCACCGACGTACGAGTTCGTACCGCACTAAAGCTGGCTCTGGATCGCGACATTATCGTGAATAAAGTGAAGAATCAGGGCGACCTGCCGGCTTACAGCTACACCCCGCCTTACACCGACGGTATGAAGCTGGTTGAACCTGAATGGTTCAAATGGTCCCAGGAAAAACGTAACGAAGAAGCGAAAAAACTGCTGGCTGAAGCTGGCTATACCGCCGACAAGCCGCTGACCTTTAGCCTGTTGTACAACACCTCCGATCTGCATAAAAAGCTGGCTATTGCCGTCGCGTCAATCTGGAAGAAAAACCTCGGCGTGAACGTGAAGCTGGAAAACCAGGAATGGAAAACCTTCCTCGATACGCGCCACCAGGGAACCTTTGACGTGGCACGTGCAGGATGGTGTGCGGACTATAACGAACCGACCTCATTCCTGAACACCATGCTGAGCGACAGTTCGAACAACACCGCACACTATAAGAGCCCGGCGTTTGATAAGCTGATTGGCGAAACCCTGAAGGTGGCAGATGACGCCCAGCGCGCCGATCTGTACGCGAAATCAGAACAACAGCTCGATAAAGACTCTGCGATCGTTCCGGTTTACTACTACGTTAACGCCCGCCTGGTGAAACCATGGGTAGGGGGTTATACCGGTAAAGACCCGTTGGATAATATTTCCGTTAAGAATCTTTATATTATCAAGCATTAATGGCAATACGTGGGGCGAGCGAGCTTGCCCCACTGTGTCTATTTTGTAACATTCATCAGGCACACGCCAGAAGGTACGGGCAATGTTGAAATTTATCCTGCGTCGCTGTCTTGAAGCGATTCCAACGTTATTTATTCTAATTACAATTTCCTTCTTCATGATGCGTCTTGCACCGGGCAGTCCTTTTACCGGTGAACGCACGCTTCCGCCAGAAGTTATGGCCAACATCGAAGCGAAATACCATTTAAACGATCCTATCACCACGCAGTACTTCAACTATCTGAAGCAGCTTGCACACGGTGATTTTGGTCCGTCATTTAAATATAAAGACTATTCCGTTAACGACCTGGTGGCGTCCAGCTTCCCGGTATCGGCTAAATTAGGGGCTGCTGCATTTATCCTGGCCGTTGTTCTCGGTGTCACTGCGGGCGTTATCGCTGCGCTAAAACAAAATACCCGATGGGATTACGCCGTAATGGGGGTCGCAATGACCGGGGTGGTTATCCCCAGCTTCGTTGTCGCGCCGTTGCTGGTCATGATATTCGCCATAACCCTGAAATGGCTTCCCGGGGGCGGCTGGAACGGCGGGGCGCTGAAGTTCATGATATTGCCGATGGTGGCATTATCTCTGGCCTACATCGCCAGCATCGCCCGTATTACTCGCGGTTCAATGATTGAAGTCCTGCACTCGAACTTCATCCGTACCGCCCGTGCGAAAGGGCTGCCGATGCGCCGGATTATTTTCCGTCATGCCCTCAAGCCTGCACTGTTACCGGTACTCTCCTATATGGGTCCGGCTTTCGTCGGCATTATCACGGGTTCAATGGTGATTGAAACCATTTATGGTCTGCCGGGCATCGGGCAGCTGTTTGTTAACGGGGCGCTTAACCGTGACTATTCGCTGGTGCTGAGCCTGACGATCCTCGTGGGCGCGCTGACCATTCTGTTTAATGCCGTTGTCGATGTGCTGTATGCCGTTATCGACCCGAAAATCCGTTACTAACTGGAGCACGCCATGATGTTGAGTAAGAAAAACAGCGAGGCGCTGGAAAACTTCAGTGAAAAGCTGGAGGTCGAAGGTCGTAGCCTTTGGCAGGACGCCCGCCGTCGTTTTATGCATAACCGTGCCGCCGTTGCTAGCCTGGTCGTGCTGGTGCTTATCGCGCTGTTCGTAACCCTGGCACCAATGCTCTCTCAGTTCACCTATTTCGATACGGACTGGGGCATGATGTCCAGCGCGCCGGATATGGAATCCGGGCACTATTTCGGCACCGACTCCTCCGGGCGTGATTTGCTGGTACGTGTAGCGATTGGCGGCCGTATCTCCCTGATGGTTGGCATCGCGGCGGCGCTGGTGGCGGTGATCGTCGGCACCCTTTACGGCTCGCTTTCCGGTTACCTCGGCGGGAAAGTGGACTCCGTGATGATGCGTCTGCTAGAAATCCTGAACTCCTTCCCGTTCATGTTCTTCGTCATTCTGCTGGTGACCTTCTTTGGTCAAAATATCCTGCTGATCTTCGTGGCGATCGGGATGGTGTCCTGGCTGGATATGGCGCGTATTGTGCGCGGCCAGACGCTGAGCCTCAAACGTAAGGAGTTTATCGAAGCCGCACAGGTTGGCGGCGTTTCTACCGCCAATATTGTGGTGCGTCATATCGTTCCTAACGTGCTGGGCGTGGTGGTGGTGTACGCCTCCCTGCTGGTGCCAAGTATGATCCTGTTTGAATCTTTCCTGAGCTTCCTGGGATTAGGTACGCAAGAGCCGTTGAGTAGCTGGGGCGCTCTGTTAAGTGATGGCGCAAACTCCATGGAAGTGTCACCGTGGTTACTGCTGTATCCGGCGGGCTTCCTGGTCGTCACCCTGTTCTGTTTCAACTTTATCGGCGATGGCCTGCGTGATGCCCTCGACCCGAAAGACCGTTAAGGAGCGCCGTCATGACCATTATTGAAACGGCAACCGCGCCACAGGCGCAACAGCGGACCAGCGCACTGCTGGACGTTAAAGACCTCCGCGTGACGTTTAAAACCCCCGACGGTGATGTTACTGCCGTTAACGATCTCAACTTCGACCTGCGTGCCGGTGAAACGCTGGGCATTGTGGGCGAATCCGGTTCCGGTAAATCCCAGACCGCATTCGCGCTGATGGGCCTGCTGGCGTCAAACGGCGTGATCGGTGGTTCGGCGACGTTTAACGGGAAAGAGATCCTGAATTTGCCGGAACATGAGCTGAACAGGCTGCGCGCCGAGCAGATTTCAATGATTTTCCAGGACCCGATGACGTCCCTGAACCCCTATATGCGGGTGGGTGAACAGCTGATGGAAGTGCTGATGCTCCACAAGGGGCTGGGCAAAGCCGAAGCGTTTGAAGAGTCCGTCAAAATGCTGGATGCGGTGAAAATGCCTGAAGCACGCAAGCGCATGCGCATGTATCCACACGAGTTCTCCGGCGGTATGCGCCAGCGCGTCATGATCGCGATGGCATTGCTTTGCCGACCAAAACTGCTGATCGCTGATGAACCGACCACCGCTCTGGACGTGACCGTCCAGGCGCAGATCATGACGTTGCTGAACGAGCTGAAGCGCGAGTTCAATACCGCCATCATCATGATCACCCACGATTTAGGCGTCGTTGCCGGGATCTGCGACAAAGTGTTAGTCATGTATGCAGGCCGCACGATGGAATACGGTAATGCTCGCGATGTGTTCTACCAGCCAGCCCATCCGTACTCTATCGGGCTGTTGAATGCCGTTCCGCGTCTTGATGCGGAAGGGGAGTCGCTGCTGACTATCCCGGGTAACCCGCCAAACCTGCTGCGTCTGCCAAAAGGCTGCCCGTTCCAGCCGCGTTGTCCGCATGCGATGGAAATCTGTAACAGCGCACCGCAGCTGGAAGCGTTTGCCCCAGGCCGTCTGCGCGCCTGCTTTAAGCCGCTGGAGGAGCTGGTATGAACGCGATCGACGAAAAAAGAAATGTGCTGCTCGAAATCGCTGACCTGAAGGTCCATTTCGATATCAAAGACGGTAAACAGTGGTTCTGGCAGCCAGCCAAAACCCTGAAAGCGGTGGATGGCGTCACGCTACGCCTGTACGAAGGCGAGACCCTGGGCGTGGTAGGCGAATCCGGCTGCGGCAAATCGACGTTTGCGCGTGCGATCATCGGCCTGGTGAAGGCCACCGACGGGAAAGTGGCCTGGCTTGGCAAAGATCTGCTGGGGATGAAGCCGGATGAATGGCGCGACGTGCGCAGCGACATCCAGATGATTTTCCAGGATCCACTTGCGTCCCTGAACCCGCGTATGACCATTGGCGAAATCATTGCCGAGCCGCTGCGCACCTATCATCCGAAGATGCCGCGCCAGGAAATTCGCGATCGGGTGAAAGCGATGATGCTCAAGGTGGGTCTGCTGCCTAACCTCATCAACCGCTACCCACACGAGTTTTCCGGCGGTCAGTGCCAGCGTATCGGTATCGCACGCGCGTTGATCCTTGAACCAAAACTGATTATCTGTGATGAGCCGGTTTCGGCGCTGGACGTTTCCATCCAGGCCCAGGTGGTTAACCTGCTACAGAAACTGCAACGGGAAATGGGGCTGTCGCTGATCTTCATCGCCCACGATCTGGCGGTGGTAAAACACATTTCGGACCGTGTGCTGGTCATGTATCTGGGCCACGCCGTGGAGCTGGGCACGTATGATGAGGTGTACCACAATCCTCTGCACCCTTATACCAAAGCGCTGATGTCTGCGGTTCCCGTTCCGGACCCCGATCTGGAAAAAAATAAAACCATTCAGCTTCTGGAAGGTGAACTGCCTTCGCCAATCAACCCGCCTTCAGGCTGCGTATTCCGTACGCGATGCCCAATAGCCGGGCCGGAATGTGCAAAAACACGGCCGGTTCTGGAGGGCAGTTTCCGACATGCGGTTTCCTGCCTGAAAGTAGACCCGTTATAATCGCAAGGGCTGACATGATGTCAGCCCTTATTTTTCGAGGTTAATGTGTCGCGATTATTCACGTCGGCCCGTCAGCGGCTGTATCACCTTTTATTTGATCCTGAAACGGTTTCCGGTCGCCGCTTCGAAGGTCTGTGTGGTTTATTTGCGCTGATTAGCGTCATTATTATCTTTATCGAATCCGGCGCCGGAACGCAGTACCACATGACGTATGAGGAGTGGCACGTTTTCGTCTGGCTGGAATTGATTGTCACGCTGGTGTTTACTGCGGAATATGTGCTGAGGGTCATTAGCTGGCCAAATCCGGCGAAATACGTTTTCAGCTTCTGGGGATTTATTGATTTAGCCACCATCCTGCCGCTGTATGTCATGTGGCTGTGGCCTGAGATCAGCCTGAATTATGTGTTTGCCTGGCGTGCAATGCGGGCGATTCGTGTGTTACGGATTCTCAAACTGCTGCGCTTTATGCCGTCGCTGCGGGTTTTTTGGGTTGCCATTGTCAGCGCCCGCCACCAGCTGATTCTCTTCTATTCGTTTATTGCTATCGTGATGATCGTTTTTGGCTCCCTGATGTATTTAATCGAAGGGCCGAAATACGGGTTTACCACGCTTAATGCGTCTGTTTACTGGGCTATCGTCACGGTGACCACCGTGGGCTATGGTGATATTACCCCGCATACGCCGCTCGGACGTATTGTGGCATCGGTTCTTATCCTGATCGGCTATTCGGTGATAGCGATTCCGACGGGGTTAATTACCACCCATATGAGTAGCGCCTTCCAGAACAGCAAGCAGCAACGCAAATGTCCGAATTGTCAGCAGGGGAATCATGAACCCGGCGCGCGGTTTTGTCACCGCTGTGGAAATGCCTTACCGGATTAAATAAAAAAGGCTGCGCGGGCAGCCTTTTTTATTATTCGCGCCAGAGAATATGGCACAGTTTGTGATCTTTCTCGCGGCACAGCAGGACGCGGGCAAAGATGTCGTTAATTTCTCCGCCGTCTTCATCTGCCAGGCCAATCACCACCTCGGCGAAGAAGTCCGGGTTGAGATCAAAATCGACATGTTCGGCCCAGTCTTCAGCCGGATCGAACAGCTCAGCACCGCCACGCTCTTCAAATTGCAGGTTGAAAAGAATGACGTCAGCAGGGTCGAGATTATCGACCGCCAGCTCGAGAAAAATATCGTAGGCCTGTTCGAGCGTTTCGTCTTCGGTCAGGCGATTGTTCAGATCCATTTCCATGATGACTACCTGTTAAACATCGTTGGGCACGTTTTACAGCAACGGACTAAAGAAGTAAAACAGTCGTTCGGCAATTCGCTGCCACAGCGGACGTTTCGCCCACAGTCTGGCGTCCAGCAGGCGTGAGCGGGAGATATAATCGTCCTGAACCGCCGCCAGATCGCCACCGAATCCGGCGTCATCAATGACCAGCGTAATTTCAAAATTCAGCCACAGACTGCGCATATCGAGGTTGACGGTACCCACCAGGCTCAGCTCTCCGTCCACCAGCACGCTCTTGGTGTGTAACAGGCCGCCTTCGAACTGATAAATTTTAACGCCTGCGGCCAGCAGCTCACTAAAGAACGCGCGGCTTGCCCATCCCACCAGCAGCGAATCGTTCTTGCGCGGCATAATAATGCTCACATCCACTCCGCGCTGTGCCGCTGTACAGATGGCATGCAGAAGGTCGTCGCTGGGAACGAAATAGGGCGTGGTCATGATCAGATATTCCCGCGCGGAGTACGCGGCGGTCAGCAGTGCCTGATGGATCAGATCTTCCGGGAAGCCAGGACCGGAGGCGATAGTGTGGATAGTGTGCCCGCTGGCTTCCTCAAACGGCATGATATTGCCATCCGGCGGCGGGGGAAGAATGCGTTTACCGGTTTCAATTTCCCAGTCGCAGGAGTAGACGATGCCCATTGAGGTCGCGATCGGTCCCTCCATCCGCGCCATCAGATCGATCCATTGCCCCACGCCGGAATCCTGCTTGAAGAAGCGGGGGTCAACCATGTTCATGCTGCCGGTGTAGGCGATATAGTTATCGATCAGAACCATTTTCCGGTGCTGGCGGAGATCCATGCGGCGCAGAAAGACGCGGAAAAGATTCACTTTCAGCGCCTCGACCACCTCGATACCGGCGTTGCGCATCATGCCTGCCCACGGGCTACGGAAAAAGGCCACGCTGCCGGCGGAGTCCAGCATCAGGCGGCAGTGGATACCGCGACGTGCAGCGGCCATTAGCGATTCGGCGACCTGGTCCGCCATGCCGCCCGGCTGCCAGATATAAAACACCATCTCGATATTATGCCGGGCGAGCTGGATATCACGGATCAGCGCCTGCATCACATCATCAGAAGAGGTCATCAGTTGCAGCTGATTGCCTTTTACCCCAGCAATCCCCTGGCGGCGTTCGCACAGCTTGAACAGAGATGCGGCCACGCTACTGTTCTCTTCAGCGAAGATATGCTTGCAGGCTTTAAGGTCGGCAAGCCATTTCGCCGTGGAGGGCCACATGGCGCGGGCGCGTTCGGCGCGGCGTTTACCCAGATGAAGTTCACCGAAAGAGAGATAGGCGATGATGCCCACCAGCGGCAGAATGTAGATAATCAGAAGCCAGGCCATGGCGGAAGGTACCGCTCTGCGTTTCATCAGAATGCGCAACGTCACCCCGGCAATTAACAGCCAGTATCCTAAAATGACCAGCCAACTCACCACGGTGTAGAAGGTTGTCATAAATAAAAAATCCTTTTGAAAGCGTATTGTTATGAGTTTACGCATCAGGATTCATCTGGCAAATAAAAACGGCAGATAAAAGCGCTGGTTTGCCGCCTGCTTAGGCATATAATGGCATCTCTGTTAGAGAAAGAGTTGTAGACATGAAGCGCAGTATAACTGAAGTTGGGCGCTGGCGCATGTTGCGACAGGTGAGTCGTCGTAAGGCTCGTTGGCTGGAAGCACAATCCCGCCGCAATATGCGTATCCACGCCATCAGAAAATGTGGCCTGAACAGACACCGTAACGCGCTGTTGTTCGCGGTCCAGGACATCTGAAAAGCATGAAGGGCACCGTAAAGGTGCCCATTAAACATCCAGGCTATCAATTTTTGCAGTCTCTTCCCATCTGCTTCCGCGATATACTAACTTCCCATAACGTCATGATATTAAAAGATGAATCCTTATCTCTGGATTTTTATTGTACTTTTGGCGCTGGATGCGCTCAGGGAAGATTTAGGACTTTCGTCATTTTCCTCATTGGCAGATTATGTTTTCGCATGGGGAATACATTTTTATTAAAGGAAAAAAGGATGAACGGAAAAGTAATGGCAGCACTCTTTGGGATTGCGATATTAAGCGGTTGTGCCAGCAGCAAAACCTCACCCGAACGGCACGCGTTTTATTTCGTGTCGCATCAGTCCAGCTTTACTGGCGGCAATTACACCTCCAGCGTGCAGAAAAATTATCAGCTGAACGTGGCGCAGTTCCGCGAGCTTTATGCCCGGGGCAAAGCTGACCGCGCGGAAGGGCGGACTGAGGCTGAAGCCAGTGAATACGCGCAAAGCATTCGCGATCAGCTAAAAGAAAATGCGAAGTCGCAGGAATTGTTCGCAGGCAACGCGAAGGATAAATGGTCTTCGGACATGGACAGTAAAGACGCCCTATTATTTGGTAACGAACTGGCCGCGACTTATCTTGATGGCTATAACGGCGTACAATAGCGCAACTGATTCAGGGGATACCGTAATTACCGGTATCCCCGCTGTTTTTGAGCGAAAGGAGTGAGACGTGTTTGCGGAGTTTGGTGTACTGAATTTCTGGACCTATGTTGTCGGCGCATTTTTTATCGTGCTGGTTCCAGGACCGAACACCTTGTTTGTGCTGAAAACAGGGATTGGCCACGGCGTTAAGAAAGGCTATCTGGCAGCCACCGGTGTGTTTATTGGTGATGCCGTGCTGATGTTTCTGGCCTGGGCGGGCGTCGCCGCGTTGATCCAGACCACTCCGGTTTTATTTAATATTGTCCGCTATCTGGGCGCGTTTTATCTGCTGTGGCTGGGCGGAAAAATGCTCTGGTCCGTTATGACGCGTCAAAAAAATGCGCACGAAAGTAGCGCCGAACCGGCAAGCGCAATCCTTAAGCGTTCGCTGGTGCTGAGCCTGACGAACCCGAAAGCGATTCTCTTTTACGTGTCGTTCTTCGTGCAGTTCATTGATGTCAATGCGAAGAATACCGGCACGTCGTTCCTGATCCTCGCCACAACGCTTGAGCTGATCAGCTTCATGTACATGAGCTTCCTGATTTTCTCAGGCGCGTTTGTCACGCGTTACCTCAAAACCAAAAAGAAACTGGCGAAGCTGGGGAACGGGCTGATAGGTCTGCTGTTTGTCGGATTTGCGGCGAGGCTGGCGTCGCTGCACTGAATGAAGAAAAGGCTCCCGAGGGAGCCTTTCGTTTCAGAATACTTTTTTATACGGACGAACCGTGACTTTCTCGTACACGCCGGCTGCGACGTACGGGTCTGCTTCTGCCCAGGCCTGCGCGGCTTCCAGAGATTCAAACTCGGCAATCACCGTGGAGCCGGTAAAACCCGCCGCGCCCGGATCGTTGCTGTCAACGGCAGGCATCGGGCCTGCGGTCAGCAACCGACCTTCATCCTGTAGCAACTGTAAACGCGCCAGATGAGCAGGGCGAACGGAAAGACGTTTTTCCAGAGAATCAGGTACATCTTCAGCGTAAATCACGTAAAGCACGGCAAAGCTCCTTAACCGGTAAAAGTGACAATTACGTTATGTGAAAGCACAAATGACTGCAATGTAAAGATAATAACAATGTTAAAACCCTGATCTGGATGCCCCTTTTTTGCCCTCATGTACGCTTAAATTGCGCCAGGACAAAGTGTCTTATTGAATATGATTGCTATTTGCATTTAAAATCGAGGTTCGGTTTTTTAACGTTGATGATTATGACTTCGATGACCCTTGATTTACCTCGCCGCTTTCCATGGCCGACGCTGCTTTCCGTCGTTATTCACGGTGCTGTCGTGGCGGGTCTGCTCTATACCTCGGTTCATCAGGTTATTGAAATGCCGGCGCCAGCGCAGCCAATTTCTGTGACCATGGTATCGCCTGTGGATCTTGAGCCGCCGCAGGTTGCGCCGCCGCCGCCACAGCCCGTTGTTGAACCCGAGCCGGAGCCAGAGCCCGAGCCGGTTCCTGAACCGCCGAAAGAAGCGCCGGTAGTGATCCATAAGCCGGAGCCGAAACCTAAGCCGAAGCCAAAACCCAAGCCGGTCAAAAAGGTGGAAGAGCGTCCGAAACGCGAAGTGCGTCCGGTTGAGCCACGCGCCACGCAGCCGGTTGAAAATGCCGCCCCGTCACGTCCGCTGATGAATAACACAACGACCGCGACAAAACCGACGGTAACGGCGCCTGCGGGCCCGCGCGCGCTGAGCCGTAACCAGCCGCAGTACCCGGCACGTGCTCAGGCGTTACGTATTGAAGGGCGTGTACGGGTGAAATTCGACGTTACGGCCGATGGACGTGTCGATAACGTGGAAATCCTGTCCGCACAGCCGGCGAATATGTTTGAACGCGAAGTTAAATCGGCCATGCGCAGGTGGCGCTATGAAGCCGGTAAACCCGGCAATGGGTTGATTGTGAACATTGTCTTCCGCCTGAACGGCGGGGCACAGATGGAATAAAAGAAGCCTCCGCAAGGAGGCTTTTTTTACCTGAGGATCAGCTCCGTGGGAGCTGGCGGGGCTTACCGTCGCTATCCACCGCCACATAGATGAATAATGCCTCCGTCGCCTTATAGCGCTGACCAATCGGCTCAGAAGAGACTTTTTTCACCCATACTTCAATGTTGATGGAGACAGACGTATTGCCGCGTTTTACGCAGCGTGCGTAACAGCACACCACGTCCCCCACCGCGACAGGGCGCAGAAAGGTCATGCCATCGACCCGGACTGTCACCACGCGCCCGTGTGCAATCTCTTTTGCCAGGATTGCACCGCCCATATCCATCTGCGACATCAACCAGCCGCCAAAAATATCGCCATTGGCATTCGTATCCGCAGGCATTGCCAGTGTGCGTAAAACCAGTTCGCCCTGTGGGGCGTCATTTGTTGTCATTGTTTTTAAACTCGTAACTGAAGACTTCAGGCGGGATGCTACTATGATTTCTGGCTGGAGAGAATAGGGTTAGCGCCCGCAGAGCAGGCGCCTTAGGGTCAGAAGGACAGTGTCACGCCGGCGTAATACGCACGGCCTGGTTCGTTATAGGTCGATGCACCGTCATTTTCTCGGTAAATCTGCTTATCAAAGAGGTTGCTGATCCCGGCATTCAGGCGGACATCTTTTGTCAGTTGATAGTTACTACCGATCCCAACGATGGAATAGGCGCCAATCTCTTTATCTGACATCGCATTCTGCTCTTTGCGGATTTCAGCATTTTCTCTTGGCTTCTGGCGGCCATACATCGTCCAGCTAAGGTTCGCTGAAAGTTTGCTGTTAACCTGCCAGTCGAGCATCGTGTTGACGGTATATTTTGGGATAATCGACAGAGGGTTGCCGGTGTCCTTACTTTCAGACTGAATCATATACGTCGCATTGGTACGCCAGGTTAGCGTGTCGCGGATAACCGGGACGGTGAGGTTGCCTTCC
>ERZ1673752.3441-NODE-3441-length-15171-cov-28.212292_pt1 | contig 15171 bp, 11 predicted proteins | sample MGYA00580195_ERZ1673752 | MGnify/ENA primary metagenome ERZ1673752 (study PRJEB41218, sample SAMN15661744) | gut metagenome | host: Homo sapiens | place: Canada: London | collected 2015-08-20/2019-03-30 | study: EMG produced TPA metagenomics assembly of...
GTAGCTTAACGGCTATAGTGTTTTTCGCTTCTATCCGAGATTATCGGAGCCAATCGGAGCCAATCAGAGCCAATCAGAACCAATCAGAACCAATCAGAACTAATCGGAATCAATCGGATTAATTCTGATAAACTCCGATAAGTTCCGATAAACCCAGCCTACGATACACTATAATACACTTTAATACGTTTCGATACAGTTTGATACAGTTTAATACACTTCGATACGTTAGGATACGTTACGATACACTTTAATACACTTCGATACACTTTAATACATTTGGGGGTTGCGTCGTGTTGTACCTTTGCATCGCTTCCGGATAAAAAGGAGCAGCGCAAAAAAGCAATAGAGCCACACATTGCGCACAAAACGTTTACTTTGTATTAGTGATAATGTATGAAACAAGATTTGACAACGAAACACAACGGAATGGCAGGAAGGCTTCAATGGGGGCTGTTTTGTATTAAGGATAATGTATGGCACAAGATTTGACAACGAATAATAAGGGTATCGTGCCGATCGGGGTTTTCGATTCGGGATACGGAGGGTTGACCATATTAAAGGCGTTGCGTGCAGCAATGCCGGAATACGATTGGCTCTATTTAGGCGATAACGCGCGGGCTCCGTATGGGAGTCGCTCGTTTGAGGTGGTGCACAAGTTCACGCTTCAGGCGGTTACCTATCTGTTTGCGCAAGGCGCTCCACTGGTGATCGTGGCGTGCAATACGGCATCGGCAAAGGCGCTCCGCACCATTCAGCAGCGCGATCTGCCCGTCATGCCGGATCCCACCAAACGTGTTTTGGGCATCATTCGTCCCACGGTGGAGGCGTTGGATGGCGCCACGCAAACGAAGCATATCGGCATACTGGCAACGGAGGGCACGGTGGCGAGCGAAAGCTATCCGGCGGAAATCGATAAGCTGTACAAAGGTTTTAGCGTTACGCAGGAGGCATGCCCCATGTGGGTGCCGCTGGTGGAGAGCGGCGAGGCGGAGGGCGAAGGCGCAGATTGGTTCATTCGCAAGCATCTTACGCGTCTATTGGCACGCGATGCCGCCATCGATACGGTTCTTTTGGCGTGTACGCACTATCCGCTGCTTCGGGAAAAGATCCGTCGCTATCTGCCCGAGGGGATCGGTCTGCTGGAACAAGGCGCCTATGTAGCTCCTTCGCTACAGGATTATCTGCGCCGTCACCCCGAGATGGCTTGCCGCTTGAGCCGAAAGGGCACCGTGCGCTACCTCACCACGGAGGCACCGGACACGTTTTCGCGGAAGGCTTCGCTCTTTGTGGGGAATGCCGTTCAGGCGGCGCATGTGGATATCGATAAAGCGAAGGATACGCTTCTTCAACACTGAATTGTTACCTTTGCAAATAGAGTAGAAATAATAGAGCGATAAAAAGCTATGAGCAAACGAATCGGAATAATTGCAGCACTTGTAAGTGCTTTGGTACTGCTGAGCGCCTGTGGCGCACGTCAAACAAAACAATCCATCTACAAGGATATCGAAGGCAAATGGCGGGTAGCCGCTATGGGCGAGAATAAAATAGCTCCTGAAAAGGATCAGTTGCAGCTCACCTTTGATTTGCGCTCCGGTCGCGTGGGCGGTTACGGTGTATGCAACAGCTTTGGCGGTAGTTTTGTACTTCGTCCGAACGGAAAGATTCACATCAAGGACATTATGACCACAATGGTGGGTTGTGACGGAAATATTCTGGAAGCCGCTTTGAATAGTGCTCTGGAAAATACGGAACGCATCGAAGTAAAGGACGGCAAAGCCTATTTGTACGGAGCAAACGATCCGGTAGCGTTGCTTACGCTGGAGCGGCCGTAATACGTAAGGAGTAAGCGGAGCGCGGTTGGGCTTTTCGGCGGCGGAGGGCTGAGAAAGAGCTCTTCGAGGGAAAGGCTTGGGTGCGTTGCGCGTAACAGACCCACAAATTGAATATGAAAATCACGCCAACACACAGTCTGTTGCGGTTAGTGGCTATGGGCATTGCAACCGTAGCATTCAGCTTTGCTTCGGTGGCTCAGGTGCCGGTATCGGCTTCTGCCCGAGCAGGCGCTCTCTTCACGCTTGAGGAGATAACCGGCTTTGCCTTTTACGATCGGATTCCGGTGAAAAGTATGCAACCCTTTCCCGGAGATGGCGATGCCTATACGCAGCTGAGCCGGGACGGCAGGCGGATCACGCTAAAAAGCTACCAAACAGGCGAGGAACTTGCCGTAGTGGTGGATTTGAACAGCGCTCGCGGGGGCGACCAAATAGAGTGGATCGAACGCTACACGGTGGCACCGTCGGGCAAGAAAGTACTGCTCTACACCCATTTGGAGGGCATATACCGCCGTTCCTTCAATGCGGATCTGTTTGTGTACGATGCCGCTACGCAAAGCATCACGCCGTTGAGTGATACACAAGGTAAAGTGAGAGAACCGATGTTCAGCCCCGACGGGCGGATGATCGCCTTTGTGCGGGATAACAATCTGTACCTCAAAAAATTGGACTACGGAAGCGAAGTGGCGATAACCACGAGCGGAGCGAAAAACAAAATCATCAACGGCGCCACCGATTGGGTGTACGAGGAGGAATTTTCCGTAACCAACTTGATGTCGTGGAACGATGAGGGTACCAAGTTTGCCTACGTATCGACCAACGAGAGCGATGTGCGTGCGTACAGTCTGAAGCACTACGGCGAAACGCTTTATCCGGAAGAGATTACCTACAAATACCCCAAGGCGGGGGAAAAGAATTCCGATGTATCGGTGTACGTCTACGATGTGCGGACCAAAGCAACGCACAAGATCGATTTACCCATTGATAAGGATAGCTATATACCGCGGATCAGCTTCACCCCTATAGATGGGCAGTTGGCGGTATTCGCGCTCAATCGGCAGCAGAACGATTTGCGCATCTTTATGGTGAATGCTGCTACCACAATCGCACGCGAAACGCTTCGGGAACAGGATAGATGCTTCATAAGCGAAAAGCTGCTCACCTCAACGGTAATCGATAAGGATGGCTTTGTGCTTCCGAGCGAACGAAACGGCTTTACGCATCTATACCGCTTTAACCGTCAGGGGGTTATGACCAAGCAACTGACCCAAGGCAATTTTGACGTAACCGCATTCTATGGGGTGGACGGCAAAGGAAATGCCTATTATCAGGCAGCCGTACCCAATGCCCGGGAACGCCAAATATATCGGGTAACACCTCAGGGCAAGAGTACGGTGCTGGCAGGAGAAAAGGGCTACAACGAAGCGCACTTTGGCACGGATTTCAAATGGTTCGTGTGGGAGCACTCCACGCGCCAAACGCCGCGTGTTTACTCGGTGGCCTCGGCGCAAAACGGTAAAGTGGCGCGTGTACTGAACGATAACAAGGCATTGGCGCAGCGGCTTGCCGGCTATGCGCGTCCGGAACGTGAGTTTACCTCTATTAAAACGGAGCGCGGTGATGAGCTGTATGCAGAGTTCATTAAGCCGTTGGGCTTTGATCCGAATAAAAAGTATCCGCTGGTGGTGATCCAGTACAGCGGTCCGGAATCGCAGCAAGTACAGGATAAGTTCAGCCTCGATTGGGAGGAATACCTCGCGCAGCAGGGCTTTTTTGTAGCCATTGTGGATGTACGCGGAACAGCGGCTCGCGGTAGCGAATGGCGCCGAAGCACCTATTTGAATATAGGGGTTAAGGAGGCGGAAGATCATATCTCAGTAGCGCGTCGTTTGGGGAGCCTTCCCTATATAGATGCATCTAAGATAGCCATTTGGGGCTGGAGCTACGGGGGGTATACGGTGCTGCAATCGATGTGTCGCGGGGAGGGCGTATTTGCCGCCGGAATAGCGGTGGCACCGGTTTCGGATTTCGCCTTTTACGATACCGTCTACACGGAGCGATACATGCGTACACCGCAGGAAAATGCCGATGGGTACCAAAGCAGTTCCGTACTGCCTATTGCTCATCAGCTCAAGGGCAAGCTGCTCCTCATCTACGGTTCGGCGGACGATAATGTGCATCCGCAGAACAGTATGCGCTTTGCCGAGGAGCTAATCCAAAACAATATAGCCTTTGATATGGCTGTTTATCCCGATGCGGATCACGGCATTTACGGAGGTAACCGGCGATTGCATTTGTACACAAAGATGACCAACTTCCTAAAAGAAAACCTCCGCTAACCGATGGAGCCGAAGCCTGCACGTTGGCGCCCTTTACCCAAGCCCGAATGGCTTAAGATAAAGCTGGGGAGCGATGCCACTTATGGGCATACGCGGGATGTGCTATGCGCACATTCGCTTCACACCATTTGCACGAGCGGCAGATGCCCCAACCAAGGAGAATGCTGGTCGCGCGGAACCGCCACTTTTATGATCGGTGGCGATATATGCACGCGTTCGTGCCGCTTTTGTAATACCAAGAGTGGCAGGCCGAATGCCTTAAATCCGCTTGAACCGCTTTCCGTGGCGCAGAGCATTAAGGAGATGGCGCTTAAGCACGCGGTGATTACCGGTGTGGATCGGGACGATTTGTCCGATGGCGGGAGCCGGCATTGGCAGGAAACCATCGAGGCGATCCATCGGCTTACTCCGGAAGTAACCATCGAAACGCTCATCCCCGATTTTATGGGGAGCACGGAGGCTCTGGATCGCGTGATTGATGCTAAACCGAACATCATATCGCACAATATGGAAACGGTGCGGCGGCTTACCCCATCGGTGCGCAGCGTGGCTACTTATGAACGCAGTTTGGCGGTGCTCCGCTACATTGCCTCAAAAGGGGTGGTTACCAAAACCGGCTTTATGCTGGGGCTGGGCGAAACCTATGACGAGGTACTGGAGCTGTTGCGCGATGTGCGTGCCTGCGGCGTATCCGTAGTAACTATCGGTCAGTATCTGCAACCCACGCGCAAACATCTGCCCGTAGTGGCGTATATTTCGCCGGAAGTGTTTGCCCAATTAAAGGAAGAGGGATTAGCGATGGGCTTCCGCCACGTGGAGAGCGCTCCGCTGGTTCGCTCCTCCTATCATGCCGAGCAACATATGCTTTGATGCCATGTCCCGAAGATTGCTGATTGATCAAGGCAACAGTTTTTGCAAAATAGCCTTTTCCGAAGGCAGCGATTTGCAACCTGTGGCTTTTGTCAAGCCGGATCAGGCGGTAACCTATCTGGCTACGCGTCTGCATGGCGCAAGCAACATTGCCGTTGCGCTGTATTGTTGCGTGGGAGGGCATCACGAGCCGCTTCGCGAATGGCTTAAAACGCACGCTTCCCGATTAATTGTACTCGATGAGCATACGCCCATACCGATTGCCACAAACGGATATGAGCGAGCTTCGTTAGGTGCGGATCGCATTGCCGCTGCGGTTGGCGCGCTGAGCATGTTTCCCGATAAAGATCATTTCTTAGTGATCGATATTGGCACCGCTATCACCTTTGATTGGGTGGATAGGAAAACAGGCTTCCGCGGAGGAAACATATCGGCGGGGCCCGGCCTACGAGCCACCGGCTTGCACCGGCATACCGCTCTGCTACCGTTGGTTGAATTGGATCGTGAGGAGCAATACGAAGGTTTTGCCGCCGATACGCGTTCCGCACTGGCAAACGGTCTGTTCCTCGGGGTGCGTTACGAAATAGAAGGCTACATAGCGGCGGTTCGTACAACCTATCCCGATGCAATGGTACTGCTGACCGGAGGCTACGCGCCCTATTTTGCCGAGAAAATAAAAAACGTGACCTTTGTGGACCGGCTCACAATGGTCGGATTGAATAGAATTGTCGCCTATAATGAAGAAATTGAGAACGATTAAACCTGCAAAGTATCTTTTTGCGCTATGGCTGGTGCTATCTGCTTCCGGGCAAGTTGCCCTTGCTCAGAACAACAGCACCGAGTCGCCTTACACACGCTTCGGCTTGGGAATGCGGCACGAAACTACATCAACCGCCACGCGAGCCTTGGGCGGTGCTGCACTGGGCTTAAGGCGTGCCGATGTAATCAATTCCAAGAACCCGGCATCCTACGCGGCAGTCGATTCGCAAACATTCATCTTTGATTTTGGCGCCTCTATGGGGGTAAGCATACTGAAGGAAGGAAACACCCGTGATGCACGTATGCTCGGCAACTTTGAGTATGCCACGATGCTCTTCCCCATAACGCGCTGGATGGCGATTAGTGCCGGACTCAAGCCCTATACCTCTACCGGCTATCGGTTTGGCTCCACGGAAGCGCTCCCCGGAGCGAAGGATCGTGAGTACACCGTCCAGCACAAGGGAATGGGCAATATGAGCAACCTCTACCTCGGAATGGGCTTTGAGCCGTTTAAGGGTTTTACGCTCGGTGCCAACTTTAGCTACATATTTGGCAAGCAGGTGTACGTGCGTACCATTGATTACGGTACCTCCGGCTCCTATACGCCCAACTTTTACGAAATGCTTTCGGCGCGCGGATTCCGAACGGATGTAGGTTTGCAGTACGGATTCCACGCCGGTAGGCAGGGCAACATTACGCTCGGCGCCACCTACAGCCCTTCGCTGCCTTTGTGGAGTAAGCAGGTTTTCTTGGATAACGTATCGCAAGGAACCGGCATCATCACTACGGAGCGCAACGATACCATCACTTCGCAGGAGGCATTCCGCATGCCGCACGAAATCGGCTTGGGCGTTGCCTATTCCTATAAGGATAAACTGTTGCTCTTAGGCGATTTGCAGTACAATTTATGGCAAAATACTATCAGCGATACATCCAAAGCTACGCCGGTTAATCAATTCCGATTTGCTTTGGGGGCCTGCTTTGTGCCTAACCGCGAATCGCGCAGTTTGGGGCAAAGAATGGAATACCGATTTGGTATATCGGGTGAAAATCATTACCTGCAGATCCCCGATGCTACCGGCACGCTTCGGGGTTCGCTGATCGGAACGCTCTCCGCGGGGATCGGCATCCCGATGGTAGATCGCCGCTCGTGGATCGATTTAACTTTGGAGTATAAGCACCTCATGCCGCAGGCAAAGGGAATGATATCCGAGAATTACCTTCAGCTTACGTTCGGATTGCGCTTTAACGAAGCTTGGTTCCGTAAACTGAAGCTGGATTAACCGCCATAAAACAAACTATTGTTACCTTTACCATTGCGAGATAAGAAGGAAACAAACAATTAGAGATAAAATACAAGACCAATGAAAACTAGACACTTGCTTATAGGCGCCTTGCTACTGGCACCGCTCGCTATGCTTCAAGCTCAGACCGGAGTAACCGACGGTTCGCCCTTTGGGCATGGAGAAGACAGTGTACGCTGCCGCGAAAATATCAGTCTGCTCACCTCCTATGCCAAAAGCGGGAGCTTTAAAGACGCTAAGCCTTTCTGGGAAAATGCGTTCAAGGAATGCCCCGGGTCGAGTAAAAACATCTACATCTACGGAGCAAAAATACTTGCCTGGGAAATTGAACACGCCGCTACACCGGCAGAAAAGACCGCTAAAATAGAGGAGCTTCTTGCCCTCTACGATAAGCGTGCAGAATACTTTGGGGACGATCCCAAATATAGCCGTGACTGGATTTTAGCACAAAAGATTACGGACTATATGAACTACGTGGGAACCCAAAACCTTGATTACGACCGCATCTATAAGTGGACCGATAAAGTGGTTGCCGACGACGGTAAATCGCTTGATCCCAAGGTGGTTTACTTCCACGTATTCTCCTCGCTTAACAAGGCGATCGGTAACCCTTCGTGGCACGAACAATACATCAACGACTATATGATGGGTAACGACCATCTGGAACAATCCATCGACCTTGCAAAGAATGCCGGCGATACCGTAACCCTTGATTATGTTCAGAGCTTGAAGGATCAGTTGGACGGCCTTTTTGCACAGAGCGGGTTGGCAGATTGTAAGATGCTTGCCGATATTTACGGCAAAAACCTCGAAGCCAACAAGGATAACCAAGCTTTCCTGCAGGCTATGTTGGATATGTTCCGCATTTCGGACTGCGAAAACAGCCCCCTCTACTACAAAGCCAGTAAGTATATGTTTGCTATTCGTCCTACCGCGCCTTCTGCCATTGGGTTGGCTCGCGAAGCGTTGAACAACAAACGTACTTCCGAAGCTGTTGATTACCTGAACAAAGCCATTGGGCTTACCAGCGACCGCAAGCTTAAATCGCAGTGCTACTATACGCTCGCAACCATTCAGATGAATGCGCACAGCTATGGACAGGCACGCACTTACTGCAACAAGGCGATGGCGGAAAATCCCAATATGGGTGGTCCGTTGATTTTGATCGCGCAAATGTATGCTTCCTCGGCTTCGTCCATTTTCCCCGATGATCCCGTTAAGCAGCGTTGCGTATTCTACTTGGCGATCGATAAGCTTGAAAGAGCGCGCGCTATTGATCCCTCGGTAGCCGGAAAAGCCAATCAGCTTATCGCTACCTATCGTCGTAGTTTGCCCTCCTCGGCTGACATCTTTATGCACCCCGAGCTGGAAAGCGGTAAATCTTTCCATGTAGGCGGTTGGATCGGTGAAAGTACCGTTATCCGATAAAACGCTTCCCTGCGGCGCATCAATAAAGGTATTCAGGAGTAGGCTGTCCCTCCAAGCGAGGGGCGCCCTGCTCCTATTTGCTTTATTGCTTGCCTTGGCCCCATCCTGCAACAAGGATAGTAAACCGACAATGAGCAAAGTTACCTTTGATGCTAACGCCGGTTACTCTATGCTTACGCGCAATGTGAACGTGGCGGTGTCCGATTCCGGCAGAACGCGCTACCAAATGATTGCCGATATCTGGTATATCTACGACCAAGGCGACAGCTCACGGTGGTTCTTCCCCCAAGGCTTTCTCGCTAAAGAGATCGATACGCTCAAAACGATGCCGGCGCGCCTTTCTTCCGATACGGCTTACTACTTTACCGTTCAAGATAAATGGCTTTTCACCGGACACGTGAAAGCGGTTAACGAAATCGGCGATCAATTCTCCGCCAAGCAACTCTATTGGGATAAACAATCCGGAACGGTCTATTCCGACGATACCGTAACTATCGTGAGCGGTGAACGGCGTCTCACCGGTTCCGGATTTGTGGCCAATCAGGATTTCTCGCGTTACTCTTTCTATAACAATAGTGGTGTAACCGAAGTCGATGACGATGAACTATAACCGATGGACTACATTTCCCTCATTTTCGCGCTACTCCTACTGATCGCTTTCTCCGCACTCTTTTCCGGAATGGAGATTGCCTATCTATCCACGGACCGCTTGCGCCTGCTCATCGATAAATCGCGCGGCGGACCCGTCAGCTCCGTCCTGAGACGCCTTTTCCGCAATACAGGCCTTTACATCACCACTATGCTGGTGGGCAACAACATTGTTCTGGTAATGTACGGCTTGGTGATGTCCGCATTGCTCAATCCGCTCCTGAAGCGGCTCATCCCCGATTGGGCAGTACTGATACTCAATTCGCTCATCGCCACCTTTATCATCCTTATCTTTGGCGAGTATCTGCCGAAAAGTTACTTCAAACGAAACGCCAATCAGAGCATGCGGCGCTTCGCTTTTCCCATCTATTTCATTTACATTTTGCTCTATCCCGTCAGCCTTTTGTGCGCACTCATTAGCCGAATGTTCATTTGGATGAGTGGTTCTGCCAATAAAGAGCAGGCAATTGCCGCTAAGCTGACCACCGTCGATTTGGATCACTATCTATCCGTGAGTGCGCAATCCGACGGAACTGCCGGCAAGCAGCCACTTGATACGGAGGTGAAGATATTGCAAAACGCCATCGACTTTTCCAGCGTTAAGGCGCGTGATTGCATGGTGCCTCGCAACGAGATTGTGGCGTGCGATATATCCGCCTCGGCGGAGGAACTCAAGCAATTATTTGTACAGACGGGCTACTCCAAAGTGGTTGTCTATCGCGATAGCATTGATGATATCGTGGGGTACGTGCATTCTTCGGAAATGTTTCGCGGCCCCGATTGGCAGCATCGGATGCGCAAGGCGCTCTTCGTTCCGGAAAGCGCTTTCGGCCACAAGCTGATGCGCCAACTGATGCTCCGTAAACAGAGCCTCGCCGTGGTGATCGATGAATTAGGCGGAACCGCCGGAATCATTACACTGGAGGATTTGGTTGAGGAGATCTTTGGCGAAATCGAGGACGAACACGACAAAGAAACGATCGTAGCGAAGCAAATCGACGAGCATAACTGGGTGCTGAGCGGTCGCATTGAAATTGATGAACTCAACGAACGCTTTGGCTTGGATCTGCCGGAGGCGGACGACTACAATACGCTTGCCGGCTTTGTCATACACCATTGCGGCTCCATCCCGAAAAGCAAGGAGCAAGTAACTATCGATAAGTATCGTTTCACCATCCTAAAGAGTACCTCTTCCCGCATCGAGCTGCTCCGCCTCAACATTCCCGACGACTAATCTCGTCCCACCTCATATGACATCAACCCCCCGCACCCTCTCATCTTCCCCGAAAAGCAAGGAGCAAGTAACTATCGATAAGTATCGTTTCACCATCCTGAAGAGTACCTCTTACCGCATCGAGCTGCTCCGCCTCAACATTCCCGACGACTAATCACGCCCCACCTCACATAACATCTGTCCACCGCGCCCTCCCATCTTCCCTGAAAAGCAAGGAGCAGGTAACCATCGATAAGTATCGTTTCACCATCCTGAAGAGTACCTCATCCCGCATCGAGCTGCTCCGCCTCAACATTCCCGACGACTAACCACGCCCCACCTCATATAACATTTGCCCGCCGCCCCCTCCCATCTTCTACTAGGGGACGCATATTCCCGTCCTCCTGCCCTTTCGTCTTCGGCCGGAGGACGCATATTCCCGTCCTTCTGCTCTCTCATCTTTTGTTGGAGTGCGCATATTCCCTTCTTTTTTCTGTATGACTTCTCTCCCTCGGCACTCATCCGGCTTTCCGATAGATCCCCTTTCCCTATCATTCTTATATAGTGGTTGCGCCATCCATCTCCCCTTAGCTTCCGGGAGGTATGGATTCCGACCACTCGTTTCTACGTATATCCTCAACCGTTTCTTCGTACATCCTCAACCGTTTCTTCGTACATCCTCAACCTTTTGTCCTATACTATTTGATAAATCATTTAAACGATTTATACAAATCATTAAAAGGATTTGTATGAATAATTAAAAGAGGGTGTACAAATTCTTTAAAGAATTTCTCGAGCAGGTACGTACCAATGATCGTGAACCTACGTAGAAAAGGGTATGAAACACCGAAAGAACGAGCGCAACCCTGCTTAGAGTGGGGATGCAGATGCGTAACGACGTAGGCGTAGATGCGTGAGTGTGGTGGGGTGGTTGCGTGCGAGTGGTGGGGCTGGTGCGCGAGAGTGATGGCGCGCATGAGTGGAAGTGCTGGAGTAGGTGCGTGAGTGTGGGTGCGTTGGTGCGCAGTGGCGTAGACGTAGGTGCGTGAGTGTGGGTGCGTTGGTGCGCAGTGGCGTAGACGAAGGTGCGCGAGAGGGGTGGCGCTGGTGCGCAGTGGCGTAGGCGTAGATGCGCTAGTGTGGGGACGGTGCAGGAGTAGGTGCGCGCGATAGTATCCTCGGAGTTAATCGGAATCAATCAGAACCCATCGGAATTTCTCGGAGGATATCGGATAAGCTCAGGTAATTTCTGATTGATTCTGATAAGCTCCGAAAGAGGAAAGTGAGGACGAAGGTGCGCAATGGGGGGGGCGCCAATGTGTGTAGGTGGAGGGCGAAGGTGCGCAATGGGGGGGCGCCAATGTGTGTGGGTGGAGGGCGAAGGTGCGTGAGAGTGGTGGCGGCAGCAGGGAAAACTAAGCTGATGCATTCGCTTTTCCCCATTCGCTCCGTATTTAGTCACTTTTCGGAGACAAACAGGAAAGTGCATCAATGATCCATTGAATGAAAATATTTTATTATCTTAGCCGGCAGAATAGAGGGTGAGGGAATAGAAAAAATGGAAGCAGTTCCCGTAGCGCTTGGGATTGTTTTACAAAAGAAGCATTAAAAGAGATACTCCGTTCCCCTCCTAACTAAAAAGAAGGAACTAATTAAGTTAAGTAGAGAATATGAAAAGACTACTACCATTTGTGGTTACGGTGCTGGCGCTCCTTTTCCCAGCGTTAGCTTCGGCACAAAGTGAACAAGGGAAAATAACGATCACACAGGTCGAACATTGTACGCTAAAAGTAACGTACAAAGACAACAGTTTCAATGATGTACCCGTCAATTCAGGCGATATGGTCAACAAAAACACTATGCTGACCTTAGATGCAACTGTAGATGCCGGCTACTTCTTGTCAAGTTATGTGGTTAATGGTAAAGATGAAGCTCCATATGCCAGTGGTACTGCAATGGTCTTTGTTAAAGGTGATACGGAAATTTCGGCAAAAGTAATAAAACAAGAAGATGTTTCCATTACCATTTTGCAACCCGAGCATGGTACCATCACTGTAAAAGATATGGGTAACAAGCAGGCTGTTGTAAACAACGGAGATAATGTACCGACGGGTCATCAACTGAGAGTTGAAGTGGTTCCGGAAGCCGGTTATCAAATTAATCATTGGCTGATTAATGACGAACAAAAGGATCTTGCGAATTATAACCCCAATGCAACTTTAGTAAAAGTTGTTGGTGCTACAAAAATCACAGCGGTGATGGAGCCCATTCCCGCACCCAGCAAACTCACGTTAGCGGTAGACCCGGCTGAAGGTGCTACCTTGGAAGCTCATGAAAGGGTGTCTTATGGTAACTTAATTAAGGATCTCGACAAAGTGACTACGGGCTCGAAGGTTTGTCTCGTACTTAAACCGAAAGAAGGCTACTCAATAAAGCATTGGCTTGTAGATGATGTGGTAACACCTCCTGATGCAGATGAGTACTACAAGAACCGTTTCACTTTTACAATGGATAAGGATAAGACCATTACTGCCGTGCTCAACGTACCAACGCCCCCCGCAGGCGACTACCTCATTACGATGGAAACCGAGGGCGAAGGAACGCTTACGGCAAAAGATGGCGGTGGCAACACGGTCAATTCCGGCGATAAGGTCAAAAAAGCCGCTTATCTCACCTTTACGGCAACTCCCGCTGAAGGCTACGAAGTAGATAATTGGTACGTCAATGGCGCCCTGGATTTCACTAATAGCGGTCAGACCACGAAAGAAATAGAAATTTACGAAGATACGAGTGTAAAGGTGGTCTTTAAGCAGGTTCAAATGTACACCGTTACCTATTCTGCCGGAGAAAACGGCACTCTTGCCGCTTCAATTAAAAGTGACGACTCTGACGACGTTCCCGTAGCATCCGGTGATAAAGTAAAGGCGGAAACCACTGTTACATTCACGGCTACGCCTAACGAAGGCTATTTAGTAGATAAGTGGCTTATTGACGGAGAAGTAGACAGCGATTATGGTGATGAGGCCGAAATAGGTATTTACCTGGAATCCGATAAGGAAGTTAAGGTTCTGTTTAAGAAGAAACCCGTGGTACTTAACGGACACGTGGTTAAGTTTAGTGCTGAAGGTGATGGTTCCCTTACCGCAAAGGTTGGGGAAACGAAACTTACTTCCGGTGACCAAGTGGAAGAAGGTAAGGAAATAGTCTTTACGGCTAAGCCGGGCTTCTTAATGAATGTGGACCAATGGACCGTAAACGGCACTGAAACAGATCCGAGTGCCGAAGATCCCAACGTTCTTAAGGTTACTATGGGTACGGAAGATATTGAAGTAAAAGTCTCTTTCAGTACACCAAAGAAAACTATCACATTTTCCGCCGGTGAAAACGGTTCTATTGTAGCCAAGTTTGGTGAAAAAACACTCACTTCTCCCGCGAAAGTGAAAAGTGGTGTTGTCGTTACTTTGATTGCTACTCCAAATGAAGGGTACGAAATTGAAGGTTGGTACAAAAATGGTGCCACAGTAGCTGATCCCACTCTGGGTACTCAAACTGAAATTGAGGAACAGGTTTGGCAAGATGTTACCATCCTCGTTAAGTTTAAGGAAGTTGTTCACTATACCGTAACGTACGAAGCCGGTGAAAACGGAACCTTAGCCGCTACCGTTGAAGAAGGCGAAGAAACCAAGGATCTCGCATCCGGAGGCAAGGTTGTTGCCGGTACGTTTGTAACCTTTACGGCTACGCCTGATGAAGGCTACGAAGTGGACGAATGGAAATTAAACGACGAAGTTGTCAAAGATCACGCAAAACTACTCGAATACCGTCAGGAAATTAACGCAGATGCAAAGGTGACCGTAAGCTTCAAGAAGAAGCCCGAACCGGTTAAGGAATTCACCATTACCGTGAACGCAGTAGAACCGACTGAAGCCGGAACGCTTACCGTAACGGATGCTTCGGGTGCCGCTGTTCTTACCGGTGCTAAGGTAGCTCAAGGTACCATGCTTACCATCACTGCCGAATCAAAGGATAAATACGAATTCAAGAAATTTACAATCAATAAAAAGGATATAACTCCGGAAACTGAAGGCGTAATCAAGGTTACCGATAAGAAGAAGTATACCTACAAATGGGAAGTAAAGGGTAGCACCGTTATAAGCGTAACGTTCAGCAAACCGACTTCTGCCGAAGATATTTTGGCACAAACCAAGGAATTTGCAGTAGTGGACGGAAGCATCTATTGCCCGGGAGCACGCATAATCGCTCTCTACACGATGGACGGCGCACTGGTACGCACCATCGAAGCTGAAGTAATGGAAGTACGCGACCTCGCAGCCGGTAACTACTTAGTAATTGCCACCAACCGCGAAGGCGTAGCACTGCAAAAGAAGATCGTGCTCTAATCGGCACTATCCGCTAAATCGGCTCCCATTGGCGAAAGGGCATCCCGACGCCACGTAACGAGCCAAACCGTAGGAGGGGCGAATCCTGAAAGGGGTTCGCCCCTTACTTTACTCCGCATATCTATACTATTGCCGGGGAGAGGTTACCATTTTGCGAATTAATCAGAGCCAATCGGAATCAATCAGAACCAATCGGATTAATTCCGATAAGCTCCGATTAATTCCGATACACTAATACAGTTTAATACGTTTCGATACACTTTACCACGTTAGGATACGTTACGATACGTTACAATACAGTTTAATACACTTCGATACAGTTTAATACACTTGGGGGGTATGCCGTGTTGTACCTTTGCATCGTTCCTCAGGGAA
>ERZ1673752.3444-NODE-3444-length-15157-cov-13.142498_pt1 | contig 15157 bp, 13 predicted proteins | sample MGYA00580195_ERZ1673752 | MGnify/ENA primary metagenome ERZ1673752 (study PRJEB41218, sample SAMN15661744) | gut metagenome | host: Homo sapiens | place: Canada: London | collected 2015-08-20/2019-03-30 | study: EMG produced TPA metagenomics assembly of...
GTCGGGGACACGGTGGTGGCCATGAGCGCCCACACTGACTCTCACATCAACGTGGCGCGTTTCCCCGAGATTGCCTTTGCTCCGTGTGCCTCGTGGTCCTTGCTATCGGCCGCCATGAAGGCGGTTGAAGAACTGCCCGAGGCTGACCGCGACCGGGTTCATGTCGGGACCGTGTTCTCTGAAGACCATTTCTATTTCAAGGTTCCGGGTTTGCTGGAACGCTTGCGTGCCTACGGCACCCTCGCCCTCGAGATGGAAACCGCCGCTCTCTATGGAGTTGCTGCCGAGTTCGGTCGTGAGGCCCTAACGGTGCTGACCGTCTCGGATAGTCTGCTAGACCATTCTCAGGACATGACTCCGGAGCAACGCGAAACGAAGTTCGCTAACGCCCTGACCCTAGCCACCGCGGCCGCCTTGTGCTAAAGACCCGCCGCGCTGACGGCCTTCTGAACTGGCGGAACTTTCTAAAACTAACGGAACGCCCTAGGCAATCCGGTCAATAATCAAAGGCCCCACCCCGGCAAAGGTGTCGGAAATCTCCCAGCAGCCCTGTAGCGCTGCCAGAGCCCGCTCAAAACGCTGCGGCTCATCTGCGTGCAAAGTAAACAGGGTTTGACCTGCCTGTACCCGGTCGCCCGGTTTGGCATGCAGGGTTATTCCCGCTCCCAAGGACACCGCCTCGCCCGGACGGGCTCGCCCGGCACCAGTACGCCACGAAGCAACCCCGACCGCCAGCGCGTCCAGGCGGCTCAGCACCCCGCTGCGCTCCGCCTTTACTTCGCAATGTTCCCGAGCCGAAGCCAGAGGCGCATCAGGGTCCCCGCCCTGGGAACGAATCATTTCCCGCCAAGTGTCCATCGCGGCACCCGAAGCCAAAGCCGAGCCCGGATCGGCATCAGGCCGCCCCGCGGCCGTCAACATTTCCCGCGCCAAAGCGACCGTGAGCTCCACCACGTCGGCGGGACCCCCGCCTGCCAGGACTTCCACCGCTTCGGCGACTTCCCCCGCGTTACCGACTTCCCGGCCTAGTGGAGTGGACATATCGGTGAGCAGAGCCACCGTGTGGGTACCGGCATCTTTCCCCAAAGCCACCATGGTTTGCGCCAGCTCGCGGGCTTGAGACAGCTCTTTCATGAAAGCCCCGGAACCGACCTTGACATCCAACACCAGGGCGGCGGAGCCTTCCGCAATCTTCTTTGACATAATCGAGGAAGCAATCAGCGGGACACAATCAACTGTGCTGGTCACGTCCCGCAACGCATAAAGTTTCCGGTCGGCCGGAGCCAGCCCCGCCCCGGCCGCACACACGACCGCCCCGCAGCCGGTTGCCAGAATCTCGGTAATCCGCTCATTGCTCAGCTCGGCCTGCCAGCCAGGGATTGCCTCCAGCTTGTCCAGAGTGCCGCCCGTGTGTCCCAAGCCGCGCCCGGAAAGCTGCGGTACGGCCACCCCGAAACTTGCCACCAGCGGCGCTAGCGGCAAGGTAATCTTGTCCCCTACCCCGCCGGTGGAATGTTTATCCGCGGTGGGACGCGGCAGAGAGCCAAAATCCAGGCGTTGCCCGGAGTCAATCATCGCTTGGGTCCAGTCGAAAATTTCGCGCTGGTTCATGCCCTTGAGGAACACCGCCATCGCCAGGGCCGCCATCTGTTCGCTGGTGACCCAGTCGCGGGTGTAGGCATCGATGACCCACTGAATCTGGGCGGTAGACAGCTCCTGACCATCGCGTTTGGTCCGAATCACATCGACGGTGTCAAAGGGTTCCACCATGATTTTTCCTTTCCGGGGCTTTGGCTCAAAATTCCGACCCAAAGAATCCAGCCAAGTTATCCTGAACACGCCCCCAATGACCGAGTATGAACAGCGCCAGCTGCCCAGACCAGCCAGATTCATCGGCTAGTAATTTACCCAGATTCCGGTGTTTTCGGAGGCGTTTCGGGGGAGGGATTCTGTTCCTCGACCGGATTTAGCGAACACGTACCACGAGTTAATTTCTGCATTTCGGGGATATTCTTGGATTTCAGAACATAACATGGAAAAAGCTCGCTCGGAGGGGGACCGGCAGATGTATCAAGACTGGCTGGAAAATGACCCCGATCCCCGCGACCGGGAAGCCCTGCAACGCCTGCTCGACACGGATACTCCCGCGGCAAAAGCTGAACTTGCCGCGGCTTTCGAGTCAGAAATCGCGTTCGGCACTGCCGGTCTGCGCGGGGAAATGGGTCCCGGACCAGCCCGGATGAACACGGCGGTGATTCGCCGCGCCACTTGGGGGCTGGCCGCGGCCCTGCGAGCAGCCGTCGGGGATTACTTCCTGGTGGTGATTGGTTTCGACGCTCGGCACCGTTCCGCCGACTTCGCCCGCACGACGGCGGGAGTGATTACGGCAGCCGGCGGAAAAGCCCTGCTGATGCCCCATATTTGCCCCACCCCCCTGCTGGCCTACGCAATGGGGCAGTATCACGCTGACGCCGGGGTGATGGTGACGGCCTCGCACAATCCCGCGAAAGACAACGGTTACAAGGTGTACCTGGGCGGGCGGGTCGTCACCGATTCGGGTTGTCGGGCACAACTCGTGCCCCCTTGGGATTCGCGGATTTTTGCCCAGATTCAGGCTGCTCCACCGGCGCGGGACGTGCCCTGCGCCGAGTCGGGGTGGGGTTTCATTGACGAGGATTTGTTTACCAGCTACATTCAGCGCACGGCGAGCCTGGTTAGCGCCGATTCCCCGCGAGATTTACGGCTGGTGCTGACTTCGATGCACGGGGTCGGGGCTGACGTTTGCGAAGCCGTGTTAGCTCAAGCCGGATTTAGCGAGGTGTTTCCCGTCGCCTCGCAGCGTGAACCCGACCCGGATTTCCCGACTATTTCGTTCCCCAACCCGGAAGAGGCCGGGGCCCTCGAGATGGCTATGGCGTTGGCTCGCGAAAAACACGCGGATTTGATTGTCGCCAATGATCCGGACGCGGATCGTTGCGCGGCGGCGATTCCTGACCCGGACTCACCAGGGGGTTGGCGCCAGTTGAGCGGGGACGAAACGGGGGTTTTGCTGGGGTATTACCAATGTCAAGGCCGCCGGGGGTCGTCAGCCACGGTGGCTCGCTCTCTCGTTTCGGGGGAACTGTTGGACCGGGTGGCCGCGGCCGCCGGAGTCACTCCGATGGTGTCCCTGACAGGTTTTAAGTGGATTGCCCGCACCCCGGGGCTGATTTTCGGATATGAGGAAGCCATCGGCAATTGCTGCGATCCTGACAGCGTGCGCGACAAGGACGGGATCAGCGCCACGGTGAAACTGTGCGAAATCGCCGCCATGTTGAAGGCGCAGGGCCAAACTATTGACGATAAGCTCAATGAGCTTTATCTCGCTCACGGACATTATGTCACCACACCGCTGACATTCCGGGTGGCGGATGTGAACTTGATTAGTGAGGGAATGCGCCGTCTGCGGGCTCGCGGTTTGACGGATTTCGGTGGGGAACCCATCGTGTTTAGCCATGACTTGTCCACCAATTCGATGCCTGATGAGCTGCACACCTCCGTGCCGTCAGGGTGGGATCATCTGCAGGAGTTGCCGCCTACGGACGCGCTGTTCTTTGGCACGGCTTCCGGGTCGCGCGTGGTGGTACGCCCCTCCGGGACCGAACCAAAGTTAAAGTGCTACCTACAAGTGGTGATACCCGAAGTCACCACCCAGACCCTTGTGACGGCAAAAGCCCAGGCCCGCCAACGTTTGGCGGCCATCAAAACGGATTTGAGCGAAGTTTTAGGGTTTGATGCGCCCTGAGCCACGTTTTCGCGGGTCCGACAAGGGCGGTTTCAAAAGGTTTTATGGTCGCTTTAGAGCGTCTCTAGGACTTTGCGGGTTCCCGACAGTCCCAAGCGTGAGGCCCCGGCCTCTACCATCGCGAGGGCTTCTGCTCCGGTGTGGATTCCTCCCGAGGCTTTCACTCCCATCGTGTCTGACACGGTTTGGCGCATCAATGCTACCGCGTGGGTGGATGCCCCGCCGCCGGGGTGGAATCCGGTGGAGGTTTTCACAAAGTCAGCTCCGGCAGCCTGAGCAGCCTGGCAGCATTTCACGATTTCCTCGTCAGTCAGTGCCGCAGACTCGATAATGACTTTCAAAAGTTTCGGGGCGGGAACTTCTTTCTTTACCGCCGCTATGTCGGAGCTAACCCGGTCCCACAGCCCGTCCTTCACCCACGACAGGTTGACAACCATGTCAACTTCATCTACACCTGCTGCCACGGCTTCACGAGCCTCGACTGCCTTGGTAGCTGTCGCATGAGCACCGGAGGGGAAACCGCAAACTACGCACAGTTTGAGGGATTCCGGGACCTTGAGTGGCACCTGGCTGGGGGAAACGCACACGGAATAAGTCCCTAACTCAACAGCCTGCGCCACCAGTGCTTCGACTTGGGCGCGGGTTGCCTCCGGCTTTAACAAAGTGTGATCAACCATGGCTGCTAGCTGCGCTTTTTCCATTGAATCCTCCAAATGCCCGAAATCGCGTTCCAGCGATTATACGCCAACGCCGCCCCGAACACTCGCGCTGGAGCATTGTACGGGTTGAGTTTTTGGTAAAATTTGGGGCGGGAAGGGGCACCCATGAAACACTTTATTTTCGCGGTAATCTTGCTGTTAAGCGTGGGTCTGCTGGGGGCGTGCACCGGCAGTAGGGATGTCACAACAGCCACGGGCGTCACGAAAGCCACAGATACGCCTACCAACACTGCAGACACCCCCGGCGCTTTGCCACCGATGGTCAAGGTTCGGGGCGACGTTTATCAAGACACCGGCTACGTCAACAGCGGGGTGACGTGCGGAACTGCTGACGGCACGATACGTACCAGTGTCGACGTGACGAAAACCCCCAGCAAAAACGATGAATCAAACTTCGGGACGGGATTTGAATATCAAACTTGGGAACCCGGCTACCTGAGCGTAAAGAGGGGCGAACGCTGGATTCTTTTCCAAGACATCGCCATGAATTCGACACTTATGCCCAAAGGTGTCGCCAACTTCCGCGCTGAAGTAAAGGAAAGCTATACAGATAGGCTCATGGTGCAGGTAACTCAAGTGCCGCCTGAATATGCCTGGATCTTTACGAAGGGACAAAACCCGCCCGAGTTGGACGTGAACAGTCTCAAACCGATTGCTTTGCCGGTCGATAACTTGGATTACACGAAAGACGGGAAAACCGTAGACGGCACGGGCCTCACGGGGAAAACCGTCACGGTCTGGTTTGATGGCACCATCAGCGGCACCGAACCCGAAATGTCCTCCCTGGCTCAGCTCGGCCAGGTCTACAAAATCAAAGTCATAGCAGATGCCGAATAGGGTTGGTTTAGGGTTGCATACCGAACTGGGACATAAGTTTGATAAAAGTGTCTTGCCCATCGAGGCAAGTCTCCCGTAGGTAGCCTTTTTCGTTTTCCCACTGCGAAAGGCCACGATAGTAAAACAGTTTCTTTGAGTCCTCGATAATGAACGGGATGAGTCCGTGACGCAGGCATTCTTTCAGGGCAATGAGACGGCCTACTCGTCCGTTACCATCCTGGAAAGGGTGTATGAGCTCAAACTGGTAGTGAAACTCTACTATGTCATCGAATTCGACCCTGTTCAGGGACTCGTAACGTGACAGCAACTGTTTCATTTGGCTGGCAACGTCTTGCGGTTTGGCAGTCTCGCGCCCGCCCACCACATTGGGGCGTCTTTTGTAGTCCCCGACAGCGAACCATTCCAAAGAGGATTCTGTGGTGCCCTGTTTTAGTATGCGATGCAACTCCTTAATGATTTCTTCGTTCAAGGGTTGTTCTGCCCGGTCAATGACAAAGTCGATGCCGCGAAAATGGTTTACCGTCTCGATGATGTCGTCCACCTGGAGTCCTGAATCGGCACCAAGCGTGTTTGTCTCAAAAATGAGTCGGGTCTGGTCCTCACTGAGTTGGCTACCCTCAATATGATTTGAGTTATAGGTCAGGCGGACTTGCAGCTCATGGTACAGCCCCCCGAGCAGACGGATGTTTTTCTCATCGCGCAAGGTTTGCAGCAGCAAATTGTCCGTGCGACTTTGGCACAAATCCTCCGGGTTGCACTCCAAGAACGCCGCGATTCTGGCCAAGACGTGTCGGGCAATCGGTTCACCGCGTCCAATTTTCGCTATCGTCCGGGAAGAAATGCCCAGCTCGTGGGCCAGTCCAGTCTTGGTGAGGCCCTTTGCGTTGAGCCTGCGCATCAGGCCGTCGTAAACAATCATCAGCACGCACCCTCTCTACCTTTACTTATTATCGCCATTTTCCCCAATAAGTAAAGGTAAATTTAGCGCAAGTAAAGCTAACCCACCGCGACCACACTTCTGCGACAGTCCCCGCAGATTCCCGAACCACGCCCCCTTGAGCTATAGAAATCGAAATGGGAAAATGTCACCTGTGAAAGAATTAGCCAATCAGCATAGTAAAGTGTCGCGGTTCGCGACGATAGCAATCATTGTCGTTCTCGGTATTGCTACGTCGGCTGTTCTCATTAAGGTTTTGGGAGAGCCGGTTATCCCTCGGTGGTGGGCGGTCGTGTCTTTCGTAGTACTGATTGCGGCGAGCGTTCTGGCAGGGAAACAAACCGCGAACGTAAACCGACCATGGGTTTACGTAGTTGACGTGTTGCTTGCTGTGCTTCTCGGAATCGCATTTTTGACATCTCAGGAAAACGAGCCGCTTTCCGGCTTTGCCGCGTTTACATGGAATGTTTTCAGCCTGCTCGTCATCGCTTCCTGTGGTGCCCACTACCTAAATAAACGCCACCCGAAAATCCCAGAAGACGCCGCGGCTTCCTCCGACCCCGAGGCACCTAGCGAAAACTAGCGCCTTCAGGGGACTGGCTTTCAGGGCGCACCGGCTGGCGCGCGCTTAGTGTTCCTATTTGTATCCGAGGTAGCCCACGATCCCGTTGTCATCTCCCGGAGAAATGGCATAAAGCCGGTGCTGGTGTTCGACTAAATAAGGGATATCTTTGAACTTCCGGCTCCACAGTTTGACGAATTCTCCGTCCTTCCAGGCAAAGGATTTCAGCTTTATTCCCCCATTTTCCTCTTCGTCATCGTAAGTCTCGACGATAAAACCGCTGTCGGTGCGGTAGATGTCTTGGGCGTCTCTCAGCCCCCCCATCGGCAAAGTTTTGCCGGTATTGGTATCAAGCACCAGTCCACTATGTTCCGCTGGGGCTCCGCCACTGCCGCAGAGGGAGTTCCGCCCCCAAATGAACTGTTTATCCGCCCCAAAGGCACAGCCGATTCCGGCATCCGCATTGGTCCACAGTTCCTGACCGGTGGCGGGGTCGAGGCGCGTGGACTTCTTCAATTTGTAGTCGTCTGTAAACTCGTAGGAAATCGCCAATACCACCCGTTCATCGTCTGCAATCGAGAAAAATGCGTTGTCATAAGTCTGGGAAAGCGGCTGGCCCTGTGCGTCCACTATAACCGCATGACCCACAGAGGTGTCCTCACCGGTTTTTGTGTAGTACTCAACAGCAAAGTTGCCTTTTGCTAACGGCGTGAACGAATAGGAATCTTCCTCCAAGTCCTTAATCGAATCGATGAAAGTCTGCGCCACGATAGGCTGCGAGCCATCCTGCAAGTTAAACAGCTGACCCCAGTCTTCGCCCTCCCATGTCATCCTGAGCCACCCGGAATCATATTCTCGAACACCGTACCCACAGTCCTCCACCGGCTGGCTCCACAGTTTTTTCTCGGTGCTAGCCACGCCTTCGTATCGGGTAAGCTCGCTGTTCTCGCAGGTCACGAGACTGCCATCCTTCAGTATCTCCATGAACGCGCTCATGTCGTCAACATTAAGTTCTTTACTGGTAACAATTTTGCCGTCCTTGGCAGAAATGACGGCATAACGGGTTGTTGTCTCGGAAGGGCAGTTCAACAGTGCCAAGTTGGGGTTCGATTCATCCCGGTCAACGAACCAAGGACCATACGCCGGGTCGCAATTCAGTTCCTCTATCACGTCACTACTGCGCCATATCTCTAGCTGCGACTTGAGACTGAAAGCCCAAACCTCATCTCCGTCCGTAGACAATAGTGTGTCCCCCGCAAAGGCGTAATCCTTGCCGGGATCATTGCCCAAGTCTATGAGTTGCGGTTCTTTCTCTGATTGGGTCAGCCCCGTGACAACGCTCTTATCCGCCTCACCAGATGCCTTAGAGCCGCCGGGAACGGAACGAGCTCCGGAGAATAACAGGATAAAGAGCGTAATTGCCAACACAAGAACCAGCGAAGTGGCAACAATACCAATTACCAGCCCTCGGCGTGTCTTTTTCACGAGAGTCGCCGTCAGCTGCCCATTCGCCACCGCGTATCCCGGAGGTGCCTGATAGACCGGCCCATTGGGCGCCGCCGGCTGGTTCTGGGGTGCCGTCCCCTGGTTTGAGTAAGCAGAAGGCGCCGATCCAGAAGCCTGTGGCGGGACTCCGTTGGGCGTCTGCGGCGGTACCCCGTTGGGGACGCCGTTGGGAGGTAAACCGGGGTATTGCTCAGAAGTCATTGCCGTGTCTTTCCTATTTCTATCTTTTCGCGTCTTTGACGATTCACCCTCACGGGGATTTGAAAGCCCAAAAAGCCAGCGAGCCCTGCGTGTTCCTCAGAGAATCACACAGCTACAATAAAACATTCTATGCATATAAACAGACGATTTCGGGACTACCACCGCCCATATTTCAACACAAAAGCACCTCGAGCATATCCGGCCAACTCGGTGGACCACCCTTCTCCACCGCGCCCGCAACGACAAACGCGACAGAACCACCCTTGTGACAGGGACGCCAGCGCCTAGAAAAAACAGTAGCTAGCGCGAAAGCAGTGAGCTAAAATTGGAGTTAATCCTTCGCCCACCCTTTCTATCGAGGAGATATCTTCCGATGACCAAGTAATCTCTGCTCAGCCCCGCTGAGACGCTTCCCGTTAAATTCTTGCGTCCTGGAGATTACTATGCCTGTCATCAACCTCGTTAATATTTCTTTTTCCTATGCAACTGTCCCGGTGCTCAATGATGTCACTTTGCACGTCAGCGATGGTGAGCGCGCCTGCCTGGTCGGACCCAACGGGTGCGGCAAGACTACGCTGCTGCGTATCGCTTCGGGCGATCTGCTGGCACAGCGGGGCAAAGTTGAGGTAACCGAAAGGGAGCGCTTCCGGGTTCCCAACGTCGAACAGTTTGATGGTAGCGTCAGCGACTACCTTGACGTCGCGCTGCGTCCACTTCGAGCCGTAGCCGACCAGTTTGCGGAGGTAACTTCGCGAATCGGCGAGGGCGGCGCACTTGGCGAGTGGGAGCGAAAATATGACCAGCTGCTGGCTCAGATGACGGGTTTTGATATTTGGTCGCTCGACGCTCGGGTGGCCGAAGTGCTGGCCGGGCTGAACTTGATGTCTTTCACAAGGTCGGGGCGGAACCGGGAGCTGTCCCGGTTGTCTCCCGGTCAACGCGGCAGGCTGCAATTAGCGGCGACCCTCATCTTGAAACCGGTAGTGTTGATCTTGGATGAACCTACCAACCATCTCGATGCTCAGGCGCTCAGTTTTCTGACGCAAACGGTCAATAGCTGGGGCGGTCCGGTCCTGATGGCCAGCCATGATCGGGCTTTCATCGAGGACACCGCCACGGTTATTTACGATATGGACGTGGAGGTGTTCAATGCTTTGGCGAAGGCCGAAGGGTCGGGCGAAACCGCAGGTCTTTACCGTTGCGTGGGGGCTTACTCCGACTATCTGGCTGAAAAAGCCCGTGCCCGCACCAAGTACGTGGAACTACACGCTGCCCAGCAAGATGAAGCGCGTAAGGTGCAAAGACATCGGCAGGCGGCGGGAAAAATCTCTCGCGGAGGTGTGCGGCTCGCCAGCGCTCAAGGCAAAGCGAAGAAGTTTTTTGCCGACCGTGCCGCCGCGACCGCCACACGTCGGATACGAAACGACGACCAGCGCTTAGACACCTTAGCGGCGCGAGAAGTGCGCAAACCTCGTAACTATGAATTGTCCTTCGCGTTTGCACAGCCTGCCAAGCGCGCCGGGGTGGCGGTATCTGTAAGGCTTGCAAGCGTGGAACAGCGTCTCGCGCCGGTCAGTTTCGATGTCGTTTATGGCGAACACCTGCTGGTCACCGGCGCCAACGGGTCGGGGAAATCCACACTCTTGAACTGGATAAACTCTGGACAGCCCCCTGCTGACGCCTCGGCAAGCGGAACCATCACACGCGACAAAGCGGTTAGCTTGGTGCCCCAACATTTACCGAGAGTCCGTGATTTTGGATTCACCACCGAAGTCTGGAGAGGGGGAATTGGCGAAGCCGGGAAAGGAATCTTGCACCCCGCAATGTGGGCAACCCCTATCCCCGAACTGTCTGCGGGTAACCAACGCCGCGCACAAATCGCCCTAGCCCTAGCCTCAGCCCCTGCCATCCTCCTCATCGATGAGCCGACCAATTTCCTCGACCTCGACAGTATGCAGGCCTTGGAAGATGCGCTGAGCGAGTGGAAAGGTACGCTGATTATCGCCAGTCACGACCGCTGGCTCATCGACCATTGGCGCGGCTCATTACTAACAACCAGATAGTTTCTTCCACTTCCTGATTTTGGTGCGAAACGAAGTAAACGGCGCGACCGTGTTGATATGTATCCACTTCCACACCGGCCACTCCGACGGGGTAGAGGATGCCCACGCCCGCTGCCCTGACTCAAACAACTCTGCTTCGCTCAGACCGTTAACCAGTTGAACTACTTCACCCAGCAGGACTCCAAATCGATCAATCAGATCATCAACGGCGATAGTTCCCCAAGTCTGATAAAACGACTCATACAGACCTCCCAGCCGATTCCATTTAAATCCCGGCGCTGGAGTTACCACCGTAGCGCCAGCCTGTTCCTCACGCTCCCAACCCAGCAACAATTCCATCCAACCGAGCTGATAAGCAATCATCTGACGGGGCGTGCGATCCACCCCATCAACCAGCTGATCCCAACCTTCCTCTGGCACTTCAGCAAACTCGCGGATAAATAAACCACCGCGCTTAGCAATCTCAGCTGCCAACGCAGCACCCGACTCGTAGATCCTCACCACAACCCCCTCTTGCAAAGCAGCCTAGCTCGCTATCTATCTAGGTATTCTAACTCGAACACCACTCTGACCAGGAGTAACACGAGATTTAACCCGGTTTCGAGGAAACAATATACACGTAAGTTGATAATGATTATCGTTTTCATTTAGAGTAGCCCTTATGAAACTAATGAAGATTGTTGCAATTGCGTCAGTAATGACTGTGGCCCTGGCTGGCTGCGGAACCCAATCCGGCGATTACGACCCTAAAGGTCAAAAACACGACAACCACGGCGTGAGTTCCACAGGTACAGAAACCTCGAAAGCAATGCCCCGCGTTATCGTGGCAACTGAGAACGGGGTAAGTATCTTTGACGAGAACCTTAAGAAAGTTACGGATTTTGAACTCACCTCACGCCCGTCGTTGACAACGGCACATGACGGCCGTCACGTAGTGGCTAACCGTCAACACGACAACGAATCGTCCATCATCGATGCGGGTGCGTGGAAGCAGGAGCACGGCGATCACTTCCACTTCTATACTGGAAAGCCAGCACTGCTGAAAGAGGTAGTTAAGGGTAATAAGCCTGTTCACGTGGTGCCGAATCCGCAAGCCGGGGCGACCGGGATTTTCGCTGATGATGATGGCGCCGCTTCCCTGGTCACCACCAAGAATATAGAGACAGGTCAGCTTGATGGTCTCACTCGTGTCAAAGCCAACTTTCCACATCACGGCGTAGTGGTTCCCATGCCTGAAGGTCACTATCTCGTGAGCGCCACAGCACAGGAAGGCACCGCATTGCCCGACACTATTGAACTGCGCCACGGAGAGACTGAAGTGGAGAAAACCTTCACCTGTATGCGCATGCACGGCGAAGTCGCTCGCGGCACCAACGCCGCCTTCGGCTGCGCTGACTCTGTACTCGTTATCAAGAACGGCGAGGGTGTCAACATTCCTACTCCTGACCTTGGCGAGGATCGCGTGGGTACTTTTGTAGCTAATGCGGACTTCTCTACATTGGTCGGTAAAGCTGGCGATAAGCTCGTCTTCGTAGGGGACAATACCACCAAGACTGTCGGGGTGGACGAGGGCGTGAATATCTCGAATCTCGCTATCACACCTGACGGTCATGTGATTACACTCGGAACCAACGGCAAGCTCTATGTCTTTGATGAGACCGGCAGCCTTGAACACACCATGCAGGTGACCGGTGAATGGGTAAAGCCCAGCCGTCACGGCGGCATTGCTCCCGGAGTTGCCGCTGGCAACTACGCCGACGCTAACACTGTGTGGGTCTCTGACCCTCTCGCTGGAAAAGTGCACATGATTGACCTCTCTACTATGACCGAGACTGCCACTGCGGAGGTTGCTGGTCAGCCGACATCTCTGGCAGTAACGAATGTGAGCTAGCCACTCGTTGCTTGCAATGCATGTTTTCCTAACGAACAGTGTGCCCCCTCTAGCAGTTGAGGGGGCACACTTTCACGGCCAGTGCAAGGTGTAGGCGTTTTCTGGGTAGCCCCGAATCGAGACTATATGGGTGTAGATGCGCGCAGGGGTCAATGCTACCGAGTTCATGCCCTCACGACGAACTTGTCGGGATTCCCGACAGGTTGTAGCCTCCTCCAGTTCACCCTCGGCATAGATATGGCTTAAGTAAACAAAATTGGGCTTAAGTAACATTGTGTGTGTCTATATTTCGGGTTTTTTCCAGGTACTGCAGCAAAAGGTTGGTGTTGGTAGGTTTTTTGTTTTGTGGAGCGGGCGACGGAGGATTTTTAAGGCGTTCCGGCTAAAACGGCACACCAGTGCCGTTTTTAACGCCTCCACCGTTTTACTCAGCGGCACATGCGACTGCGTCGCTGCCGCTGAGCGAACTTGTTCGATTCCCGTCGTAGCCCACCAGATTGACTAAAAGCCGGGCTAAAGCCCGGCTTTTAGTCAATGGATATTAAGACGTCGGACTTGATAACCAACGCATGTGCGTGAGAACCCTCTCCGGGTAGGGGTTTTATTGTTTCTTGGATAGGTACGTTCGGCCTCGGGGTCGTTTCTTCGCATCGTGGGGCGATTCTCAAACCTAAGTCCGGGCGGCTCCTAGCACTCAGGGGGTGTGGTTTTCGCCTTCCGTTAGCGGGTATCAGCTAAAGGGGTGTTGTTCTTTCCACAGTCCTCCATGTTCACGTAGAATCGCGAAGACAGTAATGACTTTTAGGGTCGCTAACTTAACTACCTACTCAGCTAGATGACGGAGGCGTGAATGGAAGCGGCACCTGAGAAGAAGACAATGGATTTCTATAACATGTCGGATTTTCTGCGTGGCCAGTCGTCGAAGATCATCACGAAGCTATCCGAGAAAGACGAGACGGCTATCGTGCTCAAGAACGGCAGACCGATGGTGGTACTCATCTCGATTGAAAGATACGAGCAGCTAATGAGGGCCGGGGCGGAAAAATCAAAATATGTCACCGTGACAATTCAGTACCCTAATGCTAGTGGCTGGGATCGCGCTACTGAAGGGAATCGGGTGAATCATGCAAACTACGCATTTGTTTTTACAGAAAATTAACCCAAAACTGGCATTCCAAGCTAATGAGCATAGCCCCGGACTAGTTTCAGATCTAGTTTTTAACGGGTTTAGTGAACGAATAGTTCTCTTATTGCCCCTAGCAACCGACCACGGAGAGACCACTTGGACAGCTCTAGCCTCTACACACAAAATTTCTGCCCCTAGTCATTGCTTGATTCGAAAAACATTCCATAATTGTGATGCTGAAGGTATTTACTATCCAGAGGGAGAGATTCCTGATAAAGAATATGCATCTAAGCTAGCAGCTGTATTATCCAATTCTTCTGAAAGTTCTTCTTGGACTGGAGTTTTTTGGGGCGGATATGCTGAGCAGCAATGTCGAGCTAATATTATCGGTCCAGAAGAATCTTCATTCCTTAGACCTGAACCATATTCCATGATTCAGCTTCCGACAGTGCAATTGGGAGCTTTATTGCAAGCACATTTACCTTCAATACTTTTTGATGACTCGGTTTCGTGTGTGGTGACTCAGCCAATTTATGGAGATCGACTTTATGTTTCGTGCGAACACAGAATAGCTACAGTTTTGGCCTCTGAACTTGGTGACGTTTTCCCTGTTTCGTCAACTGACCCCATGCCAGATTATCTGCCATATTAACCGATCGGTGTAGTCTCAGCCAGCTCGAGGCAGAATCCAGCCACCTAGATGGCAAGATCCGCGCTCTTGCTAATCAGATCGAGGAGCTGATCGCTGAGAATCAACGCCTAGCGCAAGACCAAGAACAATACCTCGCCAAATACACCCAGCTAGAGGCGAAATACCAGAAAACACTTGGAGAAAAACACGCCATTGACGCACAGATAACAGCTATAAACGCCAAAGCCACCGCGATCAAAACCGCCTACTCCCAGCTAGCTGACAAACCCATCGAGCGCTTCCAGGCTTTTCAATGGAACGCCCTGATCGACCACGCCGTCATTGGTGCAAACCAGATCCGGTTCATTTTTAGAACCGGGAAAGAAATCACGGTCAAGCTTTGAAAAGAACACTGGGTGTCAACATTGGATGCAAAATCGGGCTCTAATAACTTAGAATTCTTTACCTGCCATGATCTTTCGACTTATCCATAGGGATACTGCGGTAAGTACGATCGTCACGGTCAGTAGTATTCCTGCGTTTGTGAGTGGGGGTAGGGTTAAGGCTTTTGCTACCCATTCGAAGATTGCTTGTTTGTTGGAACCGACAAAGGATGATCCGGCGAATACCACGATGAATACGGCGACCAGAAAAAGCTTGGCTTTTTCTGGACCAAATTTGTAAAACAACGGTAGCTGAATAATGGCCAACAGCAAAGTGACCGCAAAGGCAAAGCTGGCCACCAAAACAGTATTTTTCCAAGGCATTCCAACCATGAAATAGGCTAGAACACCTGTAACCGCGAAAGCCACTACCCCAAGAGAGAGTGTCACCAGAAAATTTAAATTAACGAGCTCGTTTCTACTGATAGGCCCGGCAAGAATCGTTCGGTGCACCTTG
>ERZ1673752.3445-NODE-3445-length-15153-cov-5.495496_pt1 | contig 15153 bp, 13 predicted proteins | sample MGYA00580195_ERZ1673752 | MGnify/ENA primary metagenome ERZ1673752 (study PRJEB41218, sample SAMN15661744) | gut metagenome | host: Homo sapiens | place: Canada: London | collected 2015-08-20/2019-03-30 | study: EMG produced TPA metagenomics assembly of...
CGCCATTGAGAACCTCACCGCCACCACCCTGCGCAACATCATCGGTGAGCTGGAGCTGGACCAGAGCCTTACCTCCCGTGATACCATCAACGCCAAGATGCGTGCCATTCTGGACGAGGCCACGGACCCCTGGGGCATCAAGGTCAACCGTGTGGAGCTGAAGAACATCCTGCCGCCCCGTGAGATCCAGAACGCCATGGAGAAGCAGATGAAGGCCGAGCGTGAGCGCCGTGAGTCCATCCTGCAGGCCGAAGGCGAGAAGGCCAGTAAGATCCTGGTGGCCGAGGGCGAGAAGCAATCCGCCATCCTGAAGGCCGACGCCGCCAAGCAGGCCCGCATCATGGCCGCTGAGGCCGAGGCCGCCTCCATCATGAAGGTGCAGCAGGCGCTGGCCGACGCCATGCGGATGCTCAACGAGAATGCCCCCAACGATCAGGTCATCAAGCTGAAGGCGCTGGAGGCCTTCCAGAAGGCAGCCGACGGCAAGGCCACCAAGATCATCATCCCCAGCGAAATTCAGGGGCTGGCCGGTTTGGCCGCCTCCGCCAAGACCCTGCTGGAGGACGACAAGCCGGAGCAGAACCAGTAATTTCCCCATAACGATCGCAAAACCATAGAAGGGACGCCCGCTGGGGCGTCCCTTTTTCCGTCCCTGCCGGCAGAAACCCTTTCCGCTGCCTGCCGGCGGCGCAGCAAAAAAGGGTCCCGGACATTTGTCCGGGACCCCATATGCTCTATGCCATGCGCTTACTTTCGGCGCCTTACTCCGTCTCGATGAGACCGTAGCCGCCGTTGTTGCGGCGATACACCACGCAGACATTGCCGGTCTCCACGCTGCGGAATACATAGAAGGAGTGATCCAGCAGGTTCATCTGCAAAATGGCCTCCTCGGTGCTCATAGGCTTCACGGCGAAGTGCTTGGTACGCACCAGATGATACTCCGGCTCCTCCACCACATCGAACTCGGCAGGGATATTGGAGGTCAGAGCGTCGGGGCGCAGATTCCGGGCCAGCCGGGTCTTGTTCTTGCGGATACGGCGGTCGATGAAGGCCACCGCCTCGTCAATGGCACCCCGCATATCCCCGTCGGGGTCCTCCTCCTGCGCCCGAAACAGCGTGCCGTTGGCGGCCCGGATGGTCAGCTCCACCACGCAGCGGTTCTTTTTTTCTACGGCGAAGGTCACAAAGGCGTCTGCCTCCTCCGGGAAGTACCGATCCAGCTTGCTGATCTTCTTCTCGGCATATTCCTTGATGGAGTCGTTCAGCGCAACTTTCTTACAGGCAAATGTGAACTTCATGTGGCTTGCTCCTTTCCAAGTGTCCTTTGCAAAAAGGGGGAAGGGTCGGGGAGAGGTTTCCCCTTATCCTTGTGGGCATTATACCATGTTGCATACTGTTTGAAAAGGTACTTTGCCTATTTTTGTGGATAATTCACAAAAAGTTAAAATCCACGACAAATTCGACAGGAAGCGGAAAAAGTTCCCGTTTTCCGCCAAAAGCTCCTATTTACAAAACTGTCGGACGGGTATATCATAAGCATCGGAAGCTTTCCAATATCCCACCCGCTTGGGCCGCTCTGCTTGCAGGGCGGCTCCTTTTTATGGAAAGCCACAAAATCATCCCATCAGCACCTGCGCTGCGGCGTCACAGCCGAGAGGAGGACCTCCTCCACCCATAGATGTTCTTGCACATTTCAGCAGATATGGTATACTGTAAGCCAGAAAATAACAGGGTAGGGAGGGCTGATTCGGATGCGTATCACCCGTCGTGAGAAAAAATTCTGGGAGCAGCACCTGAGCTGCGTTCGCCATATCACACTGGACCCCAAGGGTCCGGGCGTGGTGCGGCTGCACATGATCCCGCCACGGGCGGAGGGGAAGGACGAACCCTTCCTTCTGCTGCTGAACGGGGCCAAGCTGATCCCGCTGAATCTCAGCTGGGCCATTCTGCTGGCCAACTTCATGGCGGCCTTGGAGCACTTCTTCACAGAGGGGGACAACGCCCCGGACCATGAGGTGAAGCAGGCGGATTGGGAGCGCCTGGCGGAGGAGGCCGTGACGGCCACCCGCAGCGTTTACCCCCGGACCAAGCCGGAGCAGCTGCGGGAGGACCTTGCTCTGCTGATGGAGAGCCTCATCGCCATCGCACAGGGGCAGGAGCCGCCGGTGGAGGTAGGAACCCTAAGTCTGGGGGACTATGCCCCCTATATGTCGGCCCCCCACCGCATGGACCTGATGGTCAGCGCCATGACGCAGGACGGCGCATGGCACTGCAATCAGAAGTGTCTCCACTGCTACGCCGCAGGACAGCCCATGGGCGAGAGCCGGGAGCTGACCACCGCGCAGTGGAAGGAGGCGCTGGAGCGCCTGCGCCACGCCAATATCCCGCAGGTGACCTTCACCGGCGGAGAACCCACCCTCCGGGCGGATCTGGTGGAGCTGGTGGAGGCCGCCCAGTGGTTCGTGACCCGTCTCAACACCAACGGCCGTCTGCTGACGCCGGAACTGTGCCGCCGGCTGTATGAGGCCAGCCTTGACAGCGTGCAGGTGACGCTGTACAGCGCCGATGCCGCTGTCCACAATACGCTGGTGGGCGCACCGGGCTTCGACGACACGGTGCAGGGCGTCCGCAATGCCGTGGCGGCGGGCCTGATGACGTCGGTGAACACGCCGCTGTGCAGCCTGAATCGGGATCATGCCGCTACCCTCCGCTTCGTGCATGAGTTGGGAGTGCGATACGTCACCTGCTCCGGGCTCATTCCCTCCGGCGGCGCTGAGACGGAGGCCAGCCAAGCCACCCGCCTGACGCAGGAGGAGCTGACTGCCGTGCTGCGTCAGGCCGTGGAGACAGCGGAGGAGCTGGGCATGGAGATCGACTTCACCAGTCCCGGCTGGCTGCCGGAGGAAACGCTCCGGAGCCTTGGCCTGCACCTGATCCCCAGCTGCGGGGCCTGCCTGAGCAACATGGCCGTCACCCCCGGCGGACAGGTGGTCCCCTGCCAGAGCTGGCTGGGCGGCACCACGCTGGGGAACCTCCTCACCGACGACTGGTCCGCCATCTGGGATGGCGAGACCTGCCGGGCCATCCGGGCCAAGAGCGCCAAGCTGGAGCATATCTGCCAGCTGGGCGAGGGAAACAGAGAGGGGTGCTGACCATGAAAAAGACCATTTGCCGGGCGCTGCTGTGTCTGCTGCTGGCGGCCTGCCTGCTGCCCTTGACGGCCCGCACTGTCCACGCCGACAAGATCTACGACGAGATCGTCAACTATCAGGTGGACGTCACTCCCAACACCGAGGACGGAAGCTTGGCGATCCAGGTGACGCTGGACTGGAAGCCTCTGGAGGATCTGCCTGCCACCAACTCCCAGAAGGGCGGGGCCAAGATCGGCATCCCCAACGGCTCCATCCGGGAGATGACGGCCCTCACCGACAACATCCAGAGCATCGATCACGACAACAGCCTCGCCTACATCGACTTCACCCAGTCCTACGATGCCAACGAGACCTTCCGCTTCGCTTTCCGCTGGGTGCAGGAGTATATGTATGCCCTCAGCGACAGCGGAGCTCTATACCCCCGGATGGTTCAAGGAAGCCCCGGTGGACGTCATGACCCTGACGTGGCACGACCCAGCCTCCGTGGCGGGCGTTGGCTCTGACGGCCAGACCGGCGGAGACCATGTGCTTACCGCCAGCAATATGGAACCGGGGGACCGGTTGAACTTCACCGTGGAATATGCCAGCTGGCCCTCCACCCTGTATTGGGAGAACAGCCGGGATAATCTGCCGGATAACAGCCGGGGCGACGACTCCTATGACGATTCCGACGATTCCGATAACTGGGTATTCACCGTATTCGTGATATTCGTTCTGGTGATCTTCTTCGTGGCCCGGGCCGCCGTCTACGACGGCTATGCCGGCGGCTTCGGCACCCGCTACGTATTCGTCCACGGCCTGTGGTATCCCGCCGGCCCGGATGGCCGCCATCCCCGTCCTGGCTCCGTGGGCACCAAGCATAAGCCCGCCCCGCCCCGCAGCAGCGGCTTCGGCGGCGGAAAGCGTGGCGGCGGTTTTGGAGGCGGTGGCTTCGGCGGAGGCAGCAGCCATTGCGCCTGCGCCTCCAGCTGTGCCTGTGCCTGTGCGTGCGCCTGCGCCGGCGGCGGCCGGGCTGGCTGCAGCGCCAAGAATCTGTATGGCGCCGTGAAGCTCAGCGAGGAGCTGACTGAAAACCTGTAATTTATCCCGATTACGCAGCGTGACCGCCCCGGTTGCGCTGCGTAATGATCTGCGCTTTTACCATGGATGACAAGGTTGCCCGATCATAGAGCACCGTTTTCGCGCGGAGAATGTGGCACCGGCAAAACTCGCCCCCAAAAAACAAGCAGGCAGAAGCCTCACGCTTCTGCCTGCCTATTTTCAATTATCTTCTCCTGCGCCCGCTGCCCCGCTTCCCCGCCATATAGCGGTTCAGCTCCGACTGTTTGCTGTCGGACTGGGTCATGAACTGCTTCAGCTTGTCCTCGAAGGACGGCTCCGCCGGGGGCTGCATGGCCACTGTGGCCTGTGCCGGACGGGGAGACCGCCCGCCGCTGCGGGGGCCGGGACGACCGCCCTGGGGCCGGGCCGATCGGGCCGGCTGCGGGCGTTCCTGCTGGGGTTGGGCCTGCTTGATGGACAGATTGATTTTCCCCTCCGGGGAGACGGAGAGGATCTTCACGGTGACCTCCTGCCCCTCGGTGAGGTAGTCGTGGACATCGCTGACAAAGGCAGCGGCCACCTCTGATATGTGGACCAAACCGGACTTCCCGCCGGGTAGGCTCACGAATGCGCCGAATTTGGTGATTGCGGTGACTTTCCCGCTGATGATCGTCCCAACCGCCAGTTCCATATACTTCTCTATTGACTCCCTTCGGTGTTGAAATGGGGATGCTCAGTTGTTCACGTCCCGAAAGATGCGCTCGCCGTCCTCCACCAGCCCCAGCCGGTCACGGGCCAGCCCCAGAATGTAGTCCGGGTCGTCGGCATGGGACAGCGCATCCTTCAGGGAGTTGTTCTCCTCCTCCTTCTGCTCCACCTGAGCGTGGAGCCGTGCCTCCTGTTCCTTGGCGGCGGAGAGGTCACCATAGACTTCCACCAGCTTATAGGCCATCACGCCCAGCAGGATCAGCAGCACCAGTGCGCCCAGCAGACCGCTCCGGCGTTTTTTTGTGTTTTTCTTCCGTGCCATAGCGGTCTCCTTTCCTGCGCCTTGCAGATGGGGGATACTCCCACCGATACTGTTTCATTGTAGCGTATTTTTTCCAAAAAAGAAAGTGTTTTTTCAGGGAATTCCCGATTTTTTTCGCCAACTTTACACCAAAGTGCAGCGGAAGTGCCAGCAGCCGTCCAAAGGCGGCGGCAGCGGCGGCCCAAAAGTCCCACAGCGGCCGCAGCAGCGGCGCCAGCAGCAGAAAATACAGCCCCGCTCCGCCGCAGGCTCCCAGCAGCAAAAAGAGCCGTGCCTCGCCCCGGCTCACCGCCGTCAGGAACCACACCATCAGCACCAGCCCGCCCCCGGTGAACAGGGCATCCGTCAGGTGGATCAGCCGACCCCGCCGCAGGGGCCGCAGCAGATCATAGACCACCCCACCCAGCATCCCCAGCAGCGCCGCCTGCCCCAACAGCAGCAGCTGGGCGGAGACATAGTTCTCCATCCCCTCAGCCGAACAGCCGGGACAGCAGGGAGGTGCGCCCTGCGGCAGGCTCCTCATAGCTGATGGAGTCGATGTGGCCGTCCACATGGAGCTCTCCGCCGTCCAGCGTGAGCTTCCCGATGTGCAGCCCCTCGCCAGTGACCACCAGCTCCCCCACGCAGGTGGACATGACGATGCACGTCTCGTCGAATCGGGCCACGTCCTCCACTCCGGACACCGTCAGACGCTCCCGGCCATCCAGCTCCAGCCGGTGGTGCAGGGGAGCGCCGGTGATCTCATATGCCATAAAAAAGCTCCTTTCATACACATACATACTACGATATGTGTATGAAAGGGGCTCTTCGGTTATGACGGGCTGTCCATGATCTCCCGATACATGGCGGCGGCCTCGGCCTTGCCCACATTGTCCGCCACGGTGAGCACCTCCACCTCCAGCGTCCGCTGGCCGAAGCGGATGGCGATGCGGTCGCCGGGCTTCACGTCGTAGGAGGCCCGCTGCACCCGGCCATTGACCATGACACGCTCATTGTCGCAGGCATCATTGGCCACGGTGCGGCGCTTGATGAGGCGGGAAACCTTCAGATATTTGTCCAGACGCATGAAACGTTGCTCCTTTCATGAAAAGGTCGGTGTGCCGCAGCACACCGACCGAAACCATATAAAACCTTACTTCGCAACGGCGTCCTTCAGAGCCTTGCCGGCCTTGAAGGTGGGAACAGCGGAAGCGGGGATCTCGATGGTCTCCTTGGTCCGGGGATTCAGGCCGGTGCGGGCGGCACGCTTCTTCACCTCGAAGGAGCCAAAGCCCACCAGCTGGACCTTGTCGTCGTTCTGCAGGGCCTCGGTGATGGAAGCCAGAGTAGCGGTGATGACAGCCTCGGTGTCCTTCTTGGACAGGCCAGCCTTCTCGGCGGCAGCGGCGATCAGTTCGGTTTTATTCATGGTGATTCCTCCTAAAAAATGTTTCTTTGGTACGTCTATATCCTAAAACGATATCCATCGCATTAAGATCCCTTGGCCTCGACCCACAGGGCCTCCAGCGTTTCCAGCGGCAATTGATCCACGGATCTCCCCATGGCGGCTGCCCCCTCCTCCACCGCCCGGTAGCGGCGGATGAATTTCTCACAGGTGCCGTGGATGGCGACCTCCGGGTCCACCCCGGCAAAGCGCCCCACCTTCACGGCGGCAAAGAGCACATCTCCCAGCTCCTCCGTCACGTCGCCGTCTCCGGCGGCGGCCCGGTGTAGCTCGGATACCTCCTCGTCCAGCTTGTCCAGCGCCCCGGAGATGTCCGGCCAGTCGAACCCGTCACGGGCGGCCTTGCTCTGGAGTTTCTCCGCCCGCCAAAGTCCCGGCAGGCTCCGGGCCACGGCATCCAGCGCCTGAGCGGTGGTCTGCTGGCCCTTCTCCCGGCGTTTGATGGCCTCCCAGCCCTCCAGCACCGTATCGGCGTCCTGCACCGTCTCCTGTCCCCCGAACACATGGGGATGCCGGAAGAGCATCTTGCGAACCTCACCGTCGGCCACATCGTCCATGGTGAAATCGCCGGCCTGCCGCTCGATGTCGGCATGGAATACCACCTGCAGCAGCAGATCCCCCAGCTCCTCCTTCAGCAGGGCAGGGTCCTCCCGGTCGATGGCCTCGGCGGCCTCATAGGCCTCCTCCAGCAGACTGCGCCGCAGGGAGGCATGGGTCTGCACCCGATCCCACGGACAGCCGTCCTCTGACCGCAGCAACGCCACGATGCGCAGCAGATCCGAAAGACCGTAATGCTCCTTCCTCTCAAAATCTATCATATTTACGCTCCTATTGCAAGACTTTTCGTCATTTGTGAGAGATCCTTAAAAAAATCCAGATGGTTTTCGCCGCTTTTTGGCGGCAAAAACGGCACACAGCTCCTCTCGGCGCACTGCCCCCAGCAGCAGGACGAGACCGCCGTACACCGCAGCGGCTGCCGCTACGGCTCCCAGCACGGCCAGCGGCAGGGAAGCCCGGTGTACCAGCATCCGGTAAAAGCCGGAGGCCGTCACCGCCATGGCCCCCACTGCCACCAGCGTCCGGAGAGGAACGCCCCAGCGAAAGACTATCCCAGTGGTGCGTCCCACCGCCAGTAGGTTCATCCCCGCAATAAGCGCATAGCAGAGCAGTGTTCCCACGGCGGCGCCCCGGATGCCCCAAGCGGGGTCCGACACCAGCTGATAGCTGACAGCGATCTTCACCGCCCCGCCGGTGAGCAGCGTTACCACCGGGATGTGCTCGTGGCCCCATGCCTGCAAAATACCGCCGGAGACCACCATCAGGCACACGCACACGGCAGCCAGCCCCAGCACCCGCAGGTGATGGGCGGCGGCAGCGGCGGTCTGCACCTGAGCGGGGTACAGCAGCCGCAGGACAGGCCCTGCCAGAACGGACAGCCCTATCCCCGACGGCAGCGCCAGCAGCAGCGCCATCCGCAGGGCGGTGCGGGTGTGGCGGCGGGCCGTCCGCCGGTCGCCCTGTCCCAGCGCTCCGCTGATGGCCGGCACCAGACTGACGCTGATGGGATAGAGAAAGGAGGGCGGCAGGGAGAACAGCGTCAGGGCGAAGGCGTACTCCCCGTATTGCCGGTTGGCCTCCTCCAGCCCCAGACCCAACCGGCTCTGGAGGGCATCCATGGCCACGGACTGATCCAGCAGGGTGATGAAGCTCATGCCTCCGGCCCCCAGCGTAATGGGAACGCCGATCTTCAGCAGCTGACCCAACACCTCCCGCCGGGAGGGTGGAGTGTCGCTGCCCATGCAGGAGGGCAGCCACCGCAGGGTCAGAACCAGCAGCGCCAGCAGTGAACCTGCGGTCACACCTGCCATGGCCCCGGCGGCCCCGATCTCCGGGGAGACGCCCCGGACAGTCAGGAGATACCACGTAAGGCCCAGCCCCACCACCAGCTTCCCGGCGGATTCCACCACCTGACTGACGGCGGTGGGCAGCATCTGCCCCTGCCCTTGGGTGTAGCCCCGGATGGCGGACAGCAGACACACCGCCAGCAGCGCCGGGGCCAGTACCCGGATGGAGGGGGCCGCCAGCTCATTGTGCAGCAGGCCCGCCAGCTGCCGGGGAAAGGTCAGCATCACACCGCTGCCCACCAGCCCCAGCGCCAGAAATAACGCCAGCGCCACATGAAAAATGCGCCGCTGCCGCCGGGGTCGGCCCCTGCTCTGGGCGATGAGGCGGCTCATGGCCAGCGGCAGACCGGCGGTGGAGAGGGTCAACAGCACGCCATAGACGTTGTAGGCCGCCTGAAAGCAGCCCATACCCCGACTTCCCAGCAGGTTGCCCAGTGGGATCTTATACAAGGCCCCCAGCAGCTTGCTGACCGCTACCGCCGCCGTCAGCAGGGCGGCACCCCCCAGAAAGCCCATGCACCCTCCCGTCCGGGGATGCTCATCCCCTCATGTTCTCATGGAATTGACGGAAGGCGGAGAGATTTTCCTCCAGCTTTTCGCTTCTCTGGATGTATTCCGTGGGGTACTTGGTGTGAAATACCCGCTCGATGCGCTGATGCACCGGATCCACCATCTTGGTGGAGCCACCGGCCCCCAGTGAGAGGATGCTGTGCAGCTCCTCCATGATGTAGATATTATACAGCCCCTCGGCTCCGGATATGCACCATCCGGTGTTTTCAAAGCTGCCGGACATATACTTTTGCCGGTACAGGTAGTAGGGGCGGAAGTCCGCCTGCCGGAGGGCGGCGTTGGCGTAGTCCAGCATCTCGCCCACCGCCTCCGCCGAGGGGATGGTAAAGTTCTCCAGCAAAATGCGGCTTCCTTTTTTCAGGCTCAGGGTATGGACGGTGATGTTGTCGGCCCCGTAGGACAGGCACTTGTCCAGCGTCCGCCGGAAGCCCTCCGGCGTGTCCTCCGGCAGCCCGGCGATCAGATCCATGTTCACATGGGGAAAGCCCATGCCGGTGGCCAGTGCCATGGCCTCCTCCACGTCACGGGCCGTATGGCGGCGGCCGATGGCGGTGAGGACGTGATCCTCCAGCGACTGAGGATTAACGCTGATGCGGTCTACGCCGTGATCCAGCAGCACCTGCAGCTTCTCCCGGTCGATGGTGTCCGGCCGCCCGGCCTCGATGCAGTATTCCGCGCAGCCCGACAGATCGAAGCTGCGGTTCAGGTGGGTCAGCAGCCGGTCCATCTGATCGGTGGAGAGGGTAGTGGGAGTACCGCCCCCCATGTAGAAGGATTTGATGTGCAGCCCCGTCTCCTGCACCATTCGGGCGGCGTCGGTGATCTCCCGGTGCAGCACCTCCAGATACGGCTCCACCAGTCCCAGCGTCCGCTCCACGGACTGGGACACAAAGCTGCAATAGGCGCAGCGGGTGGGGCAGAAGGGGATGCCCACATACAGGGAGATATCCTCCGGTTTCAGCTCCGCCTTGGCTCTGCGGGAGGCCTCCGCCGTCTCGATGCACAGGCGGCGGCGCTCCGGCGAGACGAAGTAGGTGTCCCGCAGGACCCGCTCCACCTGCCGTTCTGTCATGCCCTCCTCCAGCATCCGGGAGGCCAGCTTGCCGGGGCGGATGCCCGTCAGCGCCCCCCAGCTGGGGGTGATGCCGGTGATCTCCCGTGCCGCCTTGAAGAAGCTTAGCTTCACCGCCTTCTGGCGAAGGCGCTCCGCCTCATACTCCGTCAGCTGCGGGTTCACGGCGGTCCGGGAGATGCCACGGGCCGTCCGGCCGTGGTAGGTGATGGTGGTGACGGCGGTGTTGAAGCGGGGGGAGCGGCTCAGCGTCACCAGCGCATGATCCTCCCCTTCCTCCGCCGGCTTATAGACCGGACGCTCCTCCGGGAAAAAGGCCAGCAGACTCTGCTCCACGGCGTACCGGTCGTCGTGACCACGAAAGATCAGCTTCATGGCGTTCCTCCGTCACAGGGAGAGCCGCCGGGTCATGAAGGGATTCACCCGGCGCTCATAGTCCAGCTCCGTGGCCCCCTCATGGCCGGGATAGACCTTGTAGTTGCCGGGCAGCGCCGCCAGCCGGTCCAGCGAGGCCAGCATGGCCTGGGGGTCGCCGCCGGCGAAGTCCGTGCGGCCACAGGAGCCACGGAACAGGGTGTCGCCGGAGAACATCACGTCCCCTACCAGCAGACATACGGAGCCCTGCGTGTGGCCCGGCGTCTCCATGACACGGATGGTGAGGCTGCCCAGCGTCAGGGTGTCCCCCTCCTTGTAGTAGCGCTGGTTGTGCTCCGGCAGGCGGGAGAACATCATATCCATGTGCTTGGGCGGCTGGTCGGTGACGTCCTTCTCGTGGATGTATACCGGCACGTCGGGGTATTTCTCCAGCAGAGGCCGGACGGCGGTGGTGTGATCAAAGTGACCGTGGGTCAGCAGGATGTACTCCAGACGGCAGCCGGAACGGCTGACCATGTCGGCCACCTGCTCCGGCTTGTCGCCTGGATCGATGAGGGCGCAGACTCCGGCCTCCTCGTCGCACAGCAGGTAGCAGTTGGTGGCAATAAAGCCAACCCGGATGGAATCGATTTTCATGGGATATTCTCCTTTATCAAGCATCGCTGGGATGTGAATGGTCGTGTGGAAGATAGCGTGGGGATCGCATAGGGAAAAAAGCAGCCAAGCAGAGCCGGGATATGCTCCGCCGATGGAGCATATCGGTCAGCTGGAGAGCTGGTCGGTGTCTACGATCAGGGTCAGAGGGCCGTCGTTGACGGACTGGACCAGCATATCGGCGCCGAATTCGCCGGTCTCGGTGTGGAAGCCCTTCTCCCGGCACAGAGCCACGAATTTTTCATACAGGGGGATGGCTACCTCCGGCCGGGCGGCGGCCAGAAAGTCCGGACGGCGGCCCTTGCGGCAGTTACCGTAAAGGGTGAACTGAGATACCACCAGAATTTCGCCGCCCACCGTCTCCAGACCACGGTTCATCTTGCCGTCCTCGTCCTCAAAAATACGCAGGCCCACCAGCTTGTCCGCCAGCTTCACGGCCTGGGCCTCGGTGTCCTCATGGGTGATGCCCAGCAGGATCAGAAAGCCCTGCCCGATCTGGCCGATGGTCTTGCCGTCCACGGTGACGGAGGCACTTTTTACCCGTGTCAGTACAGCTCTCATGGAATATAGTCTCCTTTTTCGACAATATATACGATGATTTTGATGAGTTGGAGCGATTTCGAGGGAGTGTCAACCGATTTTCACGTCGCAATGCGGCTGGAGATCGGTAGACACGACCATCTGCGCTTTTGCACACTTTGCCAGCTATCGGAAAAGTGTGGCGCCGGAGGCGCATTTATCACCCGGCGGGGCGGGTAACACGCATGACACCGGAGATCTGCTCCAGCCGGCGCATGACAGCCTGCAGCTGCTGGCTGTCGGATACATCCACGGCCAGAGAGATCAGAGCGAAGCCGTCGGCGGTGGAGCGGGCGTTGAGAGAGGATACGTGGACCTTGGCGGCGGAGAGGATGGTGGAGATATCCACCAGCAGATTGGGCCGATCCTTGGACACTACCTGCAAATTGGTGCGGTAGGATTCCCGTGTTTTGCCACCCCAGGAGACCTTGATCCAGCGGCCCACCTCCTCCGGCGGACGGCGGGCGGGGTCGGCGTTGGGGCAGTCCTTACGGTGGACAGAGACGCCGTAGCCGCGGGTGATAAAGCCCACGATCTCGTCGCCGGGGACAGGAGAGCAGCACTTGGAGAACTTCACCAGACAGTTGCTGAGACCCTGCACCACGATGCCCTGCTCGCTGTGTTCCCGGACGGGGACGGCGGGGCGGGTCACCTCCGGCTGGCCCTCCACCGGCACCTCCGCCTGACGCTCTGCCTGATGCTGGTGCAGGATGCGCTGAACATCCTCTCTCAGGCGGCCAATGAGCTTCAGGCTGGTGACGCCGCCGTAGCCAATGGCGGCATACATATCGTCCAGACTCTTGAAGGATAGCTTTTTCAGAATGCCGGGGAGATTTTCCTCCGCCGTCAGTTCCTTCAGAGTGACGCCGCAGCGCTTCAGTTCCGACTCGAAGGAGGAGCGGCCGTTGACGATGTTCTCGTCCCGGCGCTCCCGCTTGAACCACTGGCGTATCTTGGAGCGGGCGTTGCTGGAGCGGGCGATCTTCACCCAGTCCCGGCTTGGGCCGTGGGCGGACTGGGAGGTGACCACCTCTACGATGTCGCCGTTTTTCAGGCGGGTATCAAAGGGGACCAGACGGCCGTTGACCTTGGCCCCCACCATGTGGTTGCCCACGGCGGAGTGGATGTTATAGGCGAAGTCGATGGGCGTGGCTCCGGCGGGGAGGTTGATGACGTCGCCGCGGGGGGTGAACACGAACACCTCGTCGGCAAACATATCCACCTTCAGGGAGTGGATGAAGTCCTCGGCGTCGGCGCCCTCCTGATTCTCCAGCAGACGGCGGACCCACTCATAGCGGCCCTCGTCCCCGGCCCCCTGACCGTTCTGCTTATACTTCCAGTGGGCGGCGATGCCGTATTCGGCCACCTCGTGCATCTCACGGGTGCGGATCTGCACCTCGAAGGGGATACCGTTCTGGCCCACCACGGTGGTGTGGAGACTCTGGTACATATTGGGCTTGGGGGTGCCGATATAGTCCTTGAAGCGGCCCAGAATGGGCTTATACAGGTCGTGGATGATGCCCAGCACATTGTAGCAGTCGGACACCGTGTCCACAATGACCCGGAAGGCGAAGAGGTCGTATACATCGTCCAGAGACTTGTTCTGGGTATACATCTTGCGGTAGATGGAGTAGGGGTGCTTCATGCGCCCGTAGACGTAGCCGTCGATGTGGGCCTCCCGCAGGCGGCGGGTGATCTGGTCGTGGATGGAGGACATGAAGCCGTCATACTGAGCGGCCTTTTCATTCAGAGCCTCCACGATCTCCCGGTAGCTGATGGGGTCCAGATATTTCAGGCTCAGATCCTCCAACTCCCACTTCATCTTCTGCATTCCCAGCCGGTGGGCAATGGGGGCATAGATCTCCATGGTCTCGAAGGACTTCTGCTTCTGCTTCTCCGGGGTCTGGTACTCCATGGTGCGCATATTGTGGAGCCGGTCGGAGATTTTGATGAGGATCACCCGGATATCTTTGCTCATGGCCATGAGCATCTTCCGGAGGTTCTCCATCTGTTCCTCCTCCTTGGAGGTATAGTGGACACGGGTCAGCTTGCTGACGCCCTCCACCAGATCCGCCACCGTGGGAGAGAAGAGCCGGGAGATGTCCTCGTGGGTGGCGGAGGTATCCTCGATGGTGTCGTGGAGCAGAGCCGCCTCGATGGACTCGGAGTCCAGATGCAGTTCCTCCGCCACGATCTGGGCCACCGCCAGCGGGTGGGAGATGAAGGGAGAGCCGTCCTTCCGCATCTGTGGCCCGTGGGCCTTGGCGGCGAACTCGAAGGCGGCCCGGATCTGCTGGAAGTTGGCGCTGGGGTTATAGTGGCGGACGGTGTCCTCCAGCTTGCGGTAGCGCTGCTCCAGATCGGCCCAGACCTCAGGGCGGATCTCCGGCACCAGAGACGCCGGTGCGGTGGTATTCTGGGTATCAGTCATGGTGATCGCCTCCCCGTTTGGGCTGCATGACCTCATGCAGGCCCTGTAAGTAACCGGATTCCTCCAAGCGGACGTGTTTCCCCTGGCCGGTGAGTGTGATGGAAATGGTGTCGCCCTCTTGCCGGAGGGTCAGCAGCTGCCGTTCCCGGAACACCTCCAGACAGAAGGCAGTCCGAAGGAAGGGGTCGGCCCCCTCCAGCCGGGCGGACAGCTCCCGCAGCAGCGGCAGGTAGCAGGCGGTGAGTCCCTCCGGGGGGACGGTGTGCTCCAGCGCCCGCCACAGCTGCACGCACTGGCTGCGGGATGGCAGCAGGTGGACCGCCTCCTTGGGCAGGAGCCGATCGCCCCGCAGACAGCGCTCCAACAGGTGCAGGCACTCATCCTCCCGTGTACTGACGGTGAGGGAGGGGCGGATGTCCACCATTTGCAGCTGTACCGTGCGGCTGCCCCGAAATTCGTTGATCTGCAGATAAAAGGCCGCATCCACCCGGCTGCCCGCCGCAACGGGACAGGTGTCGGGGGAGACGGAGAAGAAAATACCGTCGAACTGGCTGCTGCCCTTGCTGAGCCGCAGCTTCAGGTGGCGATTCTGGCCCACGCTCTGCAGCCGCTCCAGCGTGGCGCCCATCAGGCAGAAGAGAGGGCGGGCATTGCCGGCGCCGTAGGGCTCCAGCATCCCCAGAGCCTCCACCTCCGTCAGGGTGACACGGCTGGGACAGGTGAGGGCGGCATCGATCTCCAGACATACCTCCGGCGCTCCGCCGCCCTGATACTCCCGCACCAGCTGGTTCATCCGCTGGCGGAAGGCGGGGATATTGGCGACATCGATGGTGAAGCCCGCCGCCAACTCGTGACCGCCGAAATCCAGCAGGAGGTCGGAGCAGCGCTCCAGAGCGGCGAA
>ERZ1673752.3452-NODE-3452-length-15125-cov-4.501593_pt1 | contig 15125 bp, 13 predicted proteins | sample MGYA00580195_ERZ1673752 | MGnify/ENA primary metagenome ERZ1673752 (study PRJEB41218, sample SAMN15661744) | gut metagenome | host: Homo sapiens | place: Canada: London | collected 2015-08-20/2019-03-30 | study: EMG produced TPA metagenomics assembly of...
CTTAGGTCCACTCTCATGAGAATCAATAAACTTACTGTGTATATAATAACATATTATAATAAAAAGTCAAGTGTTTTTTTCAGTTAAAAAATACGATATAAAAAACACTTTTGCTTTACTTTTCAATCATTTTTGCTACTATTACAGACATATCATCACGGTGCTTTTCATCGCTGTTTTCGAGCGCAAGGCGCAAAATCGCTTTTGCTTTTTCATTTGGGTCAAACGATGTTTCAAGCTTCAAAAATTCTTCAAGCCAATCATCACCCACATCCGTTATTCCGTCACTCATCATAATTATTTCATCATCGGTATTCAGCAGCGTAGTTCTTTTGGCAAATTCCACACCGCGCAAAATTCCTGCCGGCATAGAAGTAAGCTCGCACTTTGTCAAGCTGTTTTCTTTTACAACATACGATTTCGGCGCACCCGCTTTATAAAACTCACATTTGCCGCTGAATAAATCCACCCTTATACAATCAAGCGTTGCCAAACTTTCCTCGTGGCTTTTTACAAGAAGCGCACTGTTTACAACTTTGAGCGATGAATCAAATCCAAACCCGGCTGACAGAAGCTTTGATAACAGGCCTGCACCCATTGCTCCGTCTAAAGCAGCTCGGCTTCCCTTGCCCATTCCGTCGCTTATAATAAAAATCATATGTCCTCTTGAATCGTTAATTGTTTTAATCGTATCACCGCACAGGTTTCCCTCTGCCGAATATTGAGCAAATCCGATACTCATTTTAAAATTAGGCTTTTCCATAAACGAAAGCATTGTTCCGGCTGAACTCACATTTATTTTTCCACGCTCAAATTCACGCTTGCAAATTTTGCTTATTTCATTTGTAAGGCGCAAATTATCAAGCCCTTTGGTATCATTGGGAGCAAGAATTTCAATTCGCATTCTGTCATATTTATCAATAATTGCAGATATATTTTCAGGAAAAATATCGTATTCGCCAAGCATTCTTCTTATTCTGCCTGCCGACTTAAAATCAAAGCTTTCAGCCTCATCAAACTCAAATGCCAAATCTGCGAGCATATCGGAAATAGAAAAAAATTGGTCTGACGCAACCATTCTGATTTCACTTTCATTAGGGTCAACCGGCGAAAGCGAATTGATTTTTTCACGCACATCTCTGACACTTTCGCTCACTTGCGCAAGCGCACTTGATGCAAAGCGCAATCTTACCACAAGGCTCTGCCTTAAATTTCCTTCGGGTGCAATATCCGCTCCGCTTTCCCACAAATCAGATAATTTCAATGTCAGTTTTTCCGGAAGTATGCATAAAATAACCCCTGCAATAACACTTTCAAGCACTGTGCAAAATGAAAAAGCCCCCAAATTTGCGGCTATGGCAAAAAATGACATTGAAAGTGCAAAGCTTACAGCGATAGCAAGGCTTGAAAAAGAAGTAAACAGACTGCATAAAAGTGACGAAAAAGCATATGCACCAAGCAAAAAAAGTCCGTTTTCTTTAGTAATACCGAGTGCAAAACCCAGGCAAAGAGATACAATTAAACCAAAACGCTGACTGCCGAAACGAACAGTGGTTAAAATCAGCAAAGCGGCAATTATTCGTGCAAACGAAACACCTTTAATTTCAATAAAAGAAAGGCCGGAAAGCACAATAGAAGCCGACACCAAAATACAGGTAAGGTCAGTAACGGGCAAAGCTTTTAATTTAAGCCTTTTTAAACTGCAATTAACAGCACGGTTAAAGAAAAATGCACTGCCCAAAGCAAGCACCGATTCACCGAAAGTCAACGCATATTCGCCGAGCGTTGCCCCGGCTTTAACATTCATAACCAATCCGGTTGAAAACACCGAAAGCCCGGCGATAAGCATTGAAATATATGTATCTCTTTTAACCTTAAAAAATATCAATGCAAAAGTGCCGAGCGTGCATATAACTACTGCGCTTACATACCTGATTGCATTTTCAGGCGAGCAAAATACAATATATCCGAGCGCAGAACCTATTGTGGCAAACAAAAAGTTTTTTCTGCCTGATACTGCAATTAACGCAACTGCAAACGGGCAACAGCCTCCCACTACACTTGAAAAGCAAAGAAGAAAAGCAACAAGTCCCCACAGTACCCGCTTGCCGTACATTACAATATTTTTTAAATCTTTTTTAGGTATTTTGATTTTATCTTTAACAGTCATTTTTACACATCCCAAATGCATTATAGTAAAAGCAAATTGCGAATTATGTAAAAACAAGACAGCAAAGAAAAAGACTTTATCAAACACAAAGTTTTGATAAAGTCTTTAATTATATAAACATACTTTTAATTTTAGCAAGCAGATTTACAAAAATACACCAAGCCGCTTGGAAAAGCGCAACCTTAATTGCATCAAGCTGGTCAATACCGCCGGTGAATGCCAAAAGCCCGACAACGCCAAGCCCGATAGCAGAGCCGAAAGAAGTAAGAACGCCTATAAGCTTTCTTGTTTCCTGCAAATCCTCTGCCGCACTTACAGCAGATACAAAACCGAGCGCCGAACCGTTATGAACAATATAGGCAGGTGATTTTTCTGCAAAAAGGTTTGAATACTTTTCAAATGCTCTTCCGTTTGATGAATTCATTACTCTGATATATCCGTCAGGAATTTCAAAAAGTTCAGCAATGCTTTCATCATTTATAAACGGGTCGGCACTGCGCACAAGAATGGTCATTCCGCTTTTTTCAAGCTTTTTAAGTGATTTTTTAAGTTGCGGTTCTGCGCTGTAAGATACAACAAACATTGCCATAAGCTTACCCGCTTCGGCAAGGTAGAGCACCTTTCTTCCCTTTCTTGCATATTTTCTTTCATATTCCTCTTTAAGAACGGGAACACCGTGATGAACAAGCAAATCCCTTGTTCCTACAAGTATTTTTTTACGATAAATCCACGCCGAAGTACCAAGCCTGTCCTCATAAACAATGTCATCAACTTCCGGCAAGATTGCCTGCTTGCCGATAATTACATCATCAAAAACAGAAGCAAGCGGGCTTTTTGTATTGATAATAACAGAAGCTGTTTTTAAAATTACATCATCTGCTTTTGCACCGTTAAATGTTTTAATACCGTGAATTTCACAACTGCGTGCCGAAAACAAATCCTGCGCTTCAATAACAATTGCATTGGCGTCGCTTGTAACCGAAGCACCCTCAAACCCATTTACCATAGCACCCCTTGTGCGAAGATGTTTTGACACACTCAAAAGAGTATTATTAGTGCAAAACAGAGCATAGCACGGTGCGGTTATACATAAAGCGCAAACAAAAACATTGATTGCATAATTCACATTTTGATTTACTAAACCGACTGCAACTGCAACAACCGCACTTAAAGCAAGTGAAATAAAGCAAACATATTTGCAAATTATATTTGCCGGCTCCTCCGCACTTGCAATATCAAGAAATTTTGTGGCAAAATCCGTTTTAATACTTGCTTTTAAATTCGGCTCACCGGTTAATAGCCCACGGCTTATAATACCCGCGTCAACTTCATTTACTATCGGTTCAACGGTATATTTTTCTTTTTGATTTGCCATAAAATCAAAATTAGTTCTTATCCTGGTAATAAACACATATTTGCCAAGCCCGTTTAAGCAAAGCGCAAACGCACCTGCAAAAGGATATGATGTACCGTCATCAATAAGCAAATTACTGTCAAAAAGAAGCAAGACAGTATGTGCAAAAATCACTATTTCGGCAAGGCTTACCGCAAAATCGCTGTTAACTCCGTTTTTAATTTTAAATCCGTGTATAAACACACCTGAATTAACAATACACACCGCAACAAAAAGAATAAGAAGCGTAATTATATACGGTGTATTTTCAAGCAAAAGCGATGGTAAATACGAACTGTCCTTAAACCCGGTCAAAAGACCTAAAATAAGGGTTAATACACCCGTGATTTTAAGTGAAAGCGAAACGGAAGAAAGTGATTCATCAAGCCTTTTTGAAAATGTTGACTGCTCGTTTGCACTTTCATATTCTTTTTTTACAACCGTATCTTTATCCTGCTTTTTTGCATCTTCAATATATTCCGGTGCAAAAATCCTGAATTTATTTACCTTTTCTTTTCGTCTTTCTTTTAATTGCTGCTCTGCAAGTTCTTCATCAATTTTAGCTATCTGCTTTGTTTCATCGTCAAACCCGTCAAGCACAATTTGAACACCTTGTTCTTCTTCCTTTTGCTCCTGCGCTTTTTCTTCGCGTTGCTTAATTTCTTCCCTCGTAAGCAAAATCTTGGTTTTTTCAAGTTCTTCAACCGCTACAATAGTAGGTATTTGCTCCAAATCGCCTGTTTTATCAAACTTTGACTTGCTTTTAATGGTAGCCGGGCGTTCAATAATTTCAGGCGGTTTTTTTGAATAAATAGGTTCTTTTAAATTTTTATTAGAAAAAAAGCTTTTTTGAACAGTTTTCTGCTCTTCAAAATCACGATCAATTTGATTTGACTTTGGCTTAAATTCAATGTGCTTTGTTTTATCATCCGCCTTAATTGCAGGTGATACCTTTGTTTTATCCGCAACTTCGTTTTGCTTGAATTTTGAAAATTTATCTGATTTTGAAGCGATTTTTATATTTTCAGGCTCAGGCTTAGGCACTTCAATTTCACGCTCGGTTATCTCCTTGGCACTGTTATTCACATCTTCAAGCGCCGATTGTGCCTTTTTAACTGTTTTTTCTCTTATTTCTTCAGCCTGTTTTATTATTTCATCAATTGATAAGCTATCGTTCATAATTCCCCACTCTTAATTTACACAAATTAAAGGCCAAGTCTTTGCCTTGCAATTTCATACATAATTATACTTCCGGCAACAGAAGCATTGAGCGAATTAACCTTACCGCACATCGGAAGTGAAACTGTAACATCGCACTTTTCCTTTACAAGCCTGCCTACTCCGCTGCCTTCATTTCCGATAACAAGCGCACATCCGCCCGAAAAATCAGTTTTACACCACGGTTGGCCATCCATATCTGCACAGTACACCCAAATATTCTGCTTTTTAAGTTCATCAATTGTAGCCGCAAGATTGCCTACCCTCGCAACCTTAACATATTCAAGTGCACCGCACGAAGTTTTAGCCACAATAAAATTCAATCCTACATTTCTTCTCTTAGGAATAATTACACCGTGAGCGCCGCAAGCCTCCGCACTTCGTATAATCGCACCGAGATTATGGCTGTCCTCAATCTCATCACAAATTATGATAAAAGGAGCTTCGCCCTTGCTTTTTGCATATTCCAATATTTCTTCAACGCTTGAATAACTGTGAGCCGGCACATTTGCAACCACACCCTGATGATTTGCACCCGCACACATAAAATCAAGTTTTTTTCTGTCAACCGTTTTAACTACAATTTTATTTTCCTTGCACATTGCAACAATGCGGTTAATTGAGCCTTCTCTTTCACCTTTTGAAATAAGCACATTTTCAACTTCCCTACCGCTTTTAAGAAGCTCTATAACTGCATTTCTGCCTATAATCAAATTATCATTTGTTTTGTAATCTTTTTCTTCCTTTGGCATATTTTGTATCTCCGTAAATTTATTCAGTTTAATTATAACATTATATAGGCTTTATTTCAATTACAATTTATAGTAATTGACTATATGAAAATTCTAAAGTATAATAAGTTCAAAAGGAGTAATAAATATGAAACAGCTTAATTGGGCAACACTCGGTTGCGGCGTTATTGCCAATCAGCTTGCCGAAGCTATGCAGGCAAAAGGCAGAACGCTTTATTCCGTTGCAAACCGCACTCACCAAAAGGCAGTTGAATTTGCAAATAAGTATAAAATCGAAAAAGTTTATGACAGCATTGATGAAGTATTTGAAGATGAAAATGTTGACATAATTTACATTTCGACTCCGCATAACACTCATATTGAATATTTGCGAAAAGCACTTAAAAACGGAAAAAATGTAATTTGTGAAAAATCAATCACTCTCAACAGCAAAGAACTTGACGAAGCCATAAATTTAGCTAAAGAAAATAATGTTGTTTTAGCCGAAGCTATGACTATATATCATATGCCGATTTATAAAAAGCTTAATGAAATAATATCCTCCGGGAAACTCGGTGAGCTTAGGCTTATACAAATGAATTTCGGTAGTTACAAGCCATATGATATGAATAACAGATTTTTCAACCGCGATCTTGCCGGCGGTGCTATGCTTGATATTGGCGTTTACGCTTTATCTTTTGTAAGGTGGTTTATGACATCAAAGCCGCATAAAATCACTTCGCAGGTTAAATACGCGCCTTCGGGTGTTGATGAAACTGTCGGAATTTTGCTGCAAAACAAAGAAGATGAAATGGCAAGTATTATTCTTTCACTTCACGCAAAGCAACCTAAAAGAGGCACAATAAGCTTTGATAAAGGGTATATTGAAATTTTTGAATATCCACGCGGCGACGAAGCAGTAATCACTTATACCGAAACAGGCGAAAAAGAAGTTATTACCGCAGGAAACACAGAAAAAGCGCTTGAATATGAAATTGAAGATATGGAAAAAGCAGTGCTTGAAAACTTCGATATGCACTTAAACTTTACCAAAGATGTTATGGATATTATGACATTTATTCGCAATGAATGGGGTATGTATTATCCAGAAGAAGAAGGGCGCGAAATACTGTAAGCATAATAAATTTTCAGCGCATCATATTTATTAAGGGGTAAATACTATGGGGTACAAATATAACATTATATATAACGCAAACGGCAAAATTCATAAAACCAATCGCAGCAAAACTGCCGATTTTGAAATAATGGAAGAAATTAAGGGTGACATTTTCACTTTAACTTTATTGCCGAAAACAGATATAACATTTCAAAAATTTGAAGTGACGGGTGATATTTCATTTTCACAAAACAGTAAGTTTTTTGTTAACGGATACCAGAGTTGGACAGTATCAAGGGAATATGCGCCAAATGAAGATATGCGTACTGATTTCAATCCGAAATTTTTATCTGTTTTTGATAAAAAGAAGCTTAATATCCGAGGTATTTGGGGCGCAGGCGACCTCACTTTTCATAAATATCCGGAAAAAGCAGGGATTTTTTACGGATATTCTTATGCCTACATACGAAACGAAAATGATATTCGCCTTTTTGCATCATTAAGCGAAAAGAACGGTTACACCATAATCACATTTGATACAAATAATTCGTCCGTCACCATTGAAAAAGACCTTGAAGGTGTTGAGTATAAAAGCGGCGAAGAAATCAACATTCTTGAAATATGCGATATTATTGACGAAAGTGAAACCGCATTTGATAAATATTTTGAAATTGCAGAGATTAAAAAGCCGACTGCAAAAAGAATGTGCGGCTACACAACTTGGTATAACTACTACACAAGCGTTACTGAAGAAATAGTTAAGCGTGACCTTGAGTCAATATCAAAACTTGATTCTAAAATTGATATTTTTCAAGTAGACGACGGGTATGAAAGAACCGTAGGTGATTGGCTCATTGCCGATAATAAAAAGTTTCCGTCGGGTATGAAATCTGTTGCAGATAATATCCACAGCCACAATATGCTTGCAGGGTTATGGCTTGCACCTTTTGCCGCAACTCCAAAATCGTACATTTACAGAAAACATAAGGATTGGTTTATAAAAGACAATGATGGCAAAATACCTTTTGCTTCGCATAATTGGGGCGGATTTTATGCGCTTGATATTTATAACGAGGAAGTCAGGCGGTATTTAAAGAAAGTTTTTGATACCGTGCTTAACACATGGGGATACGATATGGTCAAGCTTGATTTTCTCTATGCCTGCTGTATTATTCCGTATAATAATAAAAGCCGCGGCGAAATTATGTGTGACGCTATGGAGCTTTTGCGCAGCCTTTGCGGTGATAAACTTATTTTAGGCTGCGGCGTTCCGCTTGCGCCGGCTTTCGGAAAAGTTGATTTTTGCAGAATCGGTGCAGATATGGCACTTAGTTGGAATAAAAAACCTTTTTCCCGTGAAGATGTTTCAACAAAGCACGCTTTGCTTAACACAATCTTTCGCAGGCAACTTGACGGCAGAGCATTTTTAAATGACCCGGATGTTTTTCTGCTTCGTGATAATAATATAAAAATGCCTTTTTCACAAAGAAAATTGATTGCAAAAACAGCAAGTTTATTTGGCAATCTGTTATTTGTAAGTGATGATGTTTCAACATATAACAATGAACAAAAAGAATGCTTTGCAACTGTCACAAGTCAAAACAAAGCAAAAATCAACTATGTTGATATGAATAGAAACGGTGATATTTCAATTAAATATTCACTTGACGATAAAAATATCGGCTATTGCTTAAATATAAATAACGGTACCGAAAAAAAATATGTATAGTAAACTAAAAAAATTATCGTTTCACTATTGAATGCATACAAAACCTATGGTATAATTAGGTTATGAAGTAAAAAGGAAGCGATAATTTGAAAATTTCTACAAAAGGAAGATATGCTTTAAGGCTTATGCTTGACCTTGCACAAAATCAAAAAGACGGTTTTGTGGCACTTAAAGACATTGCCGAAAGGCAGGATATATCAAAAAAATATTTGGAGCAGATTGTGCCTATATTAAACAGAGCCGGCTTGCTTAAAACAACAAGGGGCTACCAGGGCGGATATATGCTTGCAAAATCACCGCAAAGCTACACAGTCGGCGATATATTACGAATTACCGAGGGTAGCCTCGCTCCCGTTGCCTGCCTTGAAGATGAAGAAAACCAGTGTGACAAATACGAAACCTGTATGACGGTGGGAGTTTGGAAAGGACTTTATAAAGTCATAAATAATTATCTGGATTCAATAACTCTTCAGGATATTTTGGATAAAAGCAGAACTCAGCTTATTGATGAATATTATATATAAAAATCCGCGTAAAAGTTTTTTCAAAAAAATCAAAAAAATACTTGACAAAAAGCAAAATATATATTAGAATGTCTAAGCATTGAAAAAACGACGAGGTGTAACTCAGTTTGGCTAGAGTGCCTGCTTTGGGAGCAGGATGCCGCAGGTTCGAGTCCTGTCACCTCGACCAAAAGACATCCTCTCGGATGTCTTTATTATTTTAAAATTTCATATCGAGGTGTAGCTCAGCTTGGTAGAGCGCTGCGTTCGGGACGCAGAGGCCGCAAGTTCAAGTCTTGTCACCTCGACCATAAGGACTACCATTTGGTAGTCCTTGTTTTTTACCTAAAATAGCAAAAAACCGCATAAAACAGCGGTTTTCTTTTATCGGGTGTGCAGATTTTTGCTGTTTACAGCACATTTCTTGCAAGTCTGATTGCTCCCCGCGTTGCTCCCCTATTTTAATACAGTTACATAAATTTGAAGACTTGAAAAAACAATAATATTTTTTAATAAATTTTAAAAAAGTCTTGACAACACACGCATTGCGTGCTATAATGTAATTAAAGAAAGGGGGTTGATACCAATGAGACGAAATAAAAAAACCAAGTCAAAAAAAGAAGTACATAAAGTTGATTGGACTACAATTTTGATAACTTCTTTAATGGACTTGGTTGTCGGAACTATCTTAATCATAATTGATAAATTGATTAAATAGTTTTGGGCAAAAGGCTTGGGGCGAAAGCCCCTTGCCTTTCATATATATTATATATTAAATTTAGTGAGGTGTCAATATGAATAATTTTTTATCATCACTCGGAATTATTTTGATAATTTTCGGTGTTATAAAACTCATTGCTTACCTTGTTAATAAAATAGGCAAGCAACCAAAATAAACACTTTAGGAGCGTATCAATGGAATTAAAAGAAATCAGAAAATTTATGAAATTCACTCAACAAGATATGACAGATTTATTTGGTATTCCAAAACGAACATTTCAAGATTGGGAACTTGGAAATAGAAAGTGTCCTGATTGGTGCAAAAATCTTGTCATTGAAAAAATGCTTAATTATAAAAACGATAGTTATATTACTTTATACCAAATCAATGATATTTCAAAAGATGAAGCGAAATGTGTATATTTAGGCTGCGTGTATGACGAAGCAATAAATAATTTTAAAGAATTATGTAAAAGTCTCGGCAATTCAAGTCCTGAAAATTTCATTGAATTTAAATTATATAGAATTCCTATTGATATTGATATTACAAACAAAAAAGAATTGCTTAACGCAATTTCAAACAAACCGGGTTATCAACTCGATTTATTATCAAAATAAAAACAACAAAACGCCCTCGGCTGAATAACCGAGGGCGTTTCTAATGCGCTGTGTACTGGGAATAGAACACCCATGACACAATTGTATTTTAACTTTTACATTTTGTCATGCTAATATTTATTTTATATTACTTGAATTGATATATGCTACTCTGCCGGTCTTAACAACCTTAACCTTATTAACGCTTTTGCTGATATGCTTTTGAATGATAATTTCAGTTTTTGGTAAATACTCGTATTTAATTCCTGTAAGGTTTCGATTTTTATACAAATATGTTTTACTTTTCAATCGGTAGTGCTTGCCGACGGTTGTTTTATAGCTTACCTTTTTCGGTTTATCAGCTACAACCTTTGTATTTGAAAGATACGCACTGCTTACCCAACCTTTAGCCGGAGATGAAATATAAGACCACGAACCACTGACCTTTGTAACAGTCACCTTTGTGCCTTTTTTGAGCCGAGTTAATACCTTTGATGATTTATCGGCTTTTGCTCTGACATTAAGCGACTGTGATTTTGTTGTCACATACTTTGTAACTGATTTTTTAGTTTTAGTTGTTTTCTTAACATAATCGTTAGAAAAAATCCAATAATTAACGGTATTGCCGTACTTTTTGAAATTTTTCTTGCTGACGAAAACAGTGTTGCCGCTAAGCTTAGCACCTGCTACTTTTCTGCTCGGTGTTTTGAATTTGCCAACATAAGAATAAGGGTCGTATACAGAAATAGTGCCGCCATTATAACCTACAAGCACAATGTAGTGGCCGGATGTAGTGAATAACCCATAATTGCATGATGCGACGATAAAGTAATCAGATACGCCGTCTTTGTTTTTGTCAGTCTTTAAGTAAGCTAATGCTTTATCAATATTAGAAGTTGTAACATATTCCTTGAAATTAAAATAATCAGCCACAAAAGACCACGCCGACCAAGCAGTTCCGTTTGATTTTGTGCGATAGCCATTATCAACAAAAAGCTTTGCCATAGTTGTAGGCAAAATAGCACCTTTTGAGCTTGATACAACCATTGCTGCCGAAGTCGGACCGCAGCCGCTCGATTTAATCGTTTGCGTTTTATTGTTTGAGCTTGTATATGGTGTTTTCGCCCACCTGCTGTCAGCCTGATTATAATATGTAAGCCCTGTGCAAGCACCGAGAAGCACTGTGCCTTTCCCGGTGTTAGTGCCGTCATATGAAATATCCTCTTGTTCAACAACGGCATCCTGTTCAATTAAGCTTTCATCAACAACAGTGCTTTCGTCTTTAGGCTTTGCGATAATAAGCTCATCAGTGCCGACATCTTCGCCGTTTTCAACTTCATCCTTTGTTTTCTCGGCTTCTGTCTTAACATCAGCAGAAATAGTAACTTCGGGTTCGGTTGTTTGAACTTTGGTAGTCGTTTCTGTCGTTTTTGTTTTACTTTCGATATTTGAATTATTACAACCGCAAAAGATTGTAATAATCAAAAGCAACGACATTATCACTGACATTATTGCTTTATTTCTTTTCATTGTTCTTCACCTCTTCCTCAATTTCAATGAATGATTTAATTGCATTTTTAATTGATTCAAATACTCGTTTAAAAAGCTTATCGTAGCCATACATTGCACCGTAGGCAATGAAAAATGAGCCTACAATTGCGCCGACAATGATATACCAAACAAGCTTGAACGGTACAATTTGACTTGCTGCAATGACTGTCACAAGTGTTAAGAATAATGAAACACCGAATACAATCAAGTTATATACGATATTTTCCTTATCCTTAAATACGGATTTGATGATTTCTGTAATAATTTGTACTGCTAAAATAAGTAATGCAATAACGATTAAAGATATACATAATGTTTTCATTGTTTTACCTCCTCTGCCGTTTCAGGCAGTTGCATAGTTTCATTATAGATTTTAGTTATCGTTCCGTTTCCGCCAAGCGAATGATAAGAAGCATAAGCCTTTGTTAAGGCATCCTTAGCATAAATGGGGCAATATTGCCTTTGAGTGTATTTGTCGTGCTGTCTTATAATTTCAGCACGAAGCAAAGAAAGCATACCCTCTTTAATGGCGGTATTTTCTTTTCTTACACCTTTCACATATACAATAACGCCGCTTACTACTGCCGCTGTCAGTGATGATATAACTGTTGAAATAATAGTTGCCATTACTCTGTCACCTCGTTTTGCTCATTTGTCTGTTTGGCGGCAACAGCTTTTTCCAATGCTTCTACTTTGGCCCATAAATCGTCAATATATAAATATACATTTTCAGCGAACGCTTTTAGTGTTTCATCGTTTGTTCCCTCATGTTCATAAGTGATATTTGATTCGCTCATATTGAGTTGCGCTGGAACAATTGTTAATTTTGAACTTGGGTAATGCCCATCCATATCAGAACTAACAAGCATGAGGCCATTATCCATACTAACAAACTCATAAATCGGATTCTTATTTTCATCTTTTTTGGTTGTTGATGCAAGTAACCTGTGCCTTCCCCTTGGAATGTTCAAGTTTTGAAGTGTCAAATCATATAAATTGTGGCCGAAGCTTATACAATTATCGTTACTGAATTCTGAGATTTTTGTCTGTTGATAACAGTTTCCGTCCGTATGAACACTCAATTCAAATGCAGTAATATCGAAGAATGAATTTTTAAAATATCCCTTTTGTGCTGCATTGTTTATTGTTAATTCATCGTAATTTTGTGAAATATCGCCTATATAAAGAACATCTGTAACATTCTTATCCGTGTCGAAAAGAAATTTGATAATATCACCTTTATTTACTTTTAATGTAAAAGGTGTGAAGTCAGTTATGCCCGGAAAGCCAATTAACATATCGCCGCTTTCGGCAATGTCATATCTACCGGAAGCAGTTATGGCTGTTGACATGTCTGCTTTTTTCAATACTGTCGAACCATTTTGAAGTGATAGTATGTGGTTTCTCCCAACAATGTCAACGCCGTTACCACACTTTATTTTAGCTTGATATGTATCCCTTATTTCCTCTCTTAAATTATCAACTAAATTATCAGCATCAACACTTGTTATACCAAAATAATACGTCCAAGGTCTATCTACTTTTTCGGAGATATTGTCAATGCAATAACAGCCGTCACCTGTTTGGATATTTACTGTTTTGTCCTCTTTGTGCTCTTCGTTCACTGTGCCCTTTAAAAACAGCAAATTACCTTTATCAAGTTTAAACTTTTCAACACCGTTATATGTAATTGATGTTTCGGCGATTGCTTCATATCCGCCGTCAGCTGTTGCAGTAAGTTCAAGCGTTCCGGAACATAGTGTTCTTGGTAGATTTTGAAGTGCGGTGTAGTCGCTAACTTTGAGAATATCCTCAATGCTCTTTTGAGCTGTTTTGCCATTAAAAACGCCCAACAAGGTATCATCCTTGTTAGGCGTTCCGATTGATTTAATTATATCTTTTAATTTTTTTAGTTGCATTTTTTACCTCCTTATCCTAATGTTCGCCATGAGCGCCATTTTTTTTGAGCATGACTGAATTCACGAATCCACATAAGATTCCCATCTATTGTATAATCGGGAGCAGCAATAGCAATTTGAATGTATCCCATGGAACCGTTTTGAACCGGCAAAACAATACAAGCTAATGTGTGTGGCCCAGGACCATTTGTTGGGCCTGGAGAACCAACACAAAAATAAATTCCAGCAGACTTTAAATCGTCGAGATTTTGGTTTTCAATGCTATTTCCATAGAAAACATCTTTTGCCATTTCCGGAATTACATCATTTATCACAAATGTACTCAAATTATAATGTCCTGTACCTCCCCTTTCTACGCCTAAAATCCCTGATGCGATGTCATTTGCAGAATGGCAATGTTCTGCTTTGGCAGCATTTATTATGTCCGGTGTTATGCCATGTGGATTTTCTGAATTCAGATGCTCCGTGAATTTTGAATTTTCAACATAATCGTTAAATTCATCAAGCTTAATTGTTACATTTAATTCATCAGAATAGTTAATTCCAATTTGGCAGATGAATTTGTTAAGAGAATTATTATCGGTATAAGCTGGGATATGATTGGCGTTTTCTTCGTTGTAACCATATATAATTATTCCGGTTTCAATACTATCATCAGCTTTAATTACTGTTGCAAACACAGCTATTTCAGTCCAAAAGAAATCATTAGTCACCTTTTTGTTGTCAAACTGAAATTTTAAATTAAGAGTATTATCAATTTTTTTCTGCGATATTATTTGCGCCTGAAGTTCACGGTTTAATAAATTCTTAACCGCGTTATAATCGGTTGGTGCTGTGGCCGAACTTCCTATTTCAACATTGTCAATTGTGATTTTTCCGCCCGCCAAGACATGAATCGTTGCCGCCTTTCCGAATTCAGTCATATTAAAATTGAAAGCCATTTTAATTTCCCTCCTCGTAGTAAAAAACACTACCGTCATCATCAATAAGAATACAATCATCATCGGCTAAGAATGTCATATTGCTAAAATCATCATTTATAGTTGCATTCCCTATATTTGTTTCGGTTTGGAACCCTGATGCAACCGAGCAATGAACATTTTTCATATAGACTGACGAATTCAAAAGTTCAATTCTTTCAAGTGATGAGCGAACATTTTTTATCTTTTCGATTTTATTTCTTATATCATTCAAAAGGTTTTCGTCAATTTCTTTGCTATCAGAAATATTGAGAAAAACTTTAAAATTATATGGATTTCCACCATAATCGTACCATTCGGCTATGTCTGCATCTTCTTTAAGAGTGCCAAGGTACTCCTTAATAATGTTTGTTGTACCGATTTTTTGGTATGTCAGCATTGTTGCTTTAACAAGATTTCTTTTGATTTTCAAATCAAGAGCCTCATCATAATACGGTGTGCGGTATTCGCAAGCCAAATAATCGATTATATTTTCCGGCAAATTATCTATATTAACA
>ERZ1673752.3455-NODE-3455-length-15111-cov-5.606004_pt1 | contig 15111 bp, 11 predicted proteins | sample MGYA00580195_ERZ1673752 | MGnify/ENA primary metagenome ERZ1673752 (study PRJEB41218, sample SAMN15661744) | gut metagenome | host: Homo sapiens | place: Canada: London | collected 2015-08-20/2019-03-30 | study: EMG produced TPA metagenomics assembly of...
ATTACCTGTCCGGTGGTGAAGCAGGGCAACTCAATGCCTTTGAAGAATACGCTGTTCGGGAATTAACGAAAGATGCTGTGCATGACAAATACCCGCTTGATATTGCTTCGTATTTAAGAGAATTGTTGTAAGCTATGGTGTCCTCGAAAACTACAAGAAAATAATCCGCACAACACAATCAGAGAAGGATAAATCCTATGAGAGAATTTGAGTATTATTTGTTCGAGAATTTCGATGCAGACGAAGAATCGAGTAATCCCAACAATCCAAGATAATTTCTCGGAACAGAAACCAATGCAATACTCCTGCATTTTTAGCTCTTAGCCTTTCAAGCGGTTCTTCTAAACAGGAGCTTGCTAGAATGGCGCAAGGTAAATCCATTGTACATATTCAAAATGCTGATATTCAAAAGCTGTCCATTGCTTTTCCCTCATATTGCGAGCAAGGTTTGATTGTTGAATACTTCTCCCACCTCGACCGCCTCATCTCCCTCCAGAGGCAAAAACTCACTAAGCTCCAAGGGCTCAAGAAAGCCTTCCTGGAGAGGATGTTTCCTCCGTCTTGCAGCGGAGGCAAGTAATATTAAGCCCTAGACTATGCAATTTCTACCGCTCCAACATAGAATTGCAGCCTTCCTTCACTAACTTTCATCTTTCGTAAGCCTATTGTAAAAGGACCGATCTTTCTCCTCCAGATTCTCCCGAAAGCTCCGGAAATCTTGAAGGGTCAAGCGGCTCAAGTCTCGACCTAAACTCAGGCTGATCCAGCTAAGGATCAGGGCCCGCTGATCTTCTCTCCCGGTCAAAACCCCACGAAAGAATTGGTCAATGGAGGCAAAAGCGGGAGTCATGGTCTGGGGGCCGAGACCCCCCTCAACCTGGTCAGGACGCCAAAGGAGGGCCGAAGCCCAGTCTACCAGAACCAGATGGCCTGACCCTGGCTCTTTGTCAGGAATAAAGATGAGATTGGACGGCTTTATATCAAGGTGAAGGGGCCTACCAGACCCCACTTCTTCCAGGAGAGGCAGGGTTCTCAGGCCCTCAGCCAACTCAAAAAGCAAGGGGCGGAAAAAGGCTTTCCGATAAGCGACCCGACCCGCTTCCGTGGTCCAGCGATTCCCTGCTAGGTCCTGCAATAGTCCCAGAAAGGGCCCCTGTCCGGTCAAGACGGTTGAAAGGGGCCAGCCAGGAGCCCAAGCAAAGACCAAGGACTCCTTGATTTTACCTTGGGGCTTCTGCTCCCTCCCTTCCAGAGGATTCAGCCGCCCTCCCTGCTGCAACTCCCCCCGGTCTCGGAGGGCCACCCCCTTGGTCGTTGGCAAGAGGCCCAGACAAGAAGGCAGGAAGGGTGCCTGGACGACCTGAAGATAAGAGCCAATCCGGGGATCGGCAAATTGCTTCAAAGTTTTCAGCAGGTAACGGGGCCTCCCCTCTTCGTCTCTCCCTAGGAGGGTCCCCTCCCCTAAGACATCTACTTCCTTGAGCCCTAGGCCAGATACACTCAAGCTAGGCAAGGCCTTGCGAACCTGGTCCTGGTAGCGCTGTTTCTGTTCTTTTTCTCCGATTGACAAAATCTCTTTCCTTTCCCCCAAAGGCAAAAAACGAGCCTCGGAAGGCTCGTTTCTTAGAGTGAATGATGCAAAATCATACATCGCTTTGCTTCTTGCTGGCTTCTCTGTCCGTATCCGGAGCGGGGGCCTTTGCTGGACTCAGGGCCTTGCCCTTGCTTGCAGGATCCTGGTCCTTGCGAGCGGCCATGGATAGACTATGATAGCGGGGGATCCCCGGCAAGCGCTTTCCTTGGCGATCATAGAGGGCGGGAGAAGTCTGATCCTCGACGCACTCTTTGGTCACATGGACCCTAGCAATATCCGACCGGGAGGGAATCTCGAACATGATTTCAAGCATAATCCCCTCCATAATTGTCCGCAGGGCCCGGGCTCCCGTCTTCAGGGCCACGGCCTTGGCAGCAATCGCATCAAGGGCCCCTTCCTCAAAGGTCAGGAAAATCCCATCCATATAAAGGAGCTTTTGATATTGACGGACCACGGCATTCTTCGGCTCCAGGAGGACCCGCTTCAAAGCCGCCTCATCCAACTCCTTCAAGGTAACGAGGGAAGGAACCCGGCCGACAAATTCAGGGATCAAGCCAAACTTCACCAGATCATCCGGCGTCACTTCAGCCAAGATCTCACTCTCGTCGATGTCTCCAAGGCCCCGGATATCGGCATCAAAACCGATGGTCTTCTTCCCAATCCGGTTTAAAACGACTTTTTCCAAGCCATCAAAGGCTCCACCCAGGATAAACAAGATATTTTCTGTGTTAATGGAGATAAATTCTTGGTTGGGGTGTTTGCGGCCTCCCTGAGGAGGAACATTGGCGATCGTGCCCTCAATCATCTTGAGGAGGGCCTGCTGGACCCCTTCCCCGCTCACATCCCGGGTGATCGAGGGATTCTCACTCTTCCGACCGATCTTATCAATCTCGTCGACATAAATAATCCCCGTTTCAGCCTTTTCCACATCCCCATCCGCATTTTGGATGAGGCGCAGAAGAATATTCTCCACATCTTCGCCTACATAGCCAGCTTCCGTCAGGGTCGTCGCATCAGCGATGGCAAAAGGCACATCAATGAGGTCCGCCAAGGTTTTAGCCAGCAAAGTCTTACCAGACCCCGTCGGCCCAATCATGAGAATATTACTCTTTTGGAGCTCAACCGCAGCCAACCTCTTCGCCAGCGCCAGACCGGGATCCTTGGCATCACTGGCCGTCGAGGCGGGAGTATTTGCAGAAGAAGAGTTGGAATCTAATGAGGCATTGGCACCCTCAGACCCAGCTTGTCCCTTCTTTCCTGCTAGATCCTCCGGGGAAGAATCAAGCGACAGGGCTTCCGGGGCCGTATCTAAGTTATAGATCCGCTTATAGTGGTTGTAGACGGAAACTGCTAAAACCCGTTTGGCCTGGTCTTGGCCGATAACATACTCATCCAGGCCCTTTTTCAGGTCACGGGGAGTCGGCAGGTCGCCCAGGGATTTGGAGAGTTTGGCCAGGGTCTCGCCCATTTTCTTGGGACGCTTCCGACCGGAGTGGTCGATGATGTCCATGCAGAGGCTGACGCACTCGTTGCAGATATTGATACCAGGGGCACCCTGGATCATGAGTTCAACCTCATCCTGGGATCTGCCGCAAAATGAACAAATATTCCTGCCATTGCCCCGGCCTGATCCCCCTGTCTTGCGAGGGACTTCAGGGAGGAGATCTCTCCCCCCTTTCCTGGGATCGAGGTCAGCTCGAGGCCCTCGAGGTCCACCCCCGTCAGGTCCCCGGTCTGGGGCCATGTAGGCCCGGACCAAGGAGGGGACAGAAGCGAATCTCAGTGGATAAGCTTGTATTCCTTGCATGCTCTGTACCATAGGCCCCTACTACTCACGGGGTTTCATGATTTCGTCGACGATCCCGTATTTCAAGGCTTCTTCGGCGTTCATCCACCGGTCACGCTCTGTATCCCGCTCAATGATTTCAATGGGTTGCCCGGTCCGCTCGCTTAAAATGTGATTTAAGCGCTTGCGGATTTGAATAATATGCTCGGCAGCAATGCTTATGTCGGAAGCCTGACCCTGGGACCCACCTGAGGGCTGGTGGATCATCACCTCGGAATTCGGTAAAGCCTTTCTCTTCCCCTTGGTGCCAGCCGCCAGGATCACCGATCCCATACTGGCCGCCATTCCCATGCAGATGGTCTGTACATCTGACTTGATGTACTGCATGGTGTCATAGATCATAAGACCTGAACTAACTTCTCCCCCAGGACTATTGATATAAAGAGAGATATCTTTGTCGGGATCTTCCGACTCCAAAAAGAGGAGCTGGGCGACCACGAGGCTGGCTGTCACGGAGTTCACTTCCCCGCTCAGCATAATAATCCGATCCTTCAGGAGGCGCGAATAGATATCATAAGACCGCTCGCCCCGAGAGGTCTGCTCAATAACAACAGGGACCAGGCTTCCCTCCCCACGAATGGGATCGGCAGCCTGTAGGCCCCTCAGTAAATCTAATTTATCGATTGCCATTTCTCAACATTCCTTTCCTCAAACTATAACACGAACGATAGCACTTGCTATAATACCGACTGACCCTGATAAAAACACAGGGTCAGGGTCCTTCTTAAGGCCTACTTAGGGCCTACTTAGGGCCTTCTTAGGGCCTACTCGGCTGCTTCTTCCGACTTGGCTGCGCCCTCGGCCTCTTGGGCTCCTTCAGCCCCTTCCGCTGTCGCTGCTCCTTCCGCTGCTTCAGCGTCTTCCGAGGCCTCAACTCCCTCCGGTTCTTCCACTTCTTCCGGCTCAGGAGGGACATCCGTCGTCTTGACCGTATTTTCTAAGAAGTCCAAGACGGCATGGATTCGGGCATCATTCAAGAGATTCACATAGTAGTCAGCCATAAAGTCGACATCTTCCCGGAGGGGGGTCTCTAGGCGGTCTGTCTGCTTGGTATACTCATAGATACTCTTGCGCTTCTCATCTAAGTCGACGTCGTCCACAGATAAGTTCTCTGCCCCAAAGATCTGTAGGGCTCCAGCGTACATCTTGAGTTCTTTTTCTACATTCTTCCTTAGATCCTCAGAAAACTCGTTGATATCGGTCCCTGTGATGCTCAAAAATTGCTCTAAGCTCAGGTGGAAACGCTGGCTGACATTGCGGGCAAAATCTTGAATGGATAATTTCAAGCGGGCAGCAACAACCTCGGGTAAGAAGCTGGATTCATAGCACTCGACAATTCCTTCTCCGATCCGATCACGGAACTCATTGCGGAGCTGGACTTTCAACTCTTCGAGCAGGTCCTTGCGAATCTCCTCACGGTACTCATCCACGGTATCGGCAGTCTCGCTGACGTCCTTGACAAACTCATCATCCAAGTCGGGTAAGACAGTCCTCTGTCCCCCTAAGACTTCAATGGTAAAGGTTCCTTCCTTACCTGCCCGGTCTTTTTGATAGTACTCCTCCGGGAAGGTCAAGGTCACTTCAGAGGTCTCGCCAACCTTGTGCCCAAGCAGGCTCGGTCCCAAACCGTCCACCAGTTTGTAGCCTCCCGCATCCATATGGTCGTGCTTGCCCTCTTCTACTTTTTCCCCATCGATCGATAGGTCATAGAGGACTTCCAGATGGTCATCCTGCTGGATTTCTTTGCCAGGCTCCAGATCTTCGAGGCGGGCTAATTCTTTCCGCTTGGCCTCGATATGCTGGTCAATCTCTTCTTCTTTGACCTCTGGCTCCTCTTTATAGATCACAAGCTCCTTGTAATCCTTCACCTTCTCCGCTTTGGGCATGGTAAAGGCAGAAAACTCAAACACCAGGCCCTTCTTGATATCGCTTTCTACGATATGGATGGGAGATGTCTCAATAAACTCATAGTTTTCTTTTATATACTCATAGAGAGACTGGCGCACGAGATCAGCAAAATAATCCTCCGGCAATTCCTCCAAAAAGGCCTGTTCTCCAAAGTACTTGATGGCGATCTGGAAGGGGACCCTGCCCTTTCTGAAACCTGGGATAGACACATCCTTGGCCATCTTCCGATAGGTGGCCTCCAAGTTGCTGCGATAAGACTCCTGGTCAGCTGTCACCGTAATCTTAAACTTGTCTTCGTTAATCTTTTCAATGGAACAAGCCATGAATTTCCTTTCCTCCTTGACTCATATGGGATTCGCCTGGGTCTTCGCCCAGTCCGAAAGACTCTGGCTATTTTAGCCGATTCTCCCTGGCCTTGCAAGATGCGAAATACAGTGTTCACTCGTCAAGGAGCCAGTCGATGAGATTCTCGGACTTAATTCCGTCATAGGAAGCATCAAGACCCGGTTCAAGAGACAGCACGATTTTTTCATAGTTATCACGGATGCTTTGCAGGGGGGTGAGCTCACGCTTGCGTATATCTTCGCTCATCATCGACTCCGTTACTTGGATATACTTTTTCTCGTCGGCGGTCGTGGCAATGAAGTCAACCTCCGTGGTTCCAATCTTTCCAATCGCTACATTATAGCCCCGGCGAAGCAGTTGAAAATAAACGACATTCTCCAGGGCATGGCCGCTGTCACGATTGCGAAAACCCAGCAGATAATTACGAAGTCCGATGTCGACGATATAATACTTTCCGAGCGTGCGGAGATAGGCTTTTCCCTTGATGTCAAAGCGTTTGATATCGTAAAAGAAGTAGCTTTCCAAAAGCGCATTCACATACGCCTGCACGGTGTGCGCACTAGGTGATCCTTTGCGTTTGCCATCGTCTAGAAGTCCTTCGTTAACCAAAGTGTTGCCGATAGAAGCAATCGACACATTAGAGCCTATATTATCCGCAAGGAATAGGATGATCTTACGAAGCAGGGTAGGGTCTGTGATCTGCTTTTGACCTCTACGTTTTTCTCGCTCCAAAATATCACGAATCACGACGGTGGAATAGATACCGTCGAGGAGCGACAGAGCCTTTTCCTGCTCCAGCCCCACATCAGCGATACCGGGCATTCCGCCAAAACGCATATAGGCATCGAAAAGCTCCCGCAGCTCATAGCGGTCGCCCCTCTTGTCGAAAACCTGCTTGCGAAGCCCGCCAAGGGCACTTTGTCTTTCGCAAAGCTCGAAACCATGGAAATCGAGGAACTCACGGAAAGAAAGCGGCAGCATTTTGATTTCCACGCACCGCCCGGAGAGATAGGTGGAATACTCCGAAGAAAGAAGATAAGCATTCGATCCGGTGACATAGATGTCGCAGTCAAAATCCACACGGAAGGCGTTGATCGCCTCCTCCCATGCCTCGACCCGCTGCAACTCATCAAAGAAAAGATACATCCGCTTTCCAGGGACAATGCGTTCTTTCACATAATGGTAAATATCATCGGTGCTCATTCTGCGGAAATCAAAGGATTCAAAATTCATCTCGATGATTTGCTCCGGAAGTACACCGGTATCCTTTAAATGCTGAATCATCAGCTTTAACAGACTGGACTTGCCGCAACGGCGAATACCGGTAATCACCTTGACAGGCTCTGTATCCTGAAAGCCAATGAGCTTATTCAGATAACGGGCACGCTTCTTAAGTTCATGGGAATCTATCATGCTTTCACCCCTCCTGCTCTATTAGTATTGCATAAATCGGCGAGAAAATAAAATAAATGCACTATAGTGCAAAAACTTTTCGTGTCAAACTCTTGACAAGAAAAAAGAGGAGTTGTATCTTAACTGTACTGTTAGTGTTAGTACTCAGAAAACAGATAGGACAGTTAGCCATCCCCCTGCAAATACTCCAGCTTCCACCAGCCAAGACCTTTCTGGCACCGATCCTGAAGAAAGGCAGGTGTCTCTGAATCTAAGGATAGCCGGGGGCTCCAGAGCTAGGAGCGGGCCAACTTTCACCTATTTGTATCCTCCTGAATCCACCAGCACGAAACGAATCCGATATCCATCCTGGAAAGGAGGCATGGCATGACCCTATTTCATCTGGATCCTCTCAGCCGAACGCCCATTTATGAGCAATTGAAGCGGCAAATCATGACCTATATTTCGGTCGGTCTATTAAAAGAAAATGACCAACTCCCGTCGGTTCGACAATTTGCTCAAGATTTGGGGATCAACCCCAATACGGTACACCGGGTGTATCGAGAGCTGGAACAGACAGGAGTCCTCTATACGGTGCCCCAAAAGGGAACATTTGTAAGTGGAATTCCTGATGCCACCCCAAAAAATTATGAGAAATGGACCCAGGCCTGCTACGACCTCTGTCAGCGGGCCGTCGCTTGGGACCTCGATCTCGAGCGCTGCCAAGAGATTTTTGACGAACAGATCATTAAAATCAAGGCTTGGAAGAGACAGCAAGGCAGCCTAGCTGAAGAGGCTGACAGCAACCAGGCCAAGCTTCAAACGAAAAACAAGGCATCTGGGCCACAAGCGTCCCAAAAAGCTGAAGAGGCTGCTCCAAAAAGGACAGAGAAAAGAGAAAAAGGAGAGAAAAAATGATAACACAGAGCCATTGTGCAGGCACGACACCAGAGCCCATTCTCGAAGTAAGGGCTCTTACGAAACGATTTGGTAAGACGGTCGCCCTCGACCAATGTACCTTCGATATCCCCATGGGCAGTATCATGGGCCTGGTTGGCAGCAACGGGGCCGGAAAATCCACCTTCATGCGGATTGCGGCCGGGGTCCTCAAACAGGACGGGGGCCAGATTGCCTACCGGGGCCAAGCCATCTACGACAACCCCGCTGTCAAATCGGAGATCCTCTTTGTGGCAGACAACCCCTGGTTCTTCCCCGATAGCAACCTGGAGACGATGAGCCCCTTCTATGCCCATCTCTACCCCCGCTTTGACCCCGACCTCTACCAGCACCTCCTCACCATCTTTCCCCTCGACCCCAAGATGAAATTTACCCATATGAGTAAGGGGATGCAAAGACAGGCGAATTTGCTCCTGTCCCTAGCTGCTAGGCCCCGGCTGATCCTCATGGACGAAGCCTTCGATGGTCTGGACCCGGTCATGCGCCAGATTTTAAAGCGCCTGGTCGCTTCGGAGGTGGCCAGTGGGGAAATGACCGTTTTGATCGCCTCCCATAACATTCGTGAATTGGAAGATTTCTGCGATATCGTTTCGATCCTCCACCGGGGCGGCCTCCTCTGTGTCCAGGACATTGAAGACTTGAAACTTGGGATCTTTAAGGTCCAGACCGGATTCCCCCAAGCAGTGACGAGGGAAGATCTGGAGAAAATGGGCCTGAAGCTCCTCGATATGAGCCAAGACCAATCTGTCTATCGCCTCCTCATCCGGGGCGACCGCGAAGTTATTTTGCCAAAGTTGGAAGAGTTAAATCCTTATTTCCTGGACCTCCTCCCCCTTAGCCTCGAAGAATTTTTTATCTACCAACTAGAAGACCTGGGTTACGGGGTCGCCGAGATCCTGGGAGGTCAGGCAAGCGATAAAGAGACCACCGAGAAAGGAGGCAGCCATGAGTTCAATCAATACAACAAGTCAAAGCAAGCCAATGGATCTAAGCAGTCCTCCAAGTAAGACCGTCCACGCTCCCTCTTACCTTTATAAGTATTATGTGCGCCGGAACTTCTCCTATATGGGCCTGGTGACCCTGGTCCTCTTCATGGCGCAGATCTTGCCCTTCTTGCTTCTACAGGGGGACAAGGTCAACGTTTCCACCATTGTCGGCCTCTTTTCACCCTTGTTTACCCAAGAGGCAGGTTCCTTGTATAGGTCAGCTAATCTCTTGCTGACCATGCAAATCGCCCTCCTCGTCCCCATCATGGCCATCCTGGCCTGGTATCCCGTTTATACCTGTTTTGGAGAGAATTTTAAGAAAAACGCTTCTGACTGGATCTACGCCTTGCCCCTGACCCGCAACCATCAGACGACCATCCGCCTCGGGGCCCTATTAACCGTAGAGCTCCTCCCCTTCCTGGTCCATGCCTTGGCCCTCTTGGCCTTCTTTGGCTTGAGCACCCATACCCTCCCGGAACACCTAGAATCCATGTTCGGGACTGTGACAGGTGCCAGCCGAGAAGTCTTCTCGCCCTGGTTGGCCTACGCCCCCTTTTACTTGAATTTTGTAGCTGGCGTTCTCGCCTATATCTTGGTTTTGACCTTCTGGGTTGGGATGACTGGCAAGGGCAGTGAATTCATGGTGGTAGGCTGGGCCCTCCAAGTCTTTTGGGGCCTCCTTTTGATCGCTCCCAATGTCTTTCGCCTCCTAGCCCACAAAGATATCATTGATTGGCTTAATTTGTGGGAGGGGACCTGGGGCCAGTGCCTCATTCTCAGCAACCAAAGCTCCTACCCCGGCCACCTTCTCCACCTGATGCGAGCGGGATCCGTTAGTTTGAATTTTGCCTTACCGATGGGTCCAGAAAATATTCCCTTAGCCATCACCGGCAATCTTGTGCTCCTTGCCCTTGTTTTCCTGGTCTTTCGCTATCGTCCGGCCGAAATTGCCGACCAGCCTATGTTTGACTTTGCCTGGTATAAGGTCTTTATGACCCTAGCTGCCATGACCGGGGGCTTTTCGGTAGGTTGTTTTTTCCACCTGGTCTTTTTCGATCGGTCTCGGATGGATTTCTGGATTGGGGCCATGTTAGGCGCTATCTTAAGTATTGCCCTGGCTTGCTTTATCGGCAAGGGCGCCACCTGGCCTAAATTCCGCAAGAGCCTGATCTATGGGGCCCTGGGCTACCTCCTCCTCGTGGTCTATGCTTTGATTTGGATCAAAGCGATTGCCTAAGGCTGATCTAAGAAAGGAATCATTGTATGCAATTTGTTCAAAAACGCCTTCGTCGTAGCACCTGGATACAAAAGTTAGAACAGGGTCACCCCCTGCTGGTCCAATTGATCGACCAGGTTTTCCCTTGGATCCTCCTTTGCGTCGCCTTCCAGGTCTGTTTTGTCTGGATCCCTCTTTGGCATAGTTATTTTTCTAAAGCCCATGATGACTTCTTACTACCGGGCCAATATCCTATCCAGGCTGTCACGACCCTCTTCCTCTTAGCGGAAGTATATGTGGTCCATAAGCTCTTCTCCTTCCTCCACGATGCCAGGTCCCTGGACTTTTATAAGGCCTTGCCCTATAGCAATAAGGGATTATTTGTTGAGCTGAACAAGGCTGGCTTAATCGCCCTCCTCTTGCCTCGACTGGCTGACTTGCTGGTCGGACTCAGTATTTTCCCAGTCTATGGACGTCTTCTGATCTGGGAGAGCAGAATTTTCCTCACTTCCTTGTTTTTCTTCCTCTTTTTGGAGCTTTTTTACGCCTTGGTCCACCAGAGTTCCTCTAGTCTTGCCATCTTTTTTATCTTGACTTTGTCGGTTCCCATGGCCCTGTCGACTCTTTCTATGTTTACTTTCTTTTATGTTCCAGGGCTGGCGGTTGGGATCGATGCTTTGCCCGGGACCTGGAGTCTCTACAATATCTTTTTAATGCTCGTGGCCCCCATCCCGGGTGCCAGTGCCTATCTGAGCGGGCCCTTTTCCTGGTTCTCCCTGGGCTGGGTTTACCTCCTAGGAAGCTGCCTTCTCTTTGCTATCAATCGCCTGGCCTTCCGAAATCTAGATCCGGCCGTGATCGGGAAGTCTCTTTTGACTTCTCCCCTGTACCAAGGTGTCAAGATTCTCTTTTCCCTCATTATCAGCAACATTTTGGGGCTAATCTTTACGATTATGCATCGAGAATCGGCAACCTTCACAGGGGCCGCTGACCTGGACCTTCCTTTCAATGCAAGCCCTTCTCTTGACCTGTATCTCCCCCACCTGGCAGCCTTATTTTTAGGCATCTTATTGGTTCACCTTGGGCTGGATGTCATCGTGAGCAAGAATCGTCCCCAAGCTAAGGCTTTGTTCCTATCCGTAGGCGCTTCTTGGCTCGCAGGCCTCCTCTTCTTTGGCCTCTGCCTGAGCTCTTTTGGCGGTCTTTCCACCAAGTCGGCCCAAGCCCTGTCTCCCAAGCCCGATGCGATCCGCATCTACCCTCGTTATTCTGCCTTTGACGCCGCTTTTATGCCTTGGGCTAATCTTCTAATGACCGATACTGGCTACTATGAGAATGACCTTGTTTTGTTGGATCCGGAGGCCATGGAAGCCTATCAAAAGGCTTACGACGCTCCCCTTTCTGTCCTTTCAACACCTGCCACCCCCCTTTCCTATCAAGCCCTGGTCGAACGGCAGAAGGAGGATCGGAAAAAGGTCGAGCCAATAGTCCTCACCAAGAAAGATCTCGCCAGCTTGCCCCATCATCATATACAGGTCTTAAAAGACAAAGAATTCACTTTGAAGCCCAGTCCTTTGGAAACCTGGGATATCCGCTCCGGATCCAATTTACTCCGCTTCCAACACCAAGGCAAGGACCTTCTGGCTCGGTACCGCTTTGTCGATGAGTACCTGAATAAGGAAGAATTTCTCAAGTTATTGCGGGATGATAGTTATCAGCTCAAGCTCTTGGTGGCTGAAGCTTATTGGAGGAATTGGTTTTCTGGAGAGCTCTTGGGTGATCCAGGAAGACAGGTTTCCTACCTGGCCTGGGAGATGGAAGACGGAAGCCTGGTCCCCCTACACGAGCTCGCCGATCACGACCTAGAAAAGGTCGCCACCAGCCTGGGTGAGGAAGCCGTCAAGGCTTGGAAGGCCTTGCCAAGCAAGGAGCAAAGGGCCATATCCAGTGAAGCCTTTGGCAGGGGAAACAGAAAAGCCATCAATGAGGAGTATTTGCTAACTTGGCTGACCCCTGGCCATCTTCGGGATTTCTCCGCTAGTATGTATGCGTCTTCCCTCTACCAAGTTCTAGACAGGAAATTTGGAACGGATCCCTATCCAGATGGCAAATATTTTGGGGATCACAAAGAACGGGTTGAAGCTGACGTTGCCTCCAATAGAAGACTAAGGGAGTTGCCCGAGGGGCGAGAATGGGTACGTTTCTTCATTGATGAGGCTGAATGGGAGCGCCAGCAAGGCTCCACCTATGAAGTCTACTCGAAGAAAGCGCCGAATCCCCATAATCCAGTGCCTACCCCCCTGTTCGCCGTCATCTCCCGCTTGGAAGGCCTCTACTATAACTCACGGCAAGAAATCTGGAAGGACTACAACTCCCGTGACCTGGCAGGCCGGGAAGCTTTGAGCCAATCTCGCCTCAAACTGGTTATTGCTCAGATGTCCGGCCAAGATGTTTTCCCCGCCTGCCCCGGTTCCTTCCAGGACATCAAAAAAATCAATATGAGCCCGAGTTCATGGGCCGATTTCCGCCAGATCCTCCCCAAAGGCAAGGACTTGGATGACCACTGTGACTATCGACTCGTCTATGGGCTAAAAGGCGATGCCATCGGCTCCATCATCACTTTTACCACAACCATGGAGCAGAACCAAGCTTTTTTTGATCTGGGCAAATAATCCTGAGCCGACATGGTGCAGGCCGCTTTCCTGTATCGACCCAGGCTGGGCTGAAAGCCTAAGATGAGTTGAAGGCTGGGGTGCGTCTTTTCTGAAAAGCATCTGGCCGATCCGGTGCCTTGACACCGGCCAAAGAATTTGATATACTCTATAAGCTTTGCGGTGGGATCCGTGCGATGTGACCCTGTGAACCCCGTCAGGTCCGGAAGGAAGCAGCGGTAAGCAGTCAGTTACAGGTGACACGGGACATTCTATCGCAAAGTTTTTTTTATTTTAAGATAAAAGGAGGGCCTTGTGAGCCAATTTGCATTATATCGGTCGTACCGACCCCAGACCTTTGACGAAGTTGTAGGACAAGATCAAGTTGTCATTCCCATCAAGCAAGCTGTCAAGACCCAAGCCCTCTCCCATGCCTACCTCTTTAAGGGCATGCGGGGGACAGGCAAGACCTCAGTCGCTAAGATTTTAGCCAGGGCTGCCAATTGTCTGGATCCCCACGACGGAAATCCTTGCAACGTCTGCACGGCCTGCCAGCAGATTTTGGCTGGGTCTCTCTTGGATGTCCAAGAGATTGACGCAGCCTCGAATAACAGCGTGGACCATATACGAAGCCTGATTGAGGACGCCTCTTACGCTCCCATGTCAGCCAAATACAAGGTCTATATCATCGATGAGGTCCACATGCTTTCTACCGGGGCTTTCAACGCCCTCCTCAAAACGCTAGAGGAGCCCCCGGCCCATGTTATTTTTATTTTGGCCACAACCGATCCCCAGAAGATCCCGCCCACCATTATCTCCCGCTGCCAAGTCTATGAGTTCAGGAGTATTTCCTTAGAAGAAATCAAAGGGCGACTCCGCTATATTGCAGACCAAGAGGGCTTTGCCATTGAAGATGCAGCCCTGACGATCATCGGCCGCCTTTCTAAGGGGGCCATGCGGGATGCCCTGACCCTCCTAGACCAACTCAAAGCCTCCCAAAACGCCGATCAGCCCATTACTCCGGATGATGTCTTAGAAGTTGCCGGGATGATGGAAAATACCTTCAATTTCCAACTTACGAAGGCCCTAGCTGCCGGGGACCCTGTCAATCTGCTCCTTCTTCTTGAGGAACTCCAAGATTCCGGTCGGGACCTCAAACGCTTTACCCTAGCTTATCTCGAGTATCTTACCTATCTTTTGAAAGCCGCCGTCCTGCCTGATTCAGGCCACCGCAATGAGATGATCCCCATGCGGGACAAGGACCTTCAAGATCTCCAGCAGCTTACTAACCTACTTTCTGTCGACACTCTCTTACAGATCATCCGCCACTTCGCCTTTTTACCTGGCGAGCTGCGCTGGTCCCCCCTCAATATGGCCACGGTCCAGACCTATTTCTTACTCGCCCTATCTGCCATCCATAACGGCAGTCCTATCCAAGCTACTGCCCAGATTCAAGGCGGCAGTGTGATTCAGGACGGGACCCCCGCAACTGAAGCAGACCCCGCAGCGGAAGCTGAGGATAAAGCCGCCCCTGCCCCCGCACCCGACGCGGAGCACATAGAAAATCCTCCAACTGAAGTAGAGCCTGCGCTTGCAAATAAAGCTGACCCCGCACCCGACGCCAAAGCTGGAAAAAAAAACTAATTGACTACGCCCGCCTCTGGCGGATGGTCATACGGTCCCTATCTTACCGGGACTTCGAGCCCGCTTTCATGCTCTTATTGAGAGACCAAAGGACCGTGTCCCCCCTCTTCTGTCAGGGGGCCTATTATCTTTTATTAGATGCCGAAACACAAAAGGCAGTCTATGGGGTACTCAACGATGCCTTTTTAATTCATAAGCTAGAAGATGTCTTGACCTTGGGGGCCCAACGCCAGGATCCTGACCATGCCCTCATCCGGGTTCACGTCCATCAAGTCTATGACCTTGACCAGGTCAGGCACCAGGGCCAGGCCTTATGGCAAGCCGGCAAAAACCAGGAATTAGCCAACTTTTTGGCAAAAGAAATCGGTCTTCCAGGAGATTGGGCAGAAGGGGCTAAGCAAAGCCCTTATTCCACTGGGTCGCTGGCCTCTGGGTCGCTGCCCTCTGGATCTGGCGCACCCGGATCATTAACTACCGGATCAGGAACACCTGGCTCTTTTGCCTCTAGCTCTGTCGCCTCTAGCTCTTTCGCCTCTAGCTCATCTCCCTTTCATAAAAACCAGGAGGCCCCG
>ERZ1673752.3458-NODE-3458-length-15090-cov-13.080080_pt1 | contig 15090 bp, 13 predicted proteins | sample MGYA00580195_ERZ1673752 | MGnify/ENA primary metagenome ERZ1673752 (study PRJEB41218, sample SAMN15661744) | gut metagenome | host: Homo sapiens | place: Canada: London | collected 2015-08-20/2019-03-30 | study: EMG produced TPA metagenomics assembly of...
TATGTTTACCGCGCTGGATTTACCGACCCTTCAAGAAGGCCTTGCCCAGCTGACGGTTCAAGAAACTGATGCAGTCCAGCGGGATTTGCTTCGGGCACGCGGCCGCGCACTCGCCGATATTCTGGCAAGCGCCGAAGCCTTCCGCGTCATGCTGGTTCAGCATCGCCACCACGCGCTCGTAGTTCTCGACCTTGCCCTGCGGCAGCAAGCCTAGGTGAGTGACCTTTGCCGAGGTGAACAGCATCGCCGAACCATTCGGGCAGGCCGCCACACAGGCGCCGCAACCGATGCAGACAGCAGCCTCGAAAGCACGGTCCGCATTGGGCTTGGGGACCGGCACCGAGTGTGCCTCGGGGGCGGAACCCGTATTGACCGAAACATAGCCGCCAGCTTGGATAATGCGATCCAGGGCTTCACGGCTGACCACCAAGTCGCGCAGAATCGGGAAAGCCCGCGAACGGTACGGCTCTACCGTAATCGTGTCGCCGTCCTTGAAGGTGCGCATATGCAACTGGCAGGTCGTGGTGCGGTTCTTGTGCGGGCCGTGGGGCACGCCGTTGATGACGACACCGCACATCCCGCAGATGCCCTCACGACAGTCCGAATCGAAAGCCACTGGTTCCTCACCTTGAGCGAACAGCTGTTCGTTGAGGATATCCAGCATCTCCAGGAAGGAAGCGTCCTCGGATATGTCGGTAAGGTGATATTCATGGAGCGCGCCCTTGTCGGACGGGCCCTTTTGACGCCAAACTCGTAATGTAATGTTCACTTGTAACTCCGTTGCTTCAGCTGGATATCTTTGTAAATGAGGTCCTCTTTGTGCAGGATTGGCGCAGCCCCTTCGGAGCCGCCATATTGCCAAGCCGCCACATATAGGAACTCGTCATCGTGACGCAGCGCTTCGCCTTCCTCCGTTTGGGATTCAGCACGGAAGTGACCACCACAGGATTCCTTGCGGTGTAGGGCATCAATACACATGAGCTCGCCGAGCTCCAGGAAGTCTGCCACACGGCAGGCCTTTTCCAGAGACTGGTTCAGTTCATCGGCGCGTCCGGGAATGCGCAAGTCCTTCCAGAACTCCTCACGCAGCTCACGAATCTCCGTGATAGCTTCGCGCAAGCCCGCATCGGTACGTTCCATCCCGCACTTTTCCCACATAATGTGGCCCAAACGCTTGTGGAAAGAATCGACCGACTCGGTGCCTTGAATGGCCATCAAACGATCCACCTTGCTGTTGACGCGCTCCAGAGCTTCCTGAACGACCGGGTCGTCCTCGCTCAACTTCGGCATCGCCCCGTGGGACAGGTAGTCCGAAATCGTGGCCGGCAAGACGAAGTAGCCGTCAGACAAACCTTGCATCAAAGCGGAAGCGCCCAAGCGGTTCGCGCCGTGATCCGAGAAGTTCGCCTCACCCGCCACGTAAAGGCCTTCGATGTTGCTCATCAGGTCGTAATCGACCCACAAGCCACCCATCGTGTAGTGCACCGCGGGGTAGATACGCATCGGCACTTCGTAAGGATTGTCTCCGGTAATGCGCTGGTACATATCGAAAAGGTTGCCGTACTTTTCCGAAACCTTATTTCGACCCATGCGCTCGATGGCTTCGCTGAAGTCCAGGTAGACGCCGCGAGCCACGCCGTTAATCTTTGGTCCGACGCCACGGCCTTCGTCACACATGTTCTTGGCCTGACGAGACGCGATATCGCGCGGCACCAAGTTACCGAAGGAGGGGTAGATACGCTCTAGGTAGTAGTCGCGATCTTCCTCGGGGATTTCACGAGGATCCTTGCTGCAGTCCTCCGCTTTCTTTGGTACCCAGATGCGGCCGTCGTTACGCAGCGACTCGCTCATGAGCGTCAGCTTGGACTGGAAGTTGCCATGCTGGGGAATGCAAGTCGGGTGGATTTGGGTGTAGCAGGGGTTAGCCATGTAGGCGCCATGTTTGAACGCCTTCCACGCCGCGGAAACGTTGCAGCCCATCGCGTTGGTGGAGAGGAAGAACACGTTGCCGTAGCCACCACTCGCCAAGACCACCGCGTCAGCAATCCAGGTCTCAATTTTACCGGTGGTGAGGTCGCGGGTCACGATACCGCGCGCCTTGCCGTCCTTGATGATGAGATCCATCATTTCGTGACGCTGGTGCGGAATAACCGTGCCGGCCTTAACCTGGCGGCTCAGAGCCTGGTAGGCACCAATCAGCAGCTGCTGACCGGTCTGGCCACGCGCATAGAACGTACGCGCGACCTGCACGCCACCAAAGGAACGGTTGTCCAGCAAACCGCCGTATTCACGGGCGAAAGGTACGCCTTGGGCGACGCACTGGTCGATAATGTTGCGGCTGACTTCCGCCAGACGGTAGACGTTATTCTCGCGGCTGCGGTAGTCGCCGCCTTTGACCGTGTCATAGAACAGGCGGAAAATCGAGTCGTTGTCGTTGCGGTAGTTCTTTGCCGCGTTGATACCGCCCTGGGCTGCAATCGAGTGCGCCCGGCGGGCTGTGTCTTGGTAGAAGAACGCGTCTACGTGGTAGCCGAGTTCGCCCAAAGAAGCGGACGCCGCGCCACCGGCCAGACCGGTGCCGACCACAATAATGTGCAGCTTGCGTCGGTTAGTGGGGTTCACCAGCCCGCCGCGGAACTTGCGAGTAGACCAGCGTTCAGTGATAGGAACATCCATCGGTGCCCGAGTATCGGCGATTTTCTCGCCTTCGGTGTAGTAACCGTCAATCAGTTCAGTCATTGTCTTTCCTTACCTTCCTTACGCCAGCATCGGCATTCCGGCGAGAATAGCCACCGGCGGAGCCAGGAACATAGCGAACACCAGCAGGCCAACCAGACCCGAAATAATCTGAACTGTGTACTGGGTGTTACGACGCAACCAGCCAATGGTTTGCAGAGCAGACCACACACCGTGAGCGACGTGCAGGCACAGCGCCCCCACCGCGATGGCGTAAATCAGCACCATCCACCAATTCGAGAACGTCGTAAACATCATGGCGTAGGGATTGCCTTCCATTGCGGAGATAATCCCCGGCCCGGCAGCGTCAACGACATTTCCCGCCGGATCCAAGAACACCTGGTGGGAAGCGTAGGCGGCCGCATCGCCGACCTTGGACAGCTTCATGGTGAAGTGGGAGAGGTGAAAAATCAAGAACAGCAACAGGATAATGCCGCCCCACCTGACGGTGCGTCCCGCGTAAGCAGTCGCCAACGACTTCTTAACCATGTAGCGAGAACCGCGCGCTAGTCCGGCGCGATGCCACAGGGCAATAGCGGAAATAATGTGCACCAGGGCGAAAACTACCAGCAAAACCCTGAGAATCCACAACAACCCTTCATAGGGCAGTATGGGCATGAGGAATGTGCGCAAGTGCAGCGCATAATCGTTGTAAACGGTCGCCCCGGAGAACACTTTGAGGTTCCCGTAGGCGTGCAAAATCACGAACCCCACAAAAAACATGCCAGTGATTGCCATGGCTTGTTTGATGATAACGGTGGTCTTGATTGCTTTGTTATCTGTAGTTAGTGTTGTATTGGCCACGAAGTCGAGCCTATAAGATTTTCCGAGGGCGACTGGACTGAATCGGGTCGAGAGTTTCATTTTACTTCCCCCAAAAACGCTTTGACCTGGATGTTTACCTGGGCACTCAGGCCAAAAGTCCCTATTTATCCCGGGGTGTGGGCTCGCGCGCGGCCAACAGGGGCAAAATTTTTACGAAACATTTGAGTTAGAAAAACATTTTCACCATGATGAGGCCGTCCTCCACCGGGTTTTGAAACCACTGCGGCAAACGTGCCCACACCTGGAATCCTTGACTTCCATAGAGACCTTGGGCTGCCGTGTTACCGGAGCGGACCTCTAACACGGCTCCCGCATAGCCCCGAGCGTGTCCGCGACTTAGACCGTCTGTCAGCAGCTGTGTGGCGTAGCCTTTTCCCCGCCAAGCCGGTCGGGTCGCTAGTGAGAGAACCCGCAATAGCCTGCCCCCACGCGCTTGGGAAGTAACCGCTTGGTTACGCTCAGCAGGAGGAAGGTCGCCGACAGGAACGCTCATTTCCCCCAAACCCCACACGGCCCACGCCACAAAATCCTCGGATTCGTCGAAAATCAACCGAAAGCTGATATCTGGATGCGCCAGCAGGGACGCGATGGTGTCCCGGTCCCAAGCGTCAAGCGCGAAACACTCCTGTTCGGCGCGTTCCAGGTCTGGCGCATCCTCAATCGAACCGTCACGAATCATGGTTCACCAGCGATTTTTGCACCAGCTATGGCTTTTGTTGAATATCCGGTCGGCGTAGATACTGCGGCTCGGTGCTCAGCAAGGCCAGTTCCCGTTGTGCCTCTGGATCCCCTTCCGCACTATTCACAAGGGAGGTCGCCGCCCTCGCTAGGTCCGCGAACCCAACGTCTACGGTCTGGCCCGTAACCTGGGTGACGGCGTTTCCAACCAGGAAAACCCCGGCGTCGGCAAACCCCGCAAAGTCGCGGTCCCACCCTTGGGCAACGTCTTCCAGAAGGGAGGCGGAACCAACCCAGTCCGTGCCGCTTTGCGTCAAGCGACCGCCCGTCGGGTCGGGTTTGAACAGCCCAGCATAGACTTCGTGGCGGCGGGCATCCATCAGGGATACTATCCAGCGCGGCGCCTCTCCCCCCGCTTGAGCTGAACAATCAGCACCAGAAAGTACCTGAGCGGCTGCCTGCGCCTGGAGGCGCAGCTCATCCACCCCCACCACCGGAATATCCCAGGCAAACCCCAAGGTCCGAGCCGTGACCAGGCCGACTCGCAGCCCGGTGAACGGGGCGGGACCGCGCGAAACCACAATCTTTTGCGGTCTGCCGCCTTCCTGAACCACGGCATCAACCAGGGACGAGAGGGCTTCCACTTGGGCTTTTCCGTCAGGATTCACCTTCACCAGCACGTCGCTGAGGTTCTCGGGATTCACCAGGGCAACCCCCGCCCCGGCACAGGTATCGATAAACAGGTAACTCACAGGGACAATCCTAGTGCGCCTCGCCCTCGGAATCGGACACCGCTAAAGTCGGGATAGCGGAAGTCGGCGGAGGCGTCGGCACCATAATCAGCTCGGGGTCAGGCAGGGAGAGCACTTCGGCAGCATCTTCCGTGCGGGATTGCCAACGGAAAGTCAGCCACACCACCAGCAGGGCGATACCGACAATAACGACAGCTAAGATGACCACCCACACCAAGGTGTTATTGCTGGTTGGCAGGGCTTCCGAAGTTGGTGTGGGAGTGGGGCTGGCCGTCCCCCACCAAGACTGCACAGCTTCTTGCACCTGGTCCAAATTCACTTCCCCGCCCAGACGAGCCCGCGCCGCGTGAGAAACCGGCAACAAACGTTCCTCATTCAACGTGAACCACCCGCGTATCACCGGGTCATAAACAGGGCGGTTGGGATGGGCGGAATCTGGCGCGGTTGCCAGCAAAGCGTGGGCTAAATCCGGCAGCACATAGCAGGCCCCCGGATCCTCCAACCGGATGGGAAGATGGGAATTTTTTGGTTCCTGAACAGAGCCGGTAATGGACGGCTGGATATTTTCCCGCGAGCTCGACGTTGGTTCGGGCGCCCCAGCGGGGACTTTCGGGGCCAAAGCAGCTCCACGCGTAGGCGGGGACAGGGGATAAAGATTTTTTTCATCTGAGGTATAGACCACTACCCCGAGTTCTCTGGCATCGATACTGACCGGAGCCACCCACATCTCAATGGGTGTCACGGCGTTTTCCGGGGCGTAGGTGCCCCGCAGCAGTCGCGCAGACCAGGTCACTACCTGGATTGGATTCCCCACCTCAATCTGAGCTTCCGGGGGAACTTTCGTACTGTCCGGAAGGTATTCCCGCAAAGATTGCCCCAAAGCCGGGGCTTTGGTAGCAAACCAAACGCGGACATCGTCGGGAAGGTCGCTCTTGGCCCCTTCCAGCAGCCGTCCCACCGTAATCCCTGCGTCCTGAGTCACGCCCCCGACCGGACTAGCGAACGAAAGCCCCGGCGCACGACCAGCTACGGCTTGCCCGACATTTGGCGCAGCAAAACTCATCACCACCGCGCTCAGCAGCACGAAAACCCAGCCCAATACGGGCTTACGGACTCGGCGTATCTGAAACACTCTCAGCATCGGTTTCTCTATCAGCCTATTTACGAATCCGCCCCAGGCTGGCACGTTTCCGCAGCAACACCGGGTTCGGCACTCGGGTTTTCCCGCGCACGCAGAGCCTGCCACTTCTGCACCAAACCTGACAGGTCCCAAGCCCCCTCCAGGCTGCGAAAGACCACCCGGCAGGTCGTGTCTTCGGGCAGGTCCACGATGGTTCCCGTGATGGGGGCCGCGGCGTTCTCAGGCCGACTCAAGGAGAGCTTCAGGCAGTGGGAACTGAGCCCCTCCACCTTGCCGGTACCCCATTCGACCACCACCACAGCGGTTTCTAACGCGGATTCCAAATCCAGGGTTTCCACATCGTCCCCGCCCGTCAGACGATAGGCATCCACATGCACCAAGTTTGGTCCCGGCACGTCGGAGGATTTCGTGTGATTGCGGGCAATGATGAAAGTTGGGGAGGTGACCCGCTGGTTGACGCGCAGACCAGCGCCGATGCCTTGGGTCAAAGTGGTTTTTCCAGCGCCCAGTTCCCCTTCCAGAATCACCACATCGCCGGCTTGCAGAAATAGGGCTAGAGCTTGGCCCAACAGACGAGTGTCGTCAGCGGATTTCGTTTCGACTTCCAACAGCAAGTTCCCCTCGCGACTCATCGCGTTCCTCCTTACAATAGTTCAACAGTCCCTGCGTTAGCTCTCGGAGCTCAGCGGTCTTGCTGGTCCTCGACATAAACCCGTGGCACGCTGGGGGAAATGCTGGTAATGACTTCATAGTTGATGGTATCGGTCCATTCCGCCCAGTCGTCGGCGGTTGGCAGCGGGGGAACTCCCGGAATGCCCCCGAACAGACGGTCCTCGGCATCGCCAAAAATAAACGCCAGCTCGCCCGGCTCGACCGGGCAGGAAACGGGGTCGCCGGAATCGTCCACAGCCGGACCCAGGTCAACCACGATTTGATCCATCGGAATCCGTCCCACAATCGGGGCGCGCCGGCCTTTAATCCAAGTTTCACCGCGATTCTTTGCCAGGCGATGCAGGCCGTCGGCGTATCCAATCGGCAGCAGCCCCAACCAGCGCGGTCCCGGCGCGACCCATTCCCCGCCGTAGGAAACCGCGGCGCCTTTTTCCACCCTTTTCACCTGAACCACGTTCGTTTCCAGTCGCATCACCGGACGCACCCCCAGCTGCCACGACGACGCGATTTCGGGATTCGGACTCAACCCATATCCCGAAATTCCCACCCTGACCAGGTCATAGTGGCTCTCGGGATACCAAATGATTCCCGCGGTGGCGGCGATGTGGCGCAGTTTCGGACGCAAACCCGTCTCGTGGGCGACTTCCCAAGCCCAATCAAAGGCACTCAGTTGCGACTTGGTGAAAGCCTCAGCCGCGGCGGTGTCTTCGTCCGCGCGCGCCAAATGGGACCAGATGGCGCTGACTTCAATGAGCCCGGCACGTTCCCGAGCCCGAGCCAGCTTGCACAGCACCGGAAAATCTTGATTTGTCGCTCCGGCCCGGCACAGTCCGGTATCAACTTTCAGATGTACCCGGCAGCGCAGCCCGGCCGCGTCACAGGCGCGCGAAACCTGGTCCAGCTGATCCAAGGTAGAGACAGAAATATCGATTTCCGCTTTCACGACCTGCTGCAAATCCGTTTGCGGGGTGTAAAGCCAGGTCAGGATACGGGGGCGGGCGGCGGTGGGCAGTCCCATCGCATCAATCTGATACAGACGCGAACGCATCATGGCAGAAGTGGGCGTGTCGACCAAGTGGTCGCGGGGTACACCTTGCTTATCGAGGTATTTGCGCAGCCGGAAAGCCTCGCTAGCCTTAGCGACACCCAACCATTGAGCACCGGCGTCGAGTGCGGCCAGCGCCATGCGCTCGATACCGTGTCCGTAAGCATTAGCTTTCACAATCGCCATTTGTTGACAGTGCGGGGCAAAATGCCGCATTTGGGCAAGATTTTCCCGATATGCACTGAGATTCACCACGGCGCGTACCGGCCATTGGGGAACATCCACGTTGGTCATAATTTTCCTTTACAAAATTGTTTTCGCACTTCTTAGTTTGTCACGTTTAGGGGGACCGGGATAGTTTATAGCCCGGCCACAGCCCGGGGAATCGCCTTGATAATGGCGGTGGCACGAGGCGTGGGCGCGGCTAAACGACCCGCTTCGGCGTGCAGCCAGGCCGCGACAGCTGCCAGTTGTCCCAAATCCAAAGTTTCTCCGGTTTTCTGGGCCCGAGCATTCGCGGCGGCGAAAACGTACCCCAAAATTCCCCCCAGCACATCCCCGGAGCCCGCCGTCGCCAAGTCTCGCGTACCGTGGGTCAGGGAATAAACCTGTCCCCCCGGATTGGCAATAGTGGTGGTCGGTCCTTTCAAAAGGACGGTGGCGTGCGTGTCCGCGGCAAGCTGTAATGCCCAGTCATAAGGGTTGGCTTCGATGGTTTCTCGGGTGGTTTCCTGACCGAGCTGGGCGGCCAGTGCCGCCGCCTCACCAGCATGGGGAGTCAGCAGGCAGTTTGCGTCCGTTTGGATTTCCGTCCCGATAAGTTCCAGCGCGCCGGCATCGAGAATCACCAATTCACCGGGGTCGCGGCGACGCCAAGCGTCGAGCATTTGTTCACGCTGCCGCGGCGAGCCCGCCGCAAAACCGGGACCGATAATCCGGGCTTGGCACCGGCCTTCTCCCAGTACAACTTCCGGGCAGGCCTGCAACACTACCGATTGCACCGCGGGCTCACCGAGGTAACGTACAAAAGACTCCCCCGCATTCAAGGCAGCACTGGTCACCAAAACGCCGGCACCGGGATAGCGCGCAGACCCCGCCATTACGCCCAAAACTCCGCGGGAATATTTGTGATCCGCGAACTCCGGCCGGGGCCACAGTTCGCGCACGTCAGCGCGTTCAATCAGACCCGCACCGGGCTGCATCGTCTGGAGGGGCAGTCCGATATCTTGAACCTGCAGATGGCCTATCGTGAGCGCGCCGGGACCAACCAGCATTCCGGTTTTCGCCGCCCCCATCGTCACGGTCAGGTCAGCTGACAGCAGCCCCTGATCCGGGCCTAAATCAGCGCCCCGGTACAAATCCAGGCCGGAGGGATGATCGCAGGCCACTACCAGGGGGGAGGACTCCTCCGGCCACTGGCTGAGCAACTCGCTGATGCCCCGAACTAGGGATAGCGCGGGTTCCCGCAGGGGTGTACGGGCTCCGATACCGATAATGGCGTCAATGATGGCAACCGGTTTCCACGCCTTTATCGTGTTCAAAGCCTCCCCGACTGTCTCGGGCAGCACACTGGGCCAAAACTCTACCCCGGCTTGCCGTGCGGCCGCCGCACCGCGCTCGTGAATATGTTTCGAGGTTGGCAGGACCGCGACCGGATAGCCGCGCCGTCGCAGATACGCAGCCCCGTACAGGCCATCGCCGCCGTTGTTGCCGGTTCCGACCAAGACCAGAACGCGCCGACGTCCCCGGGGAACCGGCGGTGCCACAATGTCCGCATCAGCCCCGGACAAGGCCCGATGCGTGTGGTGAGCCAGCGCGTAGGCAGCTCGCCGCATCAGCGCATCCGGGCCTTGCTCTCGGTCAGCCTGAGCGACCAGAGGTTTTTCCGTTTGTGCAATCAAATCTGGCGTATATCCCCAAATCACGATTTCAGCCTAGACGAAAATCAGTACATAGTCAGAGACTTAGATACGCTTGCGGTTTTCAACCGGCAGGAAAACTAGGTAATCTTAAAGTTAGGAAAGCCCGATGACTATACAGCGGGGTCACTGTGCACATGAAAGGTAGCCATGTCGAAAAAAGACAACCTTCAACTTTGGCTTCTTTCCACCCCAAAACGCCTCGTAGTAGGAATGTTTCTGCTGGCTGGGGCGGGGATTGTCCTGGTGCTGGTGACGCTGTTCATAGTCGCGCCGCAAATCGCTGCCATGCCTAACCGGGACCCAGACGAAACGGGTAGCTCTCAACCCACCGAAAAAATCACTTCCCCGCTTCTGGTGGAAGTCACCGGCTCTAACTTTCGCACCAACTCCACTCTGAGAATGGCTCCCGCACAGTCCAACCCCTCGGACAACCCCGATTCGCCCTCGTCGCAAGCACGCACCAATGAGGAGCCGTCAGAAAATCCTGATTCTCGCTCAGCGACGCTCAATCTCGATGGTGTTGAAGACCTCAAGTATCCCGAATCCTTCAGCAACGTTTCCGAGGTGTCTGCCCGGCCCACCCCGAGCCGCGCCCTGAAACAGACCTCGACGCCCACCCGTTCTGCTGCGGCGAACCTTAAGAAAGAAACCATCGAGTCCGGCGACCCGGTACAGTTCACCGGAATGCAGGCCTTCTTTAAGGATCTGCAAACCGGAAATTTCGGCGCGATGCAACGCAGCTGCTGGCTGATTACCCCGGAAGTGTTCACCGACCGTTACACGACTCCGCCCGCCCAAAAGGCTCTGCTGCACGCCCTGTCGCAGACCCCGGAAGTTACCGATGACGGCGTGTCTTGGAAAGACTCCAGCGTGGAGTTGCGAACCAGCTGGAGTGAGTTAGCTGACCGGTATTCCTGCCCGACGGCGATTTATGGCGGAAAGATGGATTCGGTCACTCCAGAGGACGTGTCTTACCTGCTGGCACGGATTATGGCTCGTTCCAGCTATCCATTCAATGGCGCTGACACGGAGGAAAACTATCCGACGCTGTGCGAGAAATGGAGTCCCCCGCCAGGCATCACGAAATACACCCCGGAGGCTTCCCGGAAACTACGCTATGACGAGGAAGGACGCTTGGACGACGACACGTTCAAGGCATTGCAGGATTTGCGTTCCGAGTCCATTCACCTGTACGCGGTGAAAAACACCTACCCCATGTATATCCGAGCGGCGCACTCGCAGTTGGAAGAGCCTTCCGCATACTTCTACCGCGACAAGGACGGCAGTCTGTGCCTGGGGTCGGTGGTCAAAAGTCATGAGTGAAAATTTTGGCGCTCCCACTACCGAGTTGATGGAAGAATTCCTGACAGATCCTCACGGCACCCAAGAAAAGCTACGCGATTATCAATACGGTTCGGCTATGCGCGAGATTATGGCCGCACGCCCGCATCAGGCTTCCTCGGGTATTGAGGAAACTGCCTCACCTTTTGTTATGTTCACCAGGGAACAGTGGTCGGCTCTGTCGGATCAGACCCCTCTGCCGCTGACCCAGGCTGACGTGGAACGTTTGCGCGCTTTGGGCGACCCTATCGACCTGGCTGAGGTTGACGCGATTTATCGACCTTTGACCGCCCTGCTCCAGATTTATGCTGCCGGTACGACCAACATTCGTTCCCGGCGCGCTGATTTCTTGGGTGAATCAGCGGTTCAGCACACTCCTTTTGTGATTGGGGTGGCCGGTTCAGTCGCTGTGGGAAAGTCCTCTCTGGCGCGGCTGTTGCGCGAGTTGATGAGCCGCTGGCCGGGCACTCCCCGGGTCGATTTGGTCACTACGGACGGATTTTTGTACCCCAATGCTGAGCTGGTGGCGCGCGGGATTATGGACCGCAAGGGTTTTCCTGAATCTTATGACCGTCGTGGGTTGCTGCGTTTTCTGGCGGCGGTAAAGTCTGGGGCTCCCGAGGTGGCTGCCCCCGTATATTCGCACGTCACCTACGATATTGTGCCCGGTAAGTCTCAGATGGTTTGCGCACCGGACGTCCTCATCTTGGAGGGATTGAACGTGTTAGCCCCGCCTCTGATTGCCGAAGGCGGCAAAAATTCTCTGGCGGTGTCGGACTTCTTTGATTTCTCTATCTATCTGCACGCCCGCCCCGCGGACATCGAGCAGTGGTATCTGTCGCGTTTCCAGCAGTTGCGCGCGACCGCTTTCAAACAACCCGACTCTTTCTTCCGTGAGATTGCCGCCTGGACCGACGAACAGGCAGACTTTCACGCCCGCCAAATTTGGCGGGAAGTCAACCTGAAAAACTTAAAAGAAAACGTGGCCCCGACCCGTTCCCGGGCAACGTTAATCCTGGAAAAGAATGCCGACCATCGGGTTCACCGCCTGCATTTGCGAAAAATCTAGAACTCAATAGTCTTGGTGCCAGCGTTTTCGTTGTCGGTACCGGTTTTAGGGTCGGTTTCGGGGGCGGTTTCGTCCTTGGGGTCCCAAAATTTCGCCTGCCACCAACTGACGACCCGATCCAGAATCAGGCTCAAAAGCACTCCGCCGGTCATGCCCACCACCACGGATAAAAGCGGATTAATGGGTCCAAGGATACGACCGGACAGGTATCCGATGGTCATACCGTAGGCCACCCAGCACAGCACGGCAGCAAAGTCGGTGCGCAAAAATCTTGGATAACCAAACTTGGTTGCACCCGCACACATGTTCACTGCTACCCGGCCCCCGGGAATAAACCGGGCCGCGAAAATAAACGAAGTACCACGTTTGTGCAACATGCGACGGGCCAAATCATAGGCCGGTTTGCCTTTCCCTTCGTTCAGGAATTTGATGCGTTCCACCGGAATAAGGGTTCCCAGCCAGAATGCAAAAGAATCCCCCAGCATGGCCCCCACCACTGCACACACAAAAATCAGCGGCAGCGGCACAACTTCACCGGGAGCGGAAGCGAAATACCAGGATGTCAGCCCAATCACAATCGATTCAGCGGGCAGCGGCGGAAAGAAAGCGTCCATAAAACACAAGCCCGCCAAGACCAACAAAGCCAGGGGTGAACCGGCAAAACCGTGAATCCACTCGATTATCTTCTCGCCTAAACCTGGGGTGGCGCTACCGACCGAAAACGCGACAACCTCACCAAAGGCGACAGAAGAGACTATTGAAGGGAAAACAACCACCAAAAACGCACCTTATTCAACCGTGACCGACTTAGCCAAGTTACGCGGCTGGTCAACATCATAACCGAGGCTGTCGGCCATGCGCAGCGCCAGCAACTGCAACGGCACCACGTCGACCAAAGGACGCATCAAGGTCGGAGTCGGCGGCACCCGCCACACGACATCAGCAAATTCGTTCACGGTATCGTCCCCGTCTTCGGCTACCACCAAGGTCACGGCCCCACGAGCACGCACTTCTTCGATATTGGACACGACTTTGCGATGCAACTCGGGTCGGCGCGGGGTGGGGACAATAATGACAACCGGCTGCCCGGACTCCACCAGGGCAATAGGCCCGTGCTTCAGTTCTCCGGCTGCGAAGCCTTCGGCGTGAAGATAGGCGATTTCTTTCAGTTTCAGCGCCCCTTCCAGCGCCACCGGGAAACCGACGTGGCGCCCCAGGAAAATCACTGATTTGATGTCGTCAAGGTTCGCGCCTAAGTCAGCAGAGCCCGCGTAACGGTCCAAAACGGTCTGCATCCGCGCCGGCATCTGGCCAAGCTTTTCCAGGTAATCCGCGATTTCATCGGCATATTTGTTGCCGCGAACCTGGGCCAGGTACAAACCTAACAGGTAGCACGCCGCTATTTGGGCGGTAAACGCCTTGGTGGAGGCCACCGCAATCTCCGGCCCGGCGTGGGTCAGCAATACCGCGTCAGCCTCGCGAGAAATTGTGGAGCCGGGCGTATTCACGATGGCCAGGACCCGTGCCCCCTGTTCGCGGGCGTGACGGATAGCCATAATCGTGTCCATGGTTTCCCCGGACTGCGAAATCGCCACCACCAGGGTGCGCCGACTCACCACCGGGTCCCGATAACGAAACTCGTGTGCCAGTTCGACCTCACACGGAATCCGGCACCAGTGTTCGATAGCGTACCGGGCCACCTGCCCGGCGTACGAGGCCGTACCGCAGGCCACAATAATCACCGAAGTGATGGAACGGAACACTTCGGCTTCAATCCGCAGTTCGTCCAAGGTCAGCGCCTCGGCAGCGTCCAGCCGTCCCGCGATGGTGTCCCCCACCGCCCGCGGCTGTTCCCGGATTTCCTTTTCCATAAACGTGTCGAAGCCTTCTTTGGTGACGCGGTCGGTCGCGAAATCGACTTCAAAAGCCCGTTTGCGCTGGGCGGGATCCTTGGCGATAACGTCCAAGCCTTGCGTGTGCAGAATTTCGCTACCCTGCTCGTCCATAACCAGCACTCCGGCCGGGGTTACGACCACCACTTCATCCTGACCGATTTCCAGAGCCTGTTTCGTGCGCGCCGCGAAAGCCAACACGTCAGAGCCGAGGAAGTTCGTCCCTTGTGACAACCCCAGTACCAACGGAGACGACCGCCGTGCCGCCACAATCACGCCCGGCGCGTCCACGTGTTCCACCAGCAGGGTGAACGAACCTTCCAAATCCCTGGTGACCTTCAGCATCGCCCGCGCCAACCGGGTCGCCCCCGCCGCGCAGCTCAAGTTCGGATCCAGGCTGTGCAAGGGGATAGTTCCCGGGGTAATCGACTGTTCACCAGCGTTTTCGGCGTTCCCGCCCGGTTCGGCCAGGTAGGCACGTTCCAGCAGGTGAGCGACCACTTCGGTGTCAGTTTCGCTGACGCATTTGATGCCCAGCGCTTCCAGGTGGGCGCGGTAAGGTTCCGCGTTCTCGATAATGCCGTTGTGTATCAGCGCCAATTTTTTGTCATAAGACAGGTGGGGATGGGCATTTTCACGAGTGACGCCCCCGTGGGTGGCCCAACGGGTGTGCCCAATCGCAGTGGTAGCGTTGGGTAAAGGGCGCTTTTCTAAGGTTTTGCGCAGTTCGGAGAGTTTTCCGACTTCCTTTTCGACCGTAATTTCGGGACTCGCACTGGTCGCGTCGACCACCGCAATTCCGGCTGAATCATAGCCGCGGTATTCCAGGCGGGACAGTCCTTCCAGGACAGTTTCCTCAGCGAACTTGGAGCTCTGGGACCCGACGGCACCGACAATTCCACACACATTTCCTCGCTTTCACAGCGCGGTTTTACAGCGCTAATAGTTCCTGTACCCGGCCGGCGAGGGTTTGAGCCTCCGCATCGGCCTGTTCCTGAGTCGCGGCTTCTACCATGA
>ERZ1673752.3462-NODE-3462-length-15081-cov-12.068348_pt1 | contig 15081 bp, 14 predicted proteins | sample MGYA00580195_ERZ1673752 | MGnify/ENA primary metagenome ERZ1673752 (study PRJEB41218, sample SAMN15661744) | gut metagenome | host: Homo sapiens | place: Canada: London | collected 2015-08-20/2019-03-30 | study: EMG produced TPA metagenomics assembly of...
GCCTCTCCCTTTGGGAGAGGTGTCTGAGCGAAGCGAAGACGGAGAGGGTAAACGCGGCAAGGCCCTCTCAGGCACCTGCGGTGACAGCTCTCCCGGAGGGAGAGCCAAGGATGCTCCATGAACTGTTTTACGGCTGCTCATGAATTGTTGGCTGCTTTTTGACGAAAAAGCGGCGGAAACTTCCGAAAACTTTCTTCCTTCATGCACTTGCGGACAAGGGGAAAGTGGAGTATAATTGATATCATCTATAAGTATCAGTGGGAGAATGACCTATGGCCGTACTGCGAGAGTTCTTCCAGAATCTTCTGTATCAGATCCCCAAGATCGGGATTTCCGATATTGTCGATATCCTGGTGGTTTCGATTATCTTCTATACGCTCCTTCGGATGATCCGGTCTACCAGCGCCGCGCGCGTGGCACGCGCGATCCTTCTGCTGCTGGCGATCACCCTTCTGACGGACGTACTGAATCTCTATACATTAAACTGGATCCTCAACAAGATCCTTGAGGTCGGCGCGATCGCGCTCATCATCGTCTTCCAGCCGGAGCTCCGCCGCGCGCTGGAGCGGGTCGGCGCGCAGCTGCATTTCCATCTGCTGTCCACCGAATCCGGTGCGTCCATCGAGCAGAGCGCCGTGGCGGCAACGGTGCAGGCCTGCGAGATCATGTCGAAGGAACGCGTCGGCGTGTTGCTCGTCTTTGAGCGCGAGACGCCGCTGGACGAATATTTCAAGACCGGCACGCTCGTCGACGCGCAGCTGTCCGAGCAGCTGCTGCGGAACCTGTTCTTCAAAAATTCGCCCCTGCACGACGGCGCGGTCATCGTCCGCGGCGGGCGCATCGCGGCCGCGGGCTGCGTCATGCCCCTGAGCGACAATCCGCACCTGCCGAGCGATCTCGGCACGCGCCACCGCGCGGGCGTCGGCACCAGCGAAGCCTCCGACGCCGTGGTCGTCATCGTGTCCGAGGAAAACGGCACGATCTCCGTTGCCATCGGCGGCATGCTCAAGCGCCATCTTGCCCCGCAGACGCTGCAGAAGCTGCTGACCAACGAGCTGATCGCGGATGGGGAAGAGAAGCAGCCGCTGCTGCGGCGGCTGGCCGCGCATTTTGGCAGGAAGGACGGTTCCAATGAAAAGTAAGCTTTTTGCCATGATCGTTTCCGTCCTCGCGGCGATGAGCCTGTGGGTCTATGTCGTGACCGTCGTCAATCCCGACGGCGATATGGTGATCGGCAACATCCCCGTGACGTTCTCCGGCGCGGAGGTTTTGCGCGAGGATCACGGGCTGGTCATCACCGGCGATTATCAGGAATTTGTCTCCGTGCATTTCTACGGAAAAAATACCGACCTCAAAACGCTCGACCAGCATAAGGACGAGATCAAGGCCGTCATCGATGTGTCCAAGGTGCGCAGCACCAAGGAATACACCATGACCTACGATATTACCCTCCCGAGCGCCGTCTCGGCGTCGTCCATCACGAAGATGGACAAGAATCCCTCCTCGATCACCTTCCGCGTCGAGCGGCAGATCACCAAATCGGTCGAGGTCAAGGGCGACTTTACGAACGTCAAGATCGCCGAGGGCTACATGCTCGACAGCACGAGCTTTGACTACGATTCCGTCACCGTGGAGGGGCCGGAGTCCATTGTCAGCACCATCGATTCCGCACAGGTCACGCTTGACCGCAGCAATGTGGACAAGACGATCACCGAGTCGGTCTCCTTCGTCCTGCTGGACAAAAACGGCGAGCAGGTCGACCCGACGGAGCTGACGCTCAGCACCGACACCATCGAGGTCACGATGAAGATCGTCAAGTATAAGGTCGTACCCATCGAGGTGCAGCTGCTCTACGGCGACGGCCTGCAGGAGCAGGACGTCAGCTATGACTACGAGCCGAAGGCCGTGACGCTTTCCGGCGATTCTGCCGTGCTGGACGGCCTCAACTCCATCCAGCTCGACCCGATCGACCTGTCCATGCTCACGAGCAACGACGAGACGGTCACGCGGACCATCCTCATCCCGAACGACGCGAAGAACGTCTCCGGCGAGGAGAATGTCTCCGTCCGGATCACCATCACCGGCAAGCAGATCAAGACCGTGCGGACGACCAACATCGTCTTCATCGGCGTCGACGAAACACAGTTCAAGGCGACGAGCCTTTCCCAGCAGGTGCAGGTCACCATCCGCGCCGACGCGGCGGACGCGAACAAGATCACCGCGAACAACATCCGCATCGTGGCGGACATGAGCGCCTACACGCAGACGGGGACCTATCAGGTGCCCGTGACCGTCCGCATCGACGGCTATCAGAGCGCCGGCGCCATCGGCCAGTATTCCATCGCCGTCAATCTCGCGGCGGCGGACAGCGAAGCGGAATCGGAATAGCGTCGTTTGACAAGGGCACACATGCCCGCAGGACGTTCTGACACGTCTTTCGCGGCGTTATCGTCCTTGACATACGTCGGTATGCCTGCGTCCTCTGCCTTGCGAAAAACGCGCCAGAACGCCCGGCGGATCTGCGAGTTTTCCCGGAGCACGCGCCCATCAACGAGAATAACGAAATCAGGCGTCGTTCAGGCCCGGGAAAACCATGTGGGCCCTTGTCAAGCGACGCTAATGGAGGAACAGACATGATCAGAAGTATGACCGGCTACGGCCGTGTGGAAAAAACGATCGACGGCCGGGAGATCACGGTCGAAATGCGGGCGGTCAACAACCGCTATCTCGATCTGAACGTCAAGCTGCCGCGCGTGTTCGGCTTTGCCGAGGACGCTGTCAAGTCGGCGGTCAAAAAGAACGTCGCCCGCGGCAAAATGGACGTCTTTATCACCGTGAACGTCACATCCGACGAGAGCATGCGCATCTCCCTCAATAAGCCCGTGCTCGAGGGCTATCTTGCTGCGCTCGGCTCGATCGCCGCGGATTACGGTGTGCGGGACGATGTTTCCGTGATGTCGCTCGCCCGCCTGCCAGACGTGTTCGTCGTGGAAAAGCAGGAGGAGGACGAGCAGAAGCTCACGGACGATATCCTGTCCGTCGTGCAGGAGGCGCTGGACAAGTTCAACGCCATGCGCGAAAAGGAAGGCGCGGCCATGGAGCAGGATCTGCGCAGCCGCGCCGGGACCGTCCTGTCCCTCGTGGAAAAGATCGAGGCCCGCAGCCCAATTACGCTCGCGGAGTACCGCGCGCGCCTGACGCAGAAGATGCAGGAGGTGCTCGGCCAGACGAATATCGACGAGAGCCGCATCCTGCAGGAGGCCGCCGTCTACGCCGACAAGATCGCCGTTGACGAAGAGACCGTCCGCCTGCGCAGCCACCTGAACCAGCTGGACCAGATGCTGACAAACGGCGGCGCGATCGGCCGCAAGCTCGATTTTCTGCTGCAGGAGTTTAACCGCGAGGCCAACACCATCGGCTCCAAGGGCAACGACATCGAGCAGGCGCGGACGGTAGTCGAGCTGAAGGCGGAGCTGGAAAAGATCCGCGAGCAGACGCAGAACATCGAGTGATCGGAGGATGCCATGAAGCTCATTTCAATCGGCTTCGGCAACGTTGTCGCCGCCGCGCGCATTCTGGCTGTCGTCAGCCCGGATTCCGCGCCGGTCAAGCGCGTGGTACAGGAGGCGCGGGAGCGCGGGATGCTGCTGGACGCGTCCTTCGGCCGCCGGACAAAGTCCGTCCTGCTGATGGACACCGACCATGTCATTCTCTCGTCCGTCACGCCGGAGACCATCGCCGCGCGCATGGAAGAAAAGAACACAGAGGAGATGATCACGCAGCCATGAAGGGGAAACTGTTTGCCATCTCCGGGCCGTCCGGCGTCGGAAAAAATACGGTCCTGAACCGCGTCATGCAGCTGCGCGAGCACGTGCAGTACTCCATATCGGCCACGTCCCGCGCCATGCGCCCCGGCGAGGTGGATGGAAAAAGCTATTATTTCGTGACCCGCGCACAGTTTGAGCAGATGATCGCTGACGGCGAGCTGCTCGAGCACGCGGAGTACGTCGGCAATTACTACGGCACGCCCATCCGCCCGATCCGTGAAGCGCTCGAGAGCGGCACGGACGTCGTGATGGACGTCGACGTGGTGGGCGCGCTCAACATCCGCAAACGCCTGCCAGAGGCGGTGCTGGTCTTCCTGACCGCGCCGTCTTTGAAGGAGGTCCGCCGCAGGCTTCAGAAGCGCGGCGACGTCAGCCCCGAGGCGATGGAAAAGCGGCTGGAGCGGGCAAAATGGGAATACAGCCAGGCATATCAATACGACTATCTGGTCGTCAATGATACGGTCGAGCATGCGGCGGACGAGCTGCTTGCGATCATGACCGCAGAAAAGTGTAAAATGATGGATCGCATCCATATCATGAAGGAGGAACTCTAATGCTTTATCCCGCAATGTCGGAACTTCTCAAACATGTTGACAGCCGCTATCTGCTCGTCAATGTCGTGGCGCACCGCGCCCGCCAGCTGTCGATCGAATCCGAGCTGACGCACGAGCCGCTGGAAGAAAAGCCGGTCACGCTCGCCATCCGCGAGGTCGCCGAGGGCAAGCTCTCCGCAGAGCTGGACGATAAATACAGACACTGAGTTTTGCATACACACCAAGGCGCGGGCATTCCGCCTGCGCCTTGGCGCGTTCTTTTCCATCGCCCGTGCCGCGGGCGGTGCCGGGCCGGAGGGAGGATGAAGTCTGATGATCGCACAGCTGGCAGTCACTGCCGCCGTATATGCCATCGATAGACCTTACTCCTACCGCGTGCCGGAGGGGATGAACGTTCAGCCCGGCATGCGCGTGCGCGTGCCGTTCGGACGCGGCAACCGCCGCTCGGAGGGCATCGTCCTCTCCATACAGGACACATATCAGGAGGGACTGAAGACCATCGAGCAGGCGCTGGACGATGAGCCGATCCTGACCTATGCGCAGCTGCAGCTGGCGGCCTTTATGAAGGAGCGGTATTTCTGCACGTTCTATGAAGCGGTCAAGGCGATTTTGCCTGCCGGCTTCTGGTTCGGGCAGAAGAAGACGCTGACGCTGGCCGCGGGCGCGGAGAAGAAGCTGCCCGCCGGGATGGCCAATTCCGACGCGGCCCGGCTCGTGCAGCTGCTATATGATCTTGGCGGCAGCGCGCCGGAAAAGACGCTCCGCAGCCAGTTTGAAGACCCTGCCGCGTTCGACGCGGCGGTGCAGACGCTCCGCCGCCGCCGTCTTCTGACCGCCGACGCGGAGTTTACGCCGAAGAGCAGCGAAAAGACGATCAAAATTGCCGCCCTCGCAGTCCCGCAGGAGGAAGCGGAGCAGTTCGCCGCCCGCAAGCAGGCGTCCGCGCCGCTGCAGGCCGCCGTGCTGCGGCTTCTGTGCGCGGTCGGCGCAGGCCCGTGCCGCGAGCTGTGCGAGCTGACGGGCGCAAGCATGGCAGTGGTCAACCGCCTGCAGAAGCTGGAGCTTCTGAACATATTTGAAAAGCCAGTCCTGCGCACGCCGAAGCGGCAGGAGACGGCTCCTGCGGAGCCGATCTGCCTGAGTGCGGAGCAGCAGACAGCCTTTGACGGCCTGCACGCGCAGATGCAGGCGGAAAAGCCGGGCGCGGCGCTTCTCTACGGCGTAACGGGCAGCGGCAAGACGGCCGTCTATCTGGCGCTCATCCAGAAGGCACTCGAAGCGGGGAGATCGGCCCTGCTCCTCGTGCCGGAGATCGCGCTGACGCCGCAGCTGCTCGATAAGCTCAGCGCGCAGTTCGGAAAGACGGTCGCCGTGCTCCATTCCAGCCTGCGCGTGGGCGAGCGCTGCGACGAATGGCGGCGCATCGCGCGCGGAGACGCGCGCGTCGCAGTCGGCACGCGGTCGGCCGTATTCGCGCCGGTACAGGATCCTGCCGTCATCATCCTCGATGAGGAGCAGGAGCATACCTATAAATCCGAGAACGCCCCGCGCTACCACGCGCGAGAGATCGCGCTCTACCGCGGCGCAAAGGAGGGCGCGCTTGTCCTCTTCGGCTCCGCGACACCGTCCATCGAGACGATGTATCTGGCCAAAACAGGGGTTTATACCCTTTATACCCTCAGGACGCGGTATAATGGCCGCGCGCTTCCCAACGCGCGCATCATCGACATGAAACAGGAGCTGCGGGCGGGAAATGACCTCGATATCAGCCGCGAGCTGGAGGAGGGCGTCCGCGACGCCATTCTGGACGGCAAGCAGTCCATCCTGTTCCTCAACCGCCGCGGCAACAGCCGGTATCTGGTCTGCATGGACTGCGGCGACGTGCCGCAGTGCCCGCGGTGCAGCGTCCACCTGACGTACCATTCCTCCGGCCGCCGCCTCATGTGCCACTACTGCGGCTACGTAAAGCCCGCGCACGCGCGCTGCGAGAAGTGCGGCGGCGCAATGAAAGCCGTCGGCAGCGGCACGCAGAAGATCGAGCAGGAACTGAAGGCGCTTTTCCCAGATACGGAGCTTCTGCGCATGGACGCCGATACCGTGGCGGCCTCCGGCAGCCATGAGGAGCTGCTGCGCACGTTCCGGGAAAAGAAAATTCCGATCCTTCTCGGCACGCAAATGGTTGCCAAGGGGCTGGATTTCCCGTCCGTGACGCTGGTCGGCGTTCTCGACGCGGACATGAGCCTGTACGTCGACAATTTCCGCGCGGCGGAGACAACGTTCTCCCTCATCACGCAGGTGGTCGGCCGCTCGGGCCGCGGCGCGGATACCGGCACGGCCATGATCCAGACCATGACACCGGAGCATCCCGTTCTGCAGCTGGCTGCAAAGCAGGACTACGACGCCTTTTACGAGCTGGAGCTGCAGATGCGGAAGCTGCGCGGCTGCCCGCCGTTCTCTGACCTTTTTACCGTCACCATCGCGGGACTGGAGGAGCGGGGACTGGTGCAGGCGGTGGTCCGCCTGCGCGACGCGCTGGCGGCCAATCTGCAGAAGGAGCCGTATGCCGCGATGCGCGCGCAGCTGCTCGGCCCCGCACCGGCGAGCGTCGCCCGCGTCAACTATTCCTACCGCTACCAGCTGACGCTGGTGTGCAGAAACTCCGCGCCGCTGCGGAAGCTGCTGGCATTTCTGCTCGTGGAGTTTTCCAAGGACAAGCAGAACAAGGGCCTGACGGCCTTCATCGATATCAATTCGTATAACTAAGGAGCGATTGCACAATGGCACTGAGAAAAATTGTAACGGTCGGCGACCCCATCCTGACGAAGGTCTGCCGCCCGGTGACCAGATTCGATCAGAAGCTGGCCATCCTGATCGAGGATATGATCGAGACCATGCATGACGCCAACGGCGTCGGCCTGGCCGGCCCGCAGGTCGGCGTGATGCGGCGGCTCTGCGTCGTCGATACCGGCGAGGAGGATGTGGAGCTTGTGAACCCCGAGGTCGTGGAGGTCAGCGAAGAAACGCAGACCGGCATCGAGGGCTGCCTGAGCCTGCCCGGCAAGTACGGCATCGTCACGCGGCCGGAGCATGTGGTCGTGCGCGCGCAGGACCGCAGCGGCGACTGGTACGAATACGAGGGCGACGACATCGTTGCCCGCTGCTTCCTGCATGAGATCGACCATCTCGACGGCCATATGTACACCGAGATCGCCGAGAAAATGCTCACGCCGGAGGAACTGGAAGAGCTGACCCGGCAGGAGCAAGAGGAGGACGGGGAATGAGACTCGTCTTCATGGGCACGCCGGACTTTGCAAAGGCGTGTCTCGAAACGCTCCATGACGGGGGCTTTGACATTGCCGCCGTCTATACCAAGGTCGATACGCCCAAAAACCGCGGCATGAAGCTCATTCCGTCGCCGGTCAAGGCGTATGCGCAGTCGGTCGGTCTGCCGGTCTATCAGCCGCAGTCCTTCCGGGACGAAGAGACGGTGCAGCAGCTGCGGGACCTGAAACCCGACCTTCTTGTCGTGGTCGCCTACGGCAAGATCCTGCCGCAGGCCGTGCTCGATATCCCGACCTATGGCGCGATCAACATGCACGGCAGCATCCTGCCGCAGCTGCGCGGCTCCGCGCCGGTGCAGCGCTCGATTTTGAACCACTGCGACGAAGCGGGCGTCACCGCCATGTACCTGTCCGCAGGCATGGACGAGGGCGATATCATCGAGATCCGCAAAACTGTCATCCAGCCGCTTGAAACCTCGGAGGAGCTGATGGCGCGGCTCGCGCAGATCGCAGCGCCCCTCTGCGCCGATACTGTCCGCGCGATCGAGGCCGGTACGGCTGGCCGGACGCCGCAGGATAATGCCGAGGCGACCTATGCGCCGATGCTCAGCAAGGCGGAAAGCCCGATCGACTGGGATCAGCCCGCGCGGTATATCGTCGATCAGGTGCGCGGCCTTGTGCCGTGGCCGGTGGCGACGGCAGCCTTCGGCGGAACGGAGTTCAAAATTTACCGCGTGGAATATACCGACCAGAAGACCGACAAGGCACCCGGCAGTCTGGTCGCGCTGACGAAAAAAGGCCTGCTTGTGGCCTGCGCGGGCGGCGATGTGCTGCTGGTGCGCGAGCTGCAGGCGCAGGGCGGCAAGCGGATGCCCGCGCCCGATTATTTCCGGGGTCATCCGATCACGATCTGATTTGAGGTTATTATGAACGCAAGAACAACGGCGCTTTCCGCGCTCATCGCCATCCGGCGGCAGAACGCATGGGCAGACGGCGCAATCAAGGAATATACGTCCCGCGACCGACTGGACCGGCGCGACGCGGCATTGGCTGCCAGACTGCTCTACGGTGTGGTGCAGAACCGCATGCTGCTGGACTATGACCTGTCGCAGGTCGTCTCCGGCGGGCTTGGCCGGCTGCAGCCGGTCGTGCTGGATATCCTGCGGCTGGGCGCGTATCAGATCCTGTTTCTCGATAAGATCCCCGCTTCCGCAGCCGTGAACGAGGCGGTCGAGCAGGCCAAGGCCTACGCCAATCCCCGCGCGGCGGGGCTTGTCAACGGCGCGCTGCGCGCGCTGGTGCGCAGGCGGGACGATCTGAAAGCACCGGCAGATCTTGCAACAAAATATTCGCACCCGCAGCCGCTCGTCGACTGCCTGCGCGCGTCGTTTGACGAGCAGACGCTCGAAGCGTTCCTTGCCGCCGATAATGAGATCCCCAAGACGGCCATGCAGGTCAACCCCCTCAAGGCTTCGCCGGAAGAGGTCACAGCCGCGCTCGACGCGGCGCAGATCGCCTATGAGCCGCATCCGTGGCTGGCGGGCTGCTATCTCGTCTCCGGCACGGGCAATCTGGAGGCGCTGCCGCTGTTCCAGTCCGGCGCAGTCTATGTGCAGGATCCGGCAGCGAAGCTCGCGGTCTTGGTCTCCGGCGCGGCGCCCGGCATGCGCGTGCTCGACTGCTGCGCAGCCCCCGGCGGCAAAAGCTTTGCCGCGGCCATGCAGATGGAAAACCGCGGCAGCATCCTGTCCTGCGATCTGCACGCGCATAAGATCGCGCTGATCGAAAAAAACGCCGCCCGCCTTGGAATTTCCATCCTGAAGGCGGAGCAGCGAAACGCGGCGGAGTATGACGCGGCGCTGGAAAACGCGTTCGATCTCGTCATTGCCGATGTGCCGTGCTCCGGCCTCGGCGTCATCCGGAAAAAGCCGGATATCCGCTATAAGCCGCTGGACGCGATCGCGCGCCTGCCCGAGGTGCAGCGGGCCATTCTGGAGAATGTCAGTCGCTACGTAAGGCCCGGCGGCGTGCTGCTCTACAGTACCTGCACCGTCCGAAAAGAAGAAAACGAAGCCGTGGCGCTGTCCTTTGCGCAGGCACATCCGATGTTTACGCCGGAGCCGTTCGCAGTCCCGGAGGGGCTGGAGCTGCCGAACGGGGGCTATGCGACACTTCTGCCGCAGCTTCATGCGGCGGACGGCTTTTTCATCTGCAAGCTGAGGAAGCACACATGAAACAGGACATCAAATCCATGACGCTCGGAGAGCTTTCAGCCGCATTCGCGGTCATGGGCGAGCCGAAGTTCCGCGCGAAGCAGGTCTTCGTCTGGCTCCACCGCGGCGCGACCGGCTTCGACGCCATGACGAACCTCTCCAAGCCGCTGCGTGAGAAGCTGGACGGCCTCTATTTCATCACCGCGCCCACTGTCGCGCGCAAACAGGTCTCGAAGCTGGACGGCACGATCAAGTACCTCTGGCGGCTGGCCGATGGCAACTGCGTCGAATCCGTCGTCATGCAGTATCACCACGGCAACACCGTCTGCATTTCCTCGGAGGTTGGCTGCCCCATGGGCTGCAAATTCTGCGCGTCCACGATCGGCGGCCTTGTCCGGCGGCTGGAGCCGTCGGAGCTGGTCGATCAGGTGCTGTTTTCCCAGCTCGATTCCGGGCTTCCGATCTCCAATATCGTCCTGATGGGCATCGGCGAGCCGCTCGATAATTTTGACAACGTCATGCGTTTTCTGGAACTCATCAACAGTCCCGACGGCATGAACATCGGCATGCGCCATATCAGCCTTTCCACCTGCGGTCTTGTCGACAAGATCGAAAAGCTGGCAGAAAAGGATCTGCAGCTGACGCTCTCGGTGTCTCTCCATTCCCCGGACGATGAATCGCGCAGTAAGATCATGCCCGTCAACCGCCGCTGGCCGGTCGATACGCTGCTGGCCGCCTGCCGCGATTACTTCGCGAAGACCGGCCGCCGCATTTCCTTTGAATATACCATGATCGACGGCGTCAGCGATTCGCCGGAGCAGGCGGAGCTGCTGGCCAAAAAGCTCGCGGGCATGGGCGCGCACGTCAACATGATCCCCCTGAACAACGTGACGGAGAGCGGCCTGCACACGGCATCCCCGCAGGCCATCCGCCGCTTCCAGACCATTCTGGAATCCCACGGCATCACCGCGACGCTCCGCCGGACGCTCGGCAGCGACATTGACGCGTCCTGCGGACAGCTCAGAAGAAAATACGAATCGACATAAGGAGGAAGCGCCATGCAGACATGGGGACTGACAGACCCGGGCAACATCCGGCAGCAGAATCAGGACGCGTATGCCATCGTTCCGTTCGGACGTGACCGCGTGCTGATGATCGTCTGCGACGGCATGGGCGGGGCAAAATCCGGCAACGTGGCAAGCTCGCTTGCCGTGGAGGTCTTCACGGACGAGGTGCGCCGGACGCAGAAGGCCGGCATGTCGCCGGAAAAGGCGTCCGCGATGCTCAGAAGTGCGCTGGAGCTTGCCAACCGTGCGGTTTACGAGCAGTCACAGCTGAGCGAGGACTTCACCGGCATGGGCACCACGCTGGTGGCGGCCTGGCTCAACCGTGATCTGGCTGTCATCATCAATGTCGGCGACAGCCGCGCCTATCACTTCACAAAAGAGGATGTCCGCCTTGTCACGCGCGATCATTCCATGGTCGCCTACATGGTCGAGCGCGGCGAGCTGACGCAGGAGCAGGCGAAGCTCCATCCGGGCAAAAACGTCATCACCCGCGCCGTCGGTACCGAGCCGGAGGTCGAGGGCGACGTCTTCACCTGCCGCCTGCGCAGGGACGAATGCATCCTTCTGTGCTCCGACGGCCTTTCCAACGAGATGGCCGATCAGGAGATGCTCTTTGAGGTCGTCCACGGCCTTAATAAGAGCGACTGCTGCCAGCGGCTTCTGCATATTGCCCAAAAGCGCGGCGCGCCGGACAACGTGACCGTCACGCTGGCGGCGGTCTGACGGGGGAAGACCGGTATGAATGATTCTGCAAAAAAGGAGCGAACCTGATGGACCGATACATAGGTAAGCTATTGGATAACCGCTATGAGATCCTGGAGAAGATCGGCTCCGGCGGCATGGCGGATGTATATAAGGCGCGCTGCCACCGGCTCAATCGGCTCGTGGCCATCAAAATTCTAAAAGAGGATCTGTCGCAGGACGCAGAGTTCCGCCGCCGCTTCCATGCGGAGTCGCAGGCGGTCGCGATGCTGTCCCACCCCAATATCGTGAGCGTGTACGACGTTTCGCACTCGGACAATATTGACTATATCGTCATGGAGCTGATCGAGGGCATTACGCTCAAGCAGTATATGGAGCAGAAGGGGACGCTCAACTGGCGCGAAGCGCTGCATTTTGCGACCCAGATCTGTAAGGCGCTGGAGCATGCGCACAGCCGCGGCATCATCCACCGCGACATCAAGCCCCACAACATCATGATCCTGAAGGACGGCAGCGTCAAGGTCGCCGATTTCGGCATTGCCCGTGTGTCCTCCGCCCAGAATACGCTCACGCGCGAGGCGCTCGGCTCCGTCCACTATATCTCGCCCGAGCAGGCGCGCGGCGCGCAGGTCGACTGCCGCGCAGATCTGTACGCGCTGGGCGTCGTCATGTACGAAATGCTGACGGGCCGGCCGCCGTATGACGGCGATACGCCGGTGTCCGTGGCCATCCAGCATATCAACGGCCACCCCACCATGCCGCGCGAGATCAATCCCTCCATCCCCGTCGGGCTGGAGCAGATCACCATGCATGCCATGTGTGCGGATCTGGCAAGCCGCTATCCGTCGGCAACGCGGATGCTGCACGATCTGGAGGAGTTCCGCAAGGAGCCGAATATCGTCTTCGATTTTTCCGCCGAAGCCGACAGCATCGACGTGCAGCGGCTTCTGAACGATCCCAATTATATGCCGCAGAACCTCGGCCGGACCAACGCGGTCAAAAAGCCGCTGGCCGAGGCCGTGGCAAAGAAAAAGCAGGAGGAGCAGGACCGCAGAGCCGCGCAGGACGCCTCCTGCCGCGGCAGCCGCATCGCGGTGATCGCCGGGATCGTGTGCATTACGCTGGCGGTGCTCGTGATCTGCTATTTCCTGTATAACTACTTCTTCTCCGGCCTTTTCAGCAAGACCGAAGAAAAGCCCGTGCCGAACCTTGTCGGCTTGGCCGTCGACAGCATCCGGCAGGAGGATTATCCCGACTTCACCATCTCCATCGACCGCTATGTGGTGAGCGAGAAGTATGAGGCCGGCGTCGTCGTCGATCAGTCGCCCGAAGCTGACCGGCAGGCGAAGGTCGGCAGCACGATCAAGCTGACCGTCTCCAGCGGCGCCAATGAGATCCAGATGCCGCCGCTGGTCAATCTGACCCGCCAGAACGCGGAGCAGACGCTGAGCGCGTTGGGACTGAACCTCAATATCCAGATCGACGAACGCAAGAACGATATCTACACCGAGGGCTACGTGATCGAGACCGACCCGGCCTCCGGCACGCCGCTCACCGAGGGGCAGACCGTGACGCTCATCGTCTCGCTCGGCCCGGATGTGGAGCTGGTGGAGGTCCCGACACTCGTCGGCGAGGACGTGGACGAAGCGCTCAAGATGATCGCGAAGGCCGGTCTGCAGAACGGCAGCATCCGCAACGATGAAAGTGACCTCCCCAAGGGCACGGTCACGTTCCAGTCGGTCGAGGGCGGCCAGATGGTCAAAAAGGACACCGTCATCAACCTGCGCGTCTCCAAGGGTCCCGAAGAAGCAGCCACGCCGGTCGTCACCAACCTGACGCAGGATCAGGCCGTCCTGCAGGGAGATCAGGTCACGCTGTCCATTTCCGCCTATGCCTCCGACGACGGGACGCTCCGCTATGCGTGGTACAGAAGCACGGACGGCATTTATGACAATGCCGCGCTCGTCTCGCGCAGCAAGGAGGGCAATACCACCTGCGAGGTGGATACCTCGGAGCCCGGCACATATTATTATTACTGCATCGTGGAAAACTCGCTCGGCGACGATACGAAAACCACCAAGTCCAACATGATCGAGATCGTCGTGCAGGAAAAGGCTGTGGAGAAGACCATCGAGGTCGTGATGCCGAACACCAACGGATTGTACGAGGTCACGGTCTATGTGGACGGCTCTTTGCAGTACGGCCCGACGTCCGTCTCCATCACGGACAATACCGCGGTCATCCTCGAGGTGACCGTCAAGGGCAAGGGCACGCTGCCGGTCGACGTATATCTGGACGGCGCGATCTACGATTCGCAGCTCATTTCGTTTGGGTAAAAGATATGGAAGCTTACAGGATCATCAAAGCCATCAGCGGCTTCTATTATGTGCAGACGGAAGACGGCGTGGCCGAGTGCAAGGCCCGCGGCCGCTTCCGGCGGCAGGAGCAGTCGCCGCTCGTCGGGGACTTCGTCCGCATCACAAAGCAGGCAAACGGCAAGGGCGTGCTCGAAGAGCTGCTGCCGCGCAAAAACGCCTTTATCCGCCCGGCGATCGCGAATATCGACCAGCTGATCGTGCTGGCCTCCTGCGCCATCCCGGTCACGGAGCCGTTTCTCATTGATCGCGTGCTTGCCATCGCGCAGCTGCAGAACGTCCCAGCCGTGGTCTGCGTCAACAAGGACGATCTTGCCCCGGCGCAGCCGCTGGCGGAGATCTATCAGAAAGCCGGGATCCCCGTCCTCGTCACGAGCGCCGAAACCGGCGAGGGGATCGAGGAACTGCGGGCGCTTCTCAGTGGAAAGCTCTCGTGTCTGACCGGCAATTCCGGCGTCGGGAAGTCGAGCCTTCTCAACCGCGTCTGCCCGGAGCTTCGGCTGCCGGTCGGCGAGGTCTCGGAAAAGCTTGGCCGCGGACGGCATACCACGCGCCATATCGAGCTGTATACACTTGGCGCGGACACCTTCGTCGCCGATACGCCGGGCTTCTCCGCATTTGATACCGAGCGGATGGAGCTGGTGCACAAGGAACAGCTGCAGGACGCCTTCCCAGAGTTTGCCCCGTATCTCGGCCACTGCCAGTTCCCCGACTGCGCCCACCGCAAGGAGCCCGGCTGCGCCGTGCGCAAAGCGCTGGCTGAGGGCAAGATCGGCCAGACCCGCTACGACAGCTACGAACGCCTGTACGAGCTGGCCAGCCAGATCAAGGAATGGGAACTGAAATAAGAAAGCGTCATCCTGCAAATGAGCAGGCTGCATGAGACAGTAAACAGGCACAGCAGAATGATCTGCTGTGTCTGTTCTTGTGTCATTTGATGTTGTGCAAGCGCCCCTTGCCTCTCCCTTTGGGAGAAGTATCTGAGCGAAGCGAAGACGGAGAGGGTAAACCGCGACTGCCAAGGCCCTCTCAGTCACCTGCGGTGACAGCTCTCCCAGAGGG
>ERZ1673752.3467-NODE-3467-length-15049-cov-11.325797_pt1 | contig 15049 bp, 16 predicted proteins | sample MGYA00580195_ERZ1673752 | MGnify/ENA primary metagenome ERZ1673752 (study PRJEB41218, sample SAMN15661744) | gut metagenome | host: Homo sapiens | place: Canada: London | collected 2015-08-20/2019-03-30 | study: EMG produced TPA metagenomics assembly of...
TCAGATGTCGTTTAGACCCGGGAAAACCATGTGTGCTCTTGTCAAGCGACGCTAAGGTGATTGTATGAATCTGAAAAAATGGAATGGCTTCTGCCTGTGTGCAGAAGCGGATGATCTGTTTCCGCAGGGTGCACAGCCGTGCGAAACTGTGTCCGCACCGCTGGTGTTTCTTGTGCGGCGCGACCCGATGAAAACGCGGGGGCTGTATCGGATCAATGATCTGGCGGAGCTTTCCGAGCTGGAAACGGCCGCCTGCCTGACGCCTGCTGCACCGGCTGCAGGCGAACTGGCGGATTTTGTGCGCAGCCATGGTGCGGGCGTACTGAATGTCAGCTTCCGGAATGCGTTCCGTGTTTTGCAGGTGTGGAACGCGCCCAAAAGAGCCGGGCTTGTTGTGACGCTCGTCGGCCTCGGCGACGTCGGCGGGACGGCGCTTCTGGGACTGAAGCTTCTGGGACATGAGATCCGGAAGATCCAGATCTATGACCCGAACGCCGCCCAGTGCGCGCGATATGAGATGGAGCTGGATCAGGTGCTGTCCGTTGACGGCGCGCCGCTGCCGGAGGTCGTGATCTGCAGGGAAGATGACCTTTTCATGTGTGACCTTTTTGCGTTTACGGCGTCCCGCGGCGTGCCGGGACTGGATTCTGGCGTGCAGGATGTTCGCATGGCGCAGTACGCGGCCAACCGCGAGATGGTGGGTGCCTATGCCCGCATGGCAAGGGAAGCGGGCTTTACCGGCCTGTTCTGCCAGATCTCCGACCCGGTCGATCATCTGTCGCGCTCCGTGTTCCTGCAGAGCAATCGGAACGCGGATGGGGAATTTGACTTTGCCGGTCTCCTGCCGGAGCAGGTGCAGGGTTTCGGCCTTGGCGTCATGGCGGCGCGCTGTGCCTATTATGCAAGGCAGCTGCAGCTGGAGGAAAACAGCCTGCGCGTCTACGGTCCGCACGGACAAGGACTGGTCTGCGCGAACAGCTGCACGGACGCCTTTAACCCTGTTCTCTCGGAAAAACTGACGGAACAGACCCGCACGGCCAATCTGCGCGTGCGTGAGCTGGGCTTCAAGCCGTATCTGGCGCCCGCGCTGTCTTCGGCGGCGGTGAGTTTGCTGCGGCTCGTGCGTGGGCAGGCGCATTATGGAGCGATCCCGCTCGGCGGCGCGTATTTCGGCTGCGTCAGCCGTCTGACGCCGCTTGGCGTGGAACTGATACGGGAACCGATCTGTCCGCAGCTGTTTGAGCAGCTGGAAGAGACGCGCGCTGCGCTGGAGGCGTTTGTGTACTGATGGAAAACGGCCTGACGTTGGTGAAGATCGGACGCAGTGAGCGGCTGGAGCGCCTGCTGCCGCAGGCGCTGGGCGGCCTGTGCATAGCCGAGCTGCCGCCGGAAAAACTCGGCAATGCGGAAGGGAAGCGGCTGCTCTTTGCCGTTGCAATCGACGCATACGGGCCGGAGGAGGCCTTTACGCGCCTGCTGCGCAAGCTGCGGCAGACGCCGGGCGGCCTGCGCGGCTGCTTCGGCGGCGTGATCGTGGACGGCGAGGGCGAGCTTTATACCAAGCAGGCGGCGCGGGATCTCATTCTCGCGGCCAATCTTGCGGGCTGCGCCTTTCCCGGCAAGCCGCTGACGGAGGGAACCGGATCCCTCTATAACCAGCACATTCAGGCCAACCGTCTGCAGCTTTCGTGGGAGCAGACGTACTGCTGGCAGATCCGGCAGCTGGCGGAGCGGCTGCAGAGCTTCCAACTGCCGAGGCTTGAACATCCGAAACTTCTGATGCTCCATGCCTCCGACAACCGCCGCTCCAATACGGTCTGGATGGGAAACCAGATCCTGCAGCGCCTGCCGGACACGTTTGATAAGCGGGTGATCTCCCTGCAGAACGGCTCCATCCATGACTGCCGCGGCTGCTCCTATGAAGCCTGCCTGCATTTTGCCGAGGCCAGCCGCTGCTTCTACGGCGGGAGCATCTCCGACGAGGTGCTGCCCGCGATCCGGGACTGCAATGCGATGCTGTTCCTGTGCCCGAATTATAACGACGCGGTGAGCGCGAACCTGATGGCGCTCTTTAACCGCCTGACCAATCTGCTCGTCACGCAGGATCTGTATGACAAATATCTGTACGGCATTGTTGTCTCCGGCTATTCCGGCAGCGATATCGTCGCGCGGCAGCTGCTGGGAGCGATGTGTCTCAATAAAACGGCCATCCTGCCGCCGCGCTTCTGCCTGATGCAGACGGCGCACGACGCCGGTTCGGTGCAGAAAGCGGACGGGATCGACGTGCGGCTGGACGCGTTCGCCGCGCAGATCGCCAGAATACAGGGCTGACAAAAAATTACGGCGGACCCGGGCGGATTTTGTCCAATCTGCACGCTTGACGAATGCCGGCCATGGGTGTAAAATCAGTCCATCGATCAGAGCTTTACCAAAGAAAAGCTTTACATCGGAAAAGAATATCGGCAAATGCAATGAGGAAGAAAAGTAACGCAGGCGGCGGATACAGAGAGCCGGGGATGCTGGGATCCCGACACCAGGCCTTCGTGAACGAACACTTCTTAGCAGCGACCTGAACCGGCTCCCGCCGCAGTAGGGAAGACGCGCAGCGCGGCGTTAGTGCGCAGGGGCTTGTCAGAGTTCCGGAAAAGGGACTGCACACATGCAGTAAATTAGGTGGCACCGCGGATCAGCAGCAATTCGTCCTAAAGTTTTTATTTTAGGAAATGCTGCGCAAGATTCGGAGGTGCTTTTTTATGTGTGCAATCATTGGTTTTACGTCCCCCAAGCTCAAAAAAGAACAGGTTCTGCCGTATTTTGAAAGAACAAAGTCCCGCGGCCCGGACGATGCAAGGATCGAACCGGCCGGAAGCGGCATGCTGGGCTTCCATCGTCTTGCCATCATGGGGCTGCATCCGGAGGGCATGCAGCCGTTCCACCTCGGCCGCGATATGGCTGTCTGCAACGGCGAGCTGTACGGCTTCCGCCCAGTCAAGAAGATGCTGGAAGCGAAGGGCTATACGTTTGAATCCGATTCCGACTGCGAGATCATCCTGCCGCTGTGGAAGGAATACGGCACGGACATGTTTGCCAAGCTCGACGCGGAATTTGCCATGATCATCTATGACGCGGCCTCCGATTCCCTCGTGGCCGCGCGTGACCCGATCGGCATCCGCCCGCTGTTCTACGGCACGCTCGATGACGGCTCTGTGATCTTCGCCAGCGAAGCGAAAAACCTTGTCGGCCTGTGCGCGCATGTGTTCCCGTTCCCGCCGGGACATTATTACAAGGACGGAAAATTTGTCCGCTACGCAGACCTGACGACGGTCACAAAATACTCAGATGACGATCTGGATACCGTAACAAAGAAGATCCGGGAAAAGCTCATCGCGGGCGTAGAGAAGCGGCTGGACGCCGACGCACCGCTCGGCTTCCTCCTGTCCGGCGGTCTGGATTCGAGTCTTGTGTGCGCGATCTCGGCCAAGCTGCGCGGGAAGAAGATCCGCACGTTTGCCATCGGCATGGATCTTGACCCCATCGATCTCAAGTATGCAAAGGAAACTGCCGAGTTTATCGGAGCCGACCACACCGAGGTCACCATGACGCGCCAGCAGGTGCTGGATTCTCTGGAAGAGGTCATCGCTCTGCTCGGTACCTATGATATTACAACCATCCGCGCCAGCATGGGCATGTACCTGTGCTGCAAGGCAATCCACGAGCAGACGGATGTACGAGTCCTCATGACCGGCGAAATTTCCGACGAGCTGTTCGGCTATAAATACACAGACTTCGCCCCGTCGGCGGAAGCCTTCCAGCAGGAAGCAAAGAAGCGCGTCGATGAGCTGCATATGTACGATGTCCTGCGCGCCGACCGCTGCATTTCGGTCAACTCGCTTGAGGCGCGCGTTCCGTTTGGTGATCTGGATTTTGTGAAGTATGTCATGTCTATCCGTCCGGAGCTGAAGATGAACACCTACCAGATGGGCAAGTATCTGCTCCGCAAGGCGTTTGCCGACGATCACATCCTGCCGGACGATATCCTCTGGCGGCAGAAGGCGGCCTTCTCCGACGCCGTCGGGCATTCGATGGTCGACGACCTCAAGGAATACGCCGAGAGCCTGTATTCAGACGAAACCTTTGCGGCGGGCTGCGAGAAATACAGCTTTGCAAAGCCGTTCACAAAGGAAAGCCTCCTGTACCGCGATATCTTTGAAAAGTATTATCCCGGTCAGTCGGAGATGGTCAAGGATTTCTGGATGCCGAACAAGTCCTGGAAGGGCTGCGACGTCAAGGATCCGTCCGCCCGCGTCCTGTCCAACTACGGCGCAAGCGGCGTGTAAGCGAAACGATAAAAACCACCTGCCGGAAGCTCCGGCAGGTGGTTTGGCAATTATTCAGCTTTCTTATAGACCCATGCGTTCGGCAGCGGGCGGCCGCCGGTGTAGCGCAGGGGAGAGGACGAGGACTGGGTGACGTATTCGCCGTCGAACCACAGCATCGCGCTGGAGCCGCCGTCGAGGTTGATGGCCTGCATGCACTTGTGCTGCAGCAGGATCTCAGAGCAGTTGTTGACGCTCGTGCCGAGGATGCCCTCGAGCGGATACCGGCCCTCAATGACCAGCATCAGGATCTCGTATTTTTCGCTCTGGCCGATGCAGGCACGCGGCTGCTCGCCGGTCCAGTAATCGTCCATGATCTTCTTGCCGTCTACAATCAGCGCCGGGGTGAACTCTGCTGCGTCGGTGCAGTCCTCACTGACGGGGGACAGGGCATCCTTGATGTAGAACAGATTGTCCTCATGCAGTTCGATGCGCTTGTAGGCGTAAGCGGAGAAGTGGTCGCCGTAGGCCGTGCCGTTGGACATGCTGTAGCCCGCGAGAAGACCGCCGTTGCCTGCACCGTTCGGGTCAAGGAAGCCGTTGGCGTTCATCGCCAGCACGCCGTTGTGCGCTTCGGCAATCTCACCGGAAAGCTGACCGGCCACGCCGAGCGTAGACGCCATTTCGATGGAAAGCCGGGACGGATCCTTGCCGACGGCCAGCACGCCGCGATAGCCCTTGCCGGAGATGCGTACCAGCAGGACAGCGTTCTTTGCGTCGATGGCCAGCACCTGCTCGCCGAATGTCGTCTGGATGGAGGTACCGTCGTCGTCAAAGCCGGCTTCGTTGATGTAGATATGATCCCAGCCGTTTGCCAGCGTATCGGGATACTGTGCCAGATAGGCCTCCATGGAGCTGCGGTCCAGCTCCCAGAACAGCTCGTAGAAGGCATCCTCGGCCTGCTTCTCCAGTTCCTCCGGCGTCAGCTCATCAGGCTTTTCCTCGGTCTCGTGCGTGACGTTGGGGTCAATGTGGGTGATATTGTTGTTTGCCGAGCCGTCCGGCGAGGACGTCGTATCGGTCTTGCCCCAGGTTGATTCCTTGCCGACAGTCGCGGCCTTGAAAACGCCGTATTCATACCGGACCTCGTCGATGACGTCCTTGGGGATGAAGTATGTAGCCAGCCACTGATGCGTCATGGTATCCATGGCGGTATTGATGTAGATCGTGCGCCATTTCTTTACGAATGCGTTATTGGTATACACGCAGAAGAAATACAGACCTTCCAGACAGAGGATGACGGTCAGCCAGATGGCGAGCGTCTTCAGGGGCTTTTTGACCTTCTGCTTTTTTTGCCTGCCGGAGCGCTTGGCAACGCGCGCGCCGCCGGAGGAGCTGAACAGTTTAACCTGTGACATGAAATCTCTCCAGTATCATTAAAATCACATATGAATGCATTCTATCACAGATCGCGGCAGGAATCAAACAGTTTGGCAGAAAGTTAAGAAATATTTACAATTTCGCCGCGAAATTGATACTTATTCCGCGCTGGTCCGGACGCTTTTGCCGACGGTGCCGGGAGCGGCGGTCAGCGTGCCGCTGTATTCCACGCAGCCGATCCGGCAGCCCTCTCCGATGTGCACATTCCGCCCGCGCACGATCTCGGCTTCAACAGCTTCAAGCTCAATGTCATCGCCCTCGATGGAGCCGACCTTTGCGCAGCCGGAGCCTGCATGGAACAGACCGAAGAACGACGCTGCATCTTTGCGCAGCATGCGGATGCTGCTGCCGCCGATGGCGCGGATATGAACGGCGCGGTTTGCCGAAATTTCAACGGTCTCCGCGTTCAGAAGACCGCCGATCTCTGTCGCGCCGGTCAAAACAGCCGACTCTGCTTCCAGATCACCAGAGACCTTGCAGAAGCCAGAGTTGCTGAAGGCCCGGCAGTGGACGCATCCGGCGTCCAGAGAACCGGTGCTGCGGATCTCGTCCGCGGTAAGCTGCCCTGTGATCTGCAGAGAGCCGGAGCCGGACGCAAGCGTCCGGACAGTCAATCCCGCGCCGACGCTGAACGCGCCGGAGGAGGACAGGCTTTCGCACTGGGCGCTTCCTTCTACTTTCCCGGCGCCGCTGCTGCGGATCTCGCCGGTGCAGTCCACATCGCCCTGAATTTTGGCCGCGCCGGAGCAGTGCAGGCTCGCGCAGCGCAGATTGCCCTTGATTTTACCGGCTCCGCTGATGGAGACCTGTTCATATTCGCCGCCCGGCATCGTGCTCGAGCCGGAAACTTTCATATCGATCCGTTCATTCATAGAGAAACCTCCTTCAAATGTTCCAATACATCCGCCGTCTGCTGTGCATCTTTCAGATACACATGCAGAAGCTCCTCCAGCGGATATTCCTTTTTTCCATATTTCGTTTCCAGCACAAGCGTCCGTCCTGTGCCTGCCGCCTGCTGCTGCCCGGCCAGCTCGGCCGCCAGCTGCTCGAGGGAAACGCGCTCCTTTTCCCGCAGGATCTGCTCGATCCGCGGGCAGATCTGCGTGCGGCGGAAATAGGTCTCCTGTCCGGTGGGCGCGGACCGGCGCAGGAACCATGCTTCGGGGATCAGCCCCATCCGCTTCCAGCGGTACAGCGCGCCATAGGAGATCCGGTACTGCTCCAGAAGTTCCTTTTTGGAGATCAGGTCTTCTTCCACGGCTCTAACTCCTTTCGTAACAATGTTACGCGCACATAGTAGCATAACAATGTTACGCTGTCAAGCAAAAAATTTCCCGTCTCCGAAAAACCGAAGACGGGAAGAAGTGCGCTTATTCAGCTGCCAGCAGCCGGAACGACACACTGACGGGGTTGTGGTCGGAGCAGGCAAAGCCGTAATCCAGGACGGAAGCGTCCAGAATCTCAATATTCGGCGAGACAAGGAAGCCGTCGACCGTCAGCCGGAGCTGCCTGTCGGTATACGGCCCGTCGGCATTGCGGCAGCTGGCGACCGGAGAATCCTGATCAACTGGTGCGACCAGAACGAGATCCGTCTGTGCGATCAGATCGCGGCGGATGGGCTGCGCCCACGTATAGCCGTCGGTGGAGACGCCAAAATACTGCGCGCTGCCGCCCTCCAGCAGATCCTTGTTGAAATCGCCGCCGCCAAGGACGTAATTGCCCTTGTCATATTCCGCCTGCATGTCAGCCAGCAGCAGCTGCAGCTGCTCGTCGGCGATCGTGCCGTCGGAGGAGTAGGCGGACAGGTGCAGGTCATACAGGCAAAGTTCTTTTCCGCCTTCGACCGGCACGCGGGAGACGGAATAGCATCGGTCAAGATCGAGAAGCTTTGTCAGGCCGCTCTCCACCGGCAGGCTCCGCCGGACGGCGTCCGTGACGGAAAAACCCGCCATCATCAAAAGCCCGGAACGGCTCGCGCCGTGCGGCTGCAGGATCGGATAGAAGAGGAACGGAGAATCATAGTTGACGGCGAAGACACTGTCATAATCCGGCTGCGCGGCATACAGATACTCGCGCTCATCCACGTGATACGTGCGCGTGGAATCAAAATCGACCTCCTGCAGGAAATAGACGTCGGCGTCTTCCTCCCGCAGCTGGGACTGGATCTGCGTGAGATTGTCCCGCAGCCGTTCCTCGCTCCATGCCCATGACTGCGTTCCGCCGTCCATGAAAAAGCCGTAATCGTCCTCATAGGCGCCGAAGCCGAGGTTCCACGTCATTGCGTGGTAGGCCGTTCCGGTCTCCGCCTCCGGCTGCGCCTGCGAGGCTTGCACCTGCAGCGACTGATCGTCCGGGATGCGGTGGTAAGCGATGAGAACATAGGCGACATAGCAGAGAATAAGCCCGACGAGCACCGCGAGGGCGATCAGCAGCCCCTTCCAGAACTTTTTCATACCGGCTGTCCCTCCGGGGCGCGCGCGTCGCCGAAGAAGAATACGGCGACCGTGCCGGGGCCGGAATGGGACGCAACGATCGTGCCGATGTTGCAGATACGGATCTCACCGTCAATGTGCGGGAACGCCGCCGCAACGGCTTCCTTCGTGGCTTCCGCGTCGGCAGGGCAGTTGGAATGGCAGATAAAGACCTTTCCGGAATAAGCTTCGCCGCCTTCGGCGTGGCGCTTCATGGTCTCGACCGTGCGCGCGACTGCGTTTTTCTTGCCGCGAACCTTGTCGTACGCGATGATGCGGCCCTTATCGTCCAGCCGCATGATCGGGCAGATGCCGAGCACCGTGCCGATGGCGGCGGCCGCGCCGGACATGCGTCCGCTGCGGCGGTAGAATTTCAGCTCTGTGGAATAGAACTGGTGGTGGACGTTCTGCCGGTGCGCAAGCACCCAGTCGGCGACCTCGTCCAGAGACTTTCCTGCGTCTCGCAGATCGGCCGCGCCGTCGACCAGAAGGCCGTAGCCGGAGGACGAGCAGAGCGAGTCGATCACGACCAGCCTGCGCTCCGGATATTTTTCGCGCAGCGCCTCCGCCGCGAGCATGGCGTTCTGCACGGAGGCTGTCATGCCGGAGCCGAAGGCAATGTGCAGCACATCGCCTTGCTGCAGAAGATTGTCAAAAAACGTCTCATACTGAAATTCATTCAGCTGCGCCGTGGTCGGCAGCTTGCCTTCGGCAAGGAAGCCGTAGAATTTCGGCAGTGCCTCCGGGTCGCGGTCCATGTCGTCCTCATAGTCGACGCCGTCGACCTGATACGAATAGAACAGGACCGGGAGATTGCGCTCGTTGGCATAGGAATAGGGGAGATCGATCGTGGATTCACAGGACAGCAGGAAGGAAGATTCCATATAAAACACCTCATTGCCGTAATGCGGCAGTTAATATGTATAGAATACCAGAATTTAAGAGCAGCAGAAAACAGACAAAACAGCGTTTGTGCCCGAAGCTTATGGATTGGCTGCTGATTTCGGCAGAATGGAATAGCCGAGGCTCTGCGTGACCATGGCGTCAAAGCCGCCGCGGTAAAGCGTGCACAGACGGTCGAACTGCGCCTGAATGTCGTATTTCATATCGTGCGACAGCCACTCGACGATCTGCCCGTAGCATTCGCACTGCCAGAAGCGGATGATGATCTCACGGTCGTCCTCTGTAAATGTCAGATCGCCGTAGGCGGCTTTTGCATAGGCCTCGACTGTATGGCGGCAGATCTGCATGAGATAGAAAGCAACTGTGTCATGGCTGATGGAGCGGTACATATGCATGACGGCGCGCTTGTTTTCCGTCATAAACTGGACAGCCGCGGTCAGGCAGGCCGCCGGAGAGGCGGGATTGGCGTATTCACGGATGATGGAGTCTGCCCGTTCCGTGATGATCTCAGTCGCAAGGGAAGGAATATCCGTAAAATGATAGTAAAACGTATTGCGGTTGATGCCGCAGTCGTCGACGATCGCCTTGACGGTGACCTGATTGAGCGGCCGCTCATTGAGCAGCTTCAGAAACGAATTTTTGATAGCCTGTTTGGTGTAAGCGGACATATACCGACCTCCTGCGCCGTGACGGAATCATTGATGACTGTTATTTTAGAATATATCAAACGCGCAAAGGAAAGTCAATCTGAACACTGGAGGCTTTTTGCACGGCAGTTCTTTCTTGTCAAGCGGAAAAAACTGTGATAGAATACACAAAATATGTTCTTTGAGGCGATGAATTGGACAAATTTGTTTCCTGGCTCCATCAGCTGCGCTTTGACGGTGTCTGGCAGACGGCAGTGCTGGTCGCGGCGTCCGTCCTGTGCATCACGGTGCATGAGACGTGCCACGGACTTGCCGCGTACCGCCTTGGCGATCAGACGGCGAAGCGGGCCGGGCGGCTGAGCCTGAATCCGCTGCGGCATATCGACATCGGCGGACTTCTGATGATGGCGCTGTTCGGCTTCGGCTGGGCGAAGCCGGTGCCGGTCGATATGCGGAATTTCCGGCATCCGAAGCGCGATATGGCGCTGACGGCTGCCGCCGGTCCGGTGTCGAATGTGCTGCTGGCCTATCTGGCGGAGCTGCTGTACGGCCTGTGTGCGTACTGGTATTATAGAACGGGGCAGACGGCAGCCTATGTGCTCGCGCTGTTTCTCTATGACGTCGAGATCATCTCGGCGGGCCTTGCCGTGTTCAATCTCATCCCAATTCCGCCGCTGGACGGGTCCAAGGTCCTGCTTGCCGTCCTGTCGGACCGCGCTTACAGCTGGCTGATGCGCTACGAGCGCTACGGCATGCTGCTTCTGATGGTGCTGCTGTTTACAAACGTTCTGGATACGCCGCTCGGATTTCTGCGCGGCGGACTGCTCGACGCGCTGCAGGCTATCGGGGATTGGCCGGTCAGGCTGCTGCTGGCGCTGCATTAGAAAATTAGGAGTTCTTTTTGATGGATGAACCGCGATACCACCTCGGCAGCGTCGTGCATGCCAGAGGGGAAACGCTTGAGGACTTTGACGGCCCTCTGGACGTCATTTTACTGCTGCTGAGCAAAAATAAAATAGAAATTCAGGATATCCAGATCTCGTCCATCCTGGAGCAGTATCTGGCGTATCTGGACGAGATGAAGCGCATGGATATGGAGATCGCCAGCGAGTTTATCGCCATGGCGTCCTATCTCATGTACATCAAGACGCGTATGCTTCTGTCCCGTGCGGAGCAGGAGGAAGCGCAGAGCGAGATGGACAAGCTGGTCGAATCGCTGCAGAAGCGGCAGCGGCAGGACGCGTATCAGCAGATCCAGAAGGCCGCGAAGCAGCTGGGCGTCCGGAACGAGTTGGGACTCGGCCTGTTTACCAAGGGGCCGGAGCCATACGAACCAGACAGAACGTATCGCTACCGGCATGATAAATCCGACCTGACCGCTGCGCTCGCCGCCATACAGGACCGGTCGGAGCGGCGTCTGCCGCCGCCGGTGTCCAATTTTGCCGGTATCGTCGGCACAGAGCCGTATCCCGTGACGCAGAAGGCGAAGCAGGTCATCAGCCGCCTCATTTCCCACGGTGTCATGCGCTTTCTGGCGCTGTTCCGCGGCAGCCGCAGCCGCTCGGAGATCGTTGCGACGTTTCTGGCTGTTCTGGAGCTGTGCCGCCTGCGGTCAGTAGAGATTGGCGAGACGGAGACGGGCGAAGCTTCTGTGACATTCCTGCGCCAGCCGGAGCAGGAGGTCACGACGGATATATCCTGATGGGAGGCAATTTTGGAACAGAATGATTTACAGCGGGCGATCATGGCCGTCCTGTTCGCTGCCGGAGAGCCGGTGGACGCAGGCAGACTGAGCCAGACGCTCGGCTATGATGAGACGGAGATCCACGAGGCCTGTAAGGCGCTCATGGACGCGCTCAGCTATCACCGCAGCGGCATCCGCATCGTGCGGCTGGAGAACGCTTACCAGATGTGCTCCTCGCCGGAGATGGCGGAATATGTGACGAAGACACTTGAGACGCGCAAGCCGCCGAAGCTCTCGCCCTCGCAGCTGGAGACCCTGACGGTCATCGCGTATTATCAGCCCGCGACCAAGGCGCTCGTCGAGCAGATCCGCGGCGTGGACAGTGCGTACTGCGTCAGCGCCCTCGTGACAAAAAAGCTTATCCGGGAGTGCGGACGGCTCAACGTGCCGGGCCGCCCGATCGTCTATGAGACGACGCCGGATTTTCTGCGCGTGTTCGGGCTGGAATCGCTGGAGGATCTGCCGGAGATGGAAAAGGTCGACCTGCACGTTGACCCGTCGCAGATCGAGCCGCTGGAAAAGCAGCAGCCTGAAAAACAGCCGGAGCAGCCGGTACAGCAGGAGATCCCGTTATGACGTGGACGTGGTGGATGACGCTTCTTGTGATCCTCGCTGTCCTTGCGCTGATCGGCTGTATCCCGGTCGGCGTGGACGCGCGATATGGCGCGGACGGCATCTTTCTGGCGGCGAAGATCGGCCCGTTCCGGCTGCAGCTTCTGCCGCAGAAGCCGAAAAAAAAGAAAAAGAAGCCCGCGAAGAAGCAGCAGCCTGCCGCAAAGCCGGCCAAAAAGAAGCCCGCGGAAAAGAAGAAAAATCCGCTCCTGTCCGGCGGCGTGGACGGACTGATGCAGCTGCTTACCCTTGCACTCGATACGCTCGGCGATCTGCGCCGGAAGCTGCGCGTCAATGAACTGACGCTGCACGTCACAGTCCCGGGCAGCGACGACCCTGCGAAGGCGGCCATGAACTATGGCCGCGCGTGGGCGGCCATCGGTGCGCTGACGCCCGCGATGGAGCGGCTGTTTGTCATAAAAAAGCGTGACATCCGGCCGGAACTCGATTATAATGAAACACAAATGAAGGCCGACGCGCATCTCGTAACGACGATCACCATTGGACGTTCTCTTGCGCTGGCGCTGCGTGCAGGCGTCGGTTTCCTGAAGATTTTGAATGAGCGAAAAAAGGCGGTGTAAGAATATGAATCATCCCCTGTCAGACATGATGACCAATACCATGAGCAAGATCAAGGACATGATCGACGTCAATACTGTGGTCGGCAGTCCCATCACCACGCCGGACGGCGTGACCATTATCCCGGTCACGAAGGTCTCCATCGGCTACGGCAGCGGCGGCAGTGATTTTGCCACGAAGAATTATCCGGCGACCCGGGACAATTCCTTCGGCGGCGGCGCGGGCGCGGGCATCAAAATTACGCCCGTGGCGTTCCTCGTGATCCGCGGCGAGAGCGTGCGGATGCTCCCGGTGGCAGAACCGGCGTCGACGTCTATCGACCGGCTGATCGAACTTCTGCCGGACCTTCTTGAGAAGGGCGAGGCCTATTTTGCCGAAAAGAAAGCGGCAAAGGAAGCGGAAAAGGCGGAAGAGGCATAAAACCGGCGCATCCTGCGCAAACTTGCGGCAGGGTGACGCAGATGCAGAACAAACTTCATCGATTTTTCCGGCAAGCGGCGGCGGCACTCTGCGCCGCCGCCTGTCTTCTTTTTCCGGTCCGGGCAGCGGAGCTGCGCGCGCCGCAGGTGCAGGCCAAGTCCGCCGCGCTGCTCGACGGCCGGACAGGGCAGGTGCTCTATGAGAAAAACGGCAGCCAGCGCGCTCTGATCGCCAGCACGACGAAGATCATGACGGGACTTCTCGTGTGCGAGGAGCCGGAGCTTGACCGGGAGGTCACGGTACCGGCGGCTGCCGCCGGGCTGGAAGGCTCCAGCATGTACCTGCGCTGCGGCGAGACGATCTCGCTGCGCGCGCTGCTGTACGGCATGATGCTGCACTCCGGCAACGACGCGGCGTTGACGCTGGCGATCAGCATAAGTGGCAGCGAGCAGGCATTCGTGCGGCAGATGAACCGCCGCGCGGAGAAGCTGGGCCTGACCGGAACGCATTTTGCGAACCCGCACGGACTTGACAGCGGGGAGAATTACGCAACGGCGCTCGATCTGGCACGGCTGGCGCAGGCGGCGCTGCAGAACGACCTGTTCCGCGAGGTGGTCTCGACCAAAACGATCACCTGCGCCGGGCGGACGCTTACAAATCACAACAAGCTGCTCTGGCAGTATGACGGCTGCATCGGCGTCAAGACCGGCTATACGAAGCACGCCGGGCGGATCCTTGTCAGCGCGGCGGAGCGGAACGGACAGCAGCTGATCGCTGTCACCATTGCGGATCCGGACGACTGGCGCGACCATGCGGCGCTGCTGGATCACGGATTCGCCGTGCTGGCGCTTCAGTCGCCGGTCTATCCGCAGATCAGGAGGGTAGTATGGAAGAAAGACTGCAGAAAATCCTCGCGCGCTGCGCCGGCGTCTCAAGGCGCGGCGCGGAGGCCATGATCGAAGCGGGACGTGTCCGCGTGAACGGCAACACGGCGCGCCTCGGCGAGCAGGCGGACGCGGAGGAGGACGTCATCGAACTGGACGGTGCACGCCTGAAGACCCGGCAGGAGCCGGAGCTGGTTTACCGGATGCTCTGCAAGCCGCGCGGCTTTGTGACGACCATGCACGACGAGAAGGGCCGCAGATCGGTCGCGGAGCTGGTCCGCAATCTGCCGGTGCGTGTCTATCCCGTCGGACGATTGGACTGCAATTCAGAAGGGCTGCTGCTTCTGACCAACGACGGAGAACTGGCCAACGCGCTGATGCACCCTAAAAAGCAGGTGGACAAGGTCTATCTGGTCTGGGTCAGCGGCTACATAGAGGGAAAAGAGAAGTCGCTCTGCGAGCCGATCGAAATCGACGGCCGGATGACGACCCCGGCGCAGGTCAGCCGCCTGCACGCGGACGGCGGGGCGGCTCTGTTCCGCATTACGATCCATGAAGGACGCAACCGCCAGATCCGCCGTCTGTGTGAACGCGCCGGTCTGACCGTCACGCGCCTGCGCCGCATCGCAGAGGGGCCTCTGCAGCTCGGTGATCTGAAACCCGGACAGTCCCGCGCGCTCACGGAGCAGGAACTTGCAGCATTGCGCAGGGAAATTGAAAAGTAACACTTGACAAATCAGGGACTTTTGTGTATGATATGAGGGCTGTCCGGGATGTGACACGGCCAGCCGATATCATGGAGTGGTATCGAAGCGGTCATAACGAGCACGACTGGAAATCGTGTGACGGTCAAAAGCCGTCCGAGGGTTCGAATCCCTCCCACTCCGCCAAAGACCCGTAATCGTTTTTGATTACGGGTCTTTTCTTAATATTTTTGCAATTTTTCGAAAGCACGCTTGAAGGATTTTTTGAGAATGAACTGTTAAGGCCAAGCTGTTTTGTCCAGAAATAGCCGGTCTGTTTTGTCGCATAG
>ERZ1673752.3468-NODE-3468-length-15047-cov-4.240395_pt1 | contig 15047 bp, 16 predicted proteins | sample MGYA00580195_ERZ1673752 | MGnify/ENA primary metagenome ERZ1673752 (study PRJEB41218, sample SAMN15661744) | gut metagenome | host: Homo sapiens | place: Canada: London | collected 2015-08-20/2019-03-30 | study: EMG produced TPA metagenomics assembly of...
TCACCGATGCCGGAGACAAATGGGTGCTTCAGATAGCCGTCCCAGATATCTTTGACGTCTTCGTATAAGATTTCTGTTAATTTCATAAATTTCCTCCTTAAAGGTTTAACGAGATAATTGCGAAACAGAAAGTTTTTGGGGCCTGCATCAATGCATAAGTCAACGCAGGCACACTTGCGTTGCCCAATGCTGGCAACGGTACATAAAGTGGTAAAAGACACCACTTAAGTACCGGCCGCATTGGAAGCACCTGTGTTGACTTATGCATTGATGCAGGCACTTCTCAAAGCTGGTGTTAGTTTCGCAATTATCATCAAGTGCTTAGAAATAGTATGTTATGAAACATTTGATGAGTGGTTATCAGCTGCTAAAAAATAAAAGGAGCTCTGCTAAGAAATGAAACAGAACTCCCGATTAGGTACATGTGTATTCATTACTTATGGTTGCTAATAAAAAGATAATTGAGGTGATCAATCATCATAGCATATAACCATAAATAGTTCATTTACATTGCTTTCCTGCGTTGGGATTATCCACATCAAGTTCAAAGGGTCGGCACAGGCCTCTCAGCAATTAAGCACCCCTAGCAAATTCAGTTTTATTATACAGTATCTGTATACAAAAGTAAATAAAAAAATGAATTGTATTTCATCAGTACAGTGAATGGAATACATCTGTTTGGGTAATTGACGAAAAAATGTGTTGTCTGTTTTGAAATTTTGTTTTATACTTTGCGTTATGAGTAGATTAAGGAGAAATAGATCAAAGCAATATAACATCAAGCAAGGCTTGAACATTAGAGAGGAATAGACAGAATGAATCTTGATTACTACAAAACCTTTTATTATGTGGCTTTGAGTAAGAATTTTACGAAAGCTGCAGAGCTTCTTGGCAATAATCAGCCGAATGTAACCCGCTCGATGAATAATCTGGAGGCGGAGTTTGGATGCCGACTGTTTGCGAGAAGCAACAGAGGGGTATCGTTGACACCGATTGGAGAACAACTATTTCAGTATGTGTCGGCAGCCATGAATAATCTGGAACAGGGAGAAGAGGAGATTAAGAAGACGCTGAATATTGAGAATGGGCTTGTGACTATCGGAAGTAGTGAGACGGCTTTAAGGTTAATGCTTTTGGAGCGGTTAGGCAGTTTTCATGAAGAACATCCGAAAATCCATTTTCGAATTTCCAGTTATTCTACACCGCAGACTATACAGGCACTAAAAGAGGGAAAAATTGATTTTGCTGTGATTTCCACACCGGTGGACATAAAGAAACCGCTTCATAAAACACCGCTGGTGACTTTTCAGGATGTTTTAATCGGCGGCCCGAAGTACAGAGAGCTGGCATCGAAGACGCGCAGTCTCAATGAATTGATGAGCTATCCCTTTGTCTCACTTCCACCGGAGACTGGGACAAGAATGTTTTATACACAGTATTTTATGAATCAGCATTTATCTTTTCATCCGGAGATTGAGGTAGCAGCCACAGACCAGATTCGTCTGATGGTTCGCTATAATCTGGGTATCGGTTTTTGCCCGGATGACCTGGCAGCAGATTACATTGCAAGGGGAGAGGTGTGCCAGATCCATCTTCTGGAAGAAATCCCAAAACGCCAGATTTGTCTGGTGACGGATGAATCAAAGGTATTAAGCTCTGCAGCCCAAAAGCTGAGAGATGCACTGGCAGCGGATGCCAGCTACAGGCCTTTTTTCTGTGATTGCTGAAGTAAAAGAACGTGTATAATATAAAGAAAGTGTATATAGCTATTGAAGAGACAGCCGCCGGTTAAATACGGATCTTGCCGGCTGTCTGTCTTGATGTTTTCAAACGAGCCATGGCTCTGGCCAGTGAAGCGCTGGAATGGTAGTATTCCTGAATACTCTGTTTCTGACGCAGCTGTTCCAGAGCCCTTTCTTTGGCTTCTTCGGCACGGCGAACATCGATTTCTTCCGGTTTTTCTGCACTTTCCGTCAGCAAAATGACACGGTTGTTGGCTATCTGGACGAAACCGCGGCCAACATAACCGATATGCCAGGTACCGTCTTCAGTTTTATAACGCATTTCTCCGTCCGTGACGGCAATAACCATGGTTTCATGGTGGGCTAAAACCTCTTTCTCACCGTCAAAAGCGGGAACGATCAGAGAGAGGCAGGGACCTTCATAGAAGACCCTGTCTGCTGCGATGATTCGCAGATTATACATATCACTCATTAGAAACGCCTGCCTTTCTATTTGACAGAAGCCTGCATTTTTTCAGCTGCACGTTTCACATCATCGATGGTGCCAACGTTAAAGAACGCATTTTCAGGGTAATCATCCATTTCACCGCTGATAATGGCTTTAAAACCACGAATGGTTTCTTCAATAGGTACATAAACACCTTTGATGCCTGTGAAGTTTTCTGCCACGTGGAATGGCTGAGAAAGGAATTTCTGGATCTTACGGGCACGATAAACGGTAATCTTATCTTCATCGGACAATTCTTCCATACCCAGGATAGCGATGATATCCTGAAGATCTTTGTAGCTCTGAAGAATTTCCTGTACCTTTCTGGCAACTTCATAATGTTCCTCTCCGACGATATCCGGTTCAAGAATTCGTGAGGAGGATTCAAGAGGATCGACGGCCGGATAGATACCCTGTTCAACAATTTTTCTTGAAAGAACAGTTGTGGCATCCAGATGGGCAAATGTTGTTGCAGGTGCAGGGTCCGTTAAGTCATCGGCAGGTACATAAACGGCCTGTACAGATGTAACGGCACCATTTTTTGTGGAAGCGATTCGTTCCTGAAGTTCACCCATTTCAGTAGCCAGTGTCGGCTGATAACCAACGGCAGAAGGCATACGGCCAAGCAGCGCAGACACCTCGGAACCTGCCTGGGAGAAACGGAAGATATTATCGATGAACAGAAGGACATTTCGGTGCTCCTGATCACGGAAATATTCAGCCATTGTCAGACCGGTTTCAGCGACACGCATTCTGGCACCAGGCGGTTCATTCATCTGACCAAACACTAGGGCTGTTTTTTCGAGAACACCTGAAGCTTTCATTTCAGACCAAAGGTCGTTGCCTTCACGGGAACGTTCACCAACACCGGTGAAGATAGAGTAGCCACCCTGTTCAGCTGCGATATTACGGATCAGCTCCTGGATCAGGACTGTTTTACCAACACCGGCACCACCGAACAGACCGATTTTACCGCCTCTGGCATATGGTGCCAGAAGGTCGATAACTTTGATACCTGTTTCAAGCACTTCAGCTACAGGATTCTGATCTTCGAAAGCAGGAGGATCTCTGTGAATAGACCATTTCTCCACATCTTTTAATTCTTCGCCGCCATCAATGGTTTCACCTGTGACATTGAAAAGACGGCCAAGGGTCTGTTCGCCGACAGGAACTTTGATACCGCCGCCGGGAGCAATAACTTCCATATCACGGTAAAGACCTTCACTGGCGGAGAGCATAACACAGCGGACTGTGTGATTACCGATATGCTGTGAAACTTCCATGATACATTTCTGGCCATTATTATCAACTTCAAGGGCATCCTTGATATATGGAAGATCATCATCTTCGAATTCTACATCGACAACAGGTCCCATGACCTGCACAATTTTTCCTTTTTTCATATCGGACACCTCCTTTTAATTTTTTCCTTTTTTCTGAGCCTTGGCACCGGCAATGACCTCAGTGATTTCCTGAGTAATAGCGGCCTGTCGGGCTCTGTTATAAAGTGTTCCAAGCTCTTGAAGAATAGCAGATGCGTTATCAGCGGCAGCCTGCATCGCCATCAGACGGGCATTCTGCTCGCTGGCATAAGCTTCTACAAGGGCACTGTAAATATAACCGACGATATAATCCGGTACGATCTGTCCCATGACGGCTTCCGGTGACGGTTTCATGGCGATGTGTTCCATCGGAAGATCGACGGGGATATCTTTGATCATGAAATCCGGACGTTCAAGGGGAAGAAGACGCATGAACTGTGCTTCTTCTGTCATGGCATTTTTCATGCTTGTGTAGATCAGATAGATTTCATCTACCTTTTTTGTACGATAAGCATCGATCAGTGTCTCAGAAATATTTCTGGCACGGCTTAATGTCGGATTCTGAATGGTATAGTGGAACTGGTGAGCAATCGGTATTTTCTTCTGCTGGAAATAATGTCTGCCGATTTCACCAATGACATATAATTTTGCGTTTTTATCGTTTTGAATATGCTCTTCAGCCAGCTTGAGGATATTGTGGTTGTAGGCACCGGCCATACCTTTATCCGCAGTGACAACCACATAGGCACGGTGAATGGTATTCTCATCTATGACAGCATTCGGATCACGGAAGTATTCTGAATGCATTTCGGGAAGATGACGAAGGATTCGGCTCATGGTGGACTGAAGGGTATAGAAATACGGCTCTGTATTTGCTAACGCTTTTTTTGCTCTTCTCAGTTTCGACGAGGAAATCATATACATGGCATTGGTGATTTTCATTGTGTCCTGTATACTTCTCATTCTGTCTCTGATTTCTCTGGCATTTGCCATATCAGATACGCCTCCTTCCTGTCTTACTGCTGTTTGAAAGCTTCAGCGGCTTCATCAATCTGCTTTTTCAGCTCATCTGTCAGCTGACCGCCTGTCTGAATGGCTTCACATATATCTGCATGCTGCAGATCAAACCATGCCAGAAGATCATTCTGGAATTTCTTGACAGATTTAAGTTCCACATCATCAAAGTAACCTTTGTTAGCCAGATGAAGGGTAATAACCTGCTGGTTCAGCTGAAGCGGTTTGCCGAGAGGCTGTTTCAAAAGCTCAAGAAGGGCATGGCCGTGTTTTAACTGTTGCTTTGTAATATCATCCAGATCAGATGCGAACTGGGTGAAAACTTCCATTTCACGATACTGCGCCAGATCGATACGGATACTGCCGGAAGCTTTCTTCATAGCACTTGTCTGAGCAGCACCGCCGACACGGGATACAGACAGACCAACGCTGACGGCCGGACGCATACCTGAGAAGAACAGATGGCTTTCAAGGAAAATCTGACCATCTGTAATGGAAATAACATTGGTTGGAATGTAAGCGGATAAGTCACCGGCCTGTGTCTCGATAATAGGGAGGGCTGTTAATGATCCGCCACCAAGTTTTTCACTGAGTCTGCTGGCACGTTCCAGAAGACGGGAATGCAGATAGAACACATCACCGGGATAAGCTTCACGTCCGGGAGAACGTTCCAGCAGAAGGGAGATGGCTCTGTATGCAACGGCATGTTTGCTCAGATCATCATAGACGATCAGGGCATCCTGACCTTTGTACATAAAGTATTCTGCCAGTGCTGTACCTGCGTATGGTGCGATGTACTGAAGTGAAGATGAGTCGCTGGCCATGGAAGCCAGGACGATGGTATATTCCATGGCACCATGTTTTTCCAGGTTGTTGACAACTCTTGCAACGGTAGAAGCTTTCTGACCGATGGCAACGTACACACAAACAACGCCTTTGCCTTTCTGGTTGATGATTGTATCTTCTGCAATAGAAGTTTTACCTGTCTGACGGTCACCGATGATCAATTCACGCTGACCACGGCCGATTGGAAACATGGAGTCAATGGAAAGGATACCTGTTTCCAATGGTGTATCAACAGGCTGACGATCAATGATCGCCGGTGCCGGTTCCTCAATGGCACGATATTCAGTGGAAGCAATATCACCTTTGCCGTCGATAGGTTCACCCAGGGCGTTGACAACTCTTCCTTTAAAGGCATCACCGACGGGAATGCCGGCTCTTTTGCCTGTACGGATGACCTTGCAGCCTTCACGAATGGATTCGTCGTGGCCAAAAAGGATACAACCGATTTCATTTCGACGGATATTCTGTACCATACCTTTGACGCCGCCATCGAAGACAACGATTTCGCCGTACATCGCATGGTCGATACCGTAAACTGTGGCAATACCATCGCCGACCCAGATGACTTCACCGGTCTCTTTGGCTTCATTGTCCCAGTCGTAATTTTCTATTTCACTTTTTATAATCGATATAATATCGTCTGCACTAATGACACTCACATTATCACCTCTTTCAGAGTTTTAAATCTGTCCGACGGCATCCTTCAGCTGACGGATGCGTGCTGCAAATGTCCAATCGTATTCTTCATTGCCGATACGGATGCGCACACCGCCCAGGAGAGAAGGGTTTATGCTGATCTGATAAATCAGTTCTTTGCCGGGATACTTCCGTGAGAGGAAAGCTTTTATTTCATTTTCTTTTTCAGGTGACGGTGTTTCGGCAAAAACACATTCAACCCGTACACGGTTATGAGAAGTATCCCAGATTTTCTGCCATTCAGCATAGATGTCTGCCAGTTCTTCAATTCCGCCGTCATTGCACATGACCTTGTAAAAGTTGATCAGATGGCGGGGGAGACCGGAGCCGTCGAAGACGCGTTCAATCAGATGATGTTTTTTCTCAGATGTCACAAGAGGACTCCGAAGAACGTTCAAAAGTGCAGGAACTTTTTCTGTGATCTCACGGGCAGTCTGAAGTTCTTCAGACGTAATACCCAGCTCATACAGAACCATTGCATTATTTACCGCTCTTTGCGTCATACTGATCACCTGTCATAATAATTTTCTTTGCAGCCAGCATGGCAATATCCATGATCTGTGACTGCAGTTCTTTCTTGGCATTTGCCTGTTCTTTTTCAATATCTTCACGGGCCTGTGTGAGCATTTTGACTCTTTCAGCCTCTGTATCAGCAATCGCCTTGCTGTGTTCTTTTTCGGAACGTGCACGGGCAGCTGCGATAATATCGGCGGCCTGTTCTTTAGCAGTGTCAAGCTGCTGCTCATAGTCGGCTTTCATTTTGTTGGCTTCATCCTGCGTTTTCTGTGCAGCATCAAATTGCTGCCTGATCATTTCGTTTCGCTGCTCGATCACACCCATAACCGGCTTGATCAGAAAATGCCGAAGTGCAACAAAAAGGACAAGGACATTGACGACGGTCCAGAAGATTGTCCAGGGTTCCAAACTTAACATAGCTGCACCTGCCTCTCATTCTTACTGTTCCATAAGTTCTATTAAATATCGCAATAATTATTTCAGGAAAAGAATGATCAACAGGGCAATAACGAAACCGTAAATAGCCGTTGCTTCGGCAAGGGCACAACCAAGAAGCAAAGATTTGCTGATTTTGCTTTCTGCTTCCGGCTGTCTTGCGATAGCGTCTACTGCGGAAGAAGTTGCTTTACCGATACCAACACCGGCACCAATACCTGTTAATACTGCAATACCTGCACCAATTGCTACGAATAATGTTGCTGACATAATAACTCGCTCCTTTTCTTTTAAAATTGACGGATCATTGAGGATCAGTCGATAGCTTCTTTAATAAATAATGCGGTCAGGAATACAAAAACGTATGCCTGGATCAGCCCGTCGAATATATCGAAGTAGCAGCTGAATACCGCCGGCAGGATGGCCGGGACGACCATCTTCAGCAATTCCATAATGACAAACGAGCCAAGAACGTTGCCGAATAATCGCATACATAATGAAAGCGGTCTGATGAAAATCTCAAGGATGTTGATCGGTAAAATGACAACCATCGGTTCTGCGAAGCTTTTCAGCCAGCCGCGGCCGCCTTTAGCCAAAACACCACACAGCTCGATTAAAATGATGCTGAGAATTGCCAGTGAAGCCGTTACATTGATATCCTTTGTCGGTGGTTTGAAACCGAGAATGCCGATGAGATTGGCAATACCGATATAAATTCCCACACTCATTAAATAAGGAATAAAACCTTTGCCTTTCTCGCCAAGGATATCTTCGAAGAAGCTATAAATACCACTGACAGCCGTTTCAAGAAGCAGCTGTCCTTTACCTGGGTTTGTGACCTTCAGGTTTCTGACAAAAATCGCACACAGGAGAATCACAACAGCCATGATTAACCATGTTACAAAAACTGATTCAGCCACCGGTATGCCGCCGAAAATCGGAATCGTAAAAGCTGTATCACAGTTTAATTCTTCCATGAGATTTTTTACCAGCTCATCCATATTTATTCACTTCCTTTTCACTTCCCTCTCGGGCTGTTCACAATTTTAGTCTCGTCAAAGGCAAATGTCAAATGTCGAAAAAAGAATGAAAATTCACAAATTGAACACAGCTTTGTAAATATTATGCCCTAAAAGTGTGTTTGAGTTGCATTTAAAATTGGTAAAATTTGAATAGAACAGAAAAGCAGAAGATTTATTTTCTCCTATTTGACGTATGTTAGAATTGTAAAACTTTATGGAATATAATCACGATACTTCTTTGATATATCAGATATGCATATGTGTTATTGGACAGATTAAAAAAGAGTGTCGAAAAAAAGACACTCTTTGATAGTCAATTATTCAAGAACGGTAATAGGGTCACCCACATGAAGGGTTCCCTCTTTGATAACTTTGGTGAAGATACCCTGGGTAGGCATAATGCATTTGCCGACTTTCTGCTGAATGGCACAGCCTTTGTGACATTCCTTGCCAATCTGGGTGACTTCCTGAATGGTTTCCCCAATCTGAAGGCGTGTGCCCACAGGAAGTTCGTAGAGACAGATACCTTCTGTAGTCAGGTTCTCGGCAAATTGTCCAGGAGTCAGACCGTCAATGCCCATTTCAGTCATGATGTCAATACTTTCCTGGGCCAGAAGGCTGATCTGACGGTGCCAGTTGCCGGCATGGGCATCACCGACAATGCCGTGATCGCATTTGCATACAGCAGAGTCAACAGGTGTTTTAATCACGCCTTTTTCTTTGGATATGTTGATAGATGTAATTGTTCCTTTGATCATAGGTTGATAACTCCATTCTAGTGTTTCTTAGTCCTGCACGAAGTGCCCGGATTTACCGCCGTCCTTTTCGATGACGCGCAGATTTGTGATATGCATGCTTCGGTCAATGGCTTTGCACATATCATATATTGTCAGTGCAGCAGCGGAAACAGCATGAAGCGCTTCCATCTCAACACCGGTCTGTCCGGTTGTCTTGACATAGGATTTGATGTGGACAGCATTCTCTTTGGTATCTGTTTCGAAATGAATATCGATTCCGGACAGCATTAGCGGGTGACACATAGGGATGATGGAGGAAGTCTGCTTGGCAGCCATAATGCCGGCCACCTGGGCAACTGCCAGGACATCTCCTTTCCTGATCTGTCCGTCGGTGATAGCCTGTAAAGTCGCAGGCTGCATATAGATACTTCCGGCGGCTGCAGCAATTCTGTGAGTGATGGCTTTCTCAGAAACGTCCACCATCCGGGCCCGGCCCTGGTCATTGATATGTGTAAGAGGCATAAAAACCTTCTCCTTTCAGTATTTGTTTAGGTATGCAGTCATCAGAGGCTATTTGCGGCCCGGGCTGCAGCATAGAATCATTATAGCTGAAATGAGAAGAAAAATCAAAAAAATTCATAAACTTTAGTGCAATGGTATTGATTTTATAAAAGGGACGCTTTAAAATAGGAAGATGCGGGACGAGATGTCTTGTTATCAGGACAGAAGCCTGTATGTTTTTGAAGTTGACTGATTATGATGGATAGATGAAGAAGGAGGCATGCCGCATGGCAAAGATTGATATTATTTCTGGTTTCCTTGGAGCTGGAAAGACAACACTTATTAAGAAGCTTCTGGGAGAAGCATTAAAGGGACAGCAGGTTGTCCTGATCGAGAACGAATTTGGTGAAATCGGCATTGACGGTGGATTTTTGAAGGATGCAGGCGTGAACATCACAGAGATGAACTCAGGCTGTATCTGCTGTTCACTGGTTGGTGATTTTGGTACAGCATTGAAAGATGTTATTACAAAGTTTAATCCTGACAGAATTATCATAGAGCCATCAGGTGTAGGCAAGTTATCAGACGTTATCAAGGCCGTTCAGGGTGTCGCTGAAGATGCACCGATCGAACTGAACAGTCTTGTAACAGTTGCAGATGCCAACAAATGCAAGATGTATATGAAGAACTTCGGCGAGTTCTACAACAATCAGGTTGAGAGTGCACATACGATTGTACTCAGCCGTACACAGAATATGAAGCAGGATAAGCTTGAAGCCTGTGTTGATATGATCAGAGAACACAACAAGGAGGCTACAGTGATCACAACACCTTGGGATGAACTGACAGGTGAACAGCTTTTAGCTGCCATGGAGAAACCTGTATCTCTGGCGGACATGGTGATGGCTGAAGAAGAAATCTGTCCTGTATGCGGCGGACATCATGACCATGACGATCATGAGCATGAACATCATCATGACCACGATCATGAGCATGAACATCACCATGACCACGATCATGATGATCACTGCGGATGCGGCCATGACCATGATCATGAGCATCATCACCATCATCATGCAGATGAAGTCTTCACAAGCTGGGGCAAGGAGACACCGCGTAAGTATACAAAGGAAGAAGTTGAGACAATTCTCAAGGCACTTGCAGCGGAGAACAATGAATATGGCATTATCCTTCGTGCAAAAGGTATGCTGCCAAGCCCGGACGGTACATGGATCTACTTTGATATGGTTCCTGAAGAATACGAGATCCGTGAAGGTCAGCCGGAATATACAGGCCGTCTTTGTGTCATCGGCTCCAAGATTGATGAAGCTAAGCTTGAGAAGCTGTTTATGCTGTAAGTGTACATGAAATAACATATAAGATGAATAGCATAAAAATAAAAGACCGATATTCCAGGAAGATAGATTCCTGGAATATCGGTCTTTTTATCGATGTATGGTAATATGCGAGATTTGCAAAGCATGTTCTATTTTGGTTATAAAGAACTGCAGTAACAATGCTTTTATAATTGGTTGGTCATGAGCTGTGCATGTTCCATCATGGCATCAAAAGCAGCCGAATGATTACCTTTACAGATTGCATCCAGAATTTTTTCATGGCAGGCATAGACATCTTGACGAGGTACTTTTTCATTGAGCTGCAGTTCAGGATGATTTAAAAATCCCATGCCTGAAGATTTTAAGCTGGAAAAATAAGGATCTTGAAGAGAGTCAATCAGTTCTATGTGAAATTGACGATCCAGTGCAAAATATTCGCCGAAATCTGTCTGTTCATCAAGATAGGCTTTCATATCCTGCATAATATATTTCAATCTGCGGACATAAATATTTTTGGGATTTTTGGCGTAGGCTTTGGCGAGTTCGGCCACGCAATAACCTTCAATGGCGTTACTGAAATGGTAGTGCTGCTTGACTTCATCAGCGGTTGGCATATGAAGTTGAATACCGCGGCTTGGCAGAATGTCAATGCGCTTTTCATCGGCTAATTTCTGAATAGCATCTCGTACCGGTGTCTTAGACATGTTCAATTCTATAGCAATTTGATTCAGGGAATATTTTTTATCATATTCGAATTTTCCATCGTCAATCATTTGGACTAACTGTTCATAGGCTTCATCTTTAAGAAAAAGTGACATAGGAATAGCCTCCTTAATTATACATACTGTGTTTATTATAAACGAAATGGCAGAGAGTTTCAACGTGATTGAAGTGTTTTGGAAATTCATCGTTACATTGTACAAAAACATCTACAACTTATTAGCAGTTATGTTAATTGACATAGTTATAACAATAAAGTAATATACCATTATACCGATATATCGGTATAATGGTATATCGAAAGAATATAACCAGGCAAAACAAAATCATAAAGTAGGGGAGAAAGCGTATGGCACTGAATTATCTTTACAAAATGACATCTACAAAAATTAAGGAATTACAGCCAAAATGCAATCTTGCATTTATTCCATTGGGACCGACGGAAGTGCATGGTCCGCATCTGCCATTGATGACAGATTTTCGCAGCGGATTGGAATTGTGCGAAAGAGCAGCAAGAAAGCTGCAGGAAGAGGGGATTGAATCTATCATTGCAACGCCGGTGACGTACTGTGCAGCAGATGTGACAAATGTATTTCCTGGAAATACATCTCTTAGGGTGGAGACTGTCGAGATGCTGTTAGAGGATATATGTCTCAGCCTGGCAAGGAGTGGCTTTTATAATATCATGGTTGTATCTGGACATGCTGACCCGGGTAATGCTGCGGCAGTTGTCAGAGGTATTGAGAATGCGAAAAAGAAAAACAACAAGGTCAATGGTACCTATTCGGCGTGGTTTGACAAAGGCATTGTTGAAGGTGGCGCAGCAGCATATTTTAATGGTATTCATCCAACATATGACCTCCATGCAGGTGAATCAGAAACAGGATTTGGTTTGATGCGTTATCCGGAATTACTGGATAAAGCGCAGATCGCATCATTGAAGCCGAATTATGAAGGCGAGTTCCTTTTTGAGAGAATTGGTGCGGGGGCAAAAGATTTTATTGAATGTGGTGCACCGGATGCTTACTTTGGTGATCCGGCAGCTGCGACAGCTGAAAATGCGGACAAACAGTATGATGTATTTTCTGATTATGTGGTGGATGAAGTGCGTGCTTTATTGGGATAACAGTAGAGAAGGATGGGGGATGTCTATTATGAATGAAAAGAAATTTGGCAGAATTCTTGAAACAGGTATGGGGTTTATCATGTCATGGGTCCTGAATACATCGGCAATGTATTTATTAGGAGCTCCAATGACACCGGCTACGGTATTTCCTGCCTAGGTGGGGGCCTTTGCTATTGCGGTAGCCATTAACTATTTTGCACCGGTGATGGATTGGGTGGCATCATGGACAAAAAGAATTAAGAATAAAACATTGGAATATGTTGTAAGAGTGTTGATTTTCTCATTTATTGAAATTCTGTTCAATAGTGTATGGTGTATGTACAATTCGGGGAACATTGTATATTGGCCGGCGAAGTTTCCAATCCTTTTGGCGGTAGGAACAATTGCTATTTTTATTTCTTTGCCAATTATGGTACGGGTAGCCACTGCCTGTGCGAAGAAATAAAATCAGACTGTAAAATATTTGAATTTATCCGGGAAAGCCGAATTGGCAGGCAAATGATTTTGCTCACTGATTCGGCTTTTGGTATTTTATTGTTGGTTAAAATGGGGGGCGGGTTTTGCAGTTAGCATTGCAGCAGCCCTTTTCGACTTGAATTTCATAGATTTATTTGATATGATAATGAATAGAAAGTTTGGTGATAGAGATGGATAAACTGGAAGTACCGGTATACCTGATAACAGGTTTCCTTGAGAGTGGCAAGACTTCTTTCCTTCAGGAAATCTTTGAAAGCGGTGAATTCGCGGATGGTGAAAGAGGCCTTTTGATCTCATGCGAGGAAGGCGAAGTTGAACTTGATGAGAAGGCAACACTGGCCTGCAAGATCGATACGGTGACACTGGATGAAGAAGAGGAACTGACGGCAGATTTTCTTGAGAACTGCAAGAATGTCTACAAACCGAAGCGGGTTTTTGTGGAATACAACGGCATGTGGGACCCGGATACAATTCTCAGCGTGGATATGCCAAGAGGCTGGGAAATCTATCAGATTGTGACAATGATCGATGCAAGTACCTTTGCAGTGTATCTGAACAATATGAAATCCATTATCGGTAATATGATCAAGTGTACAGAGCTGGTTATTTTCAACAGATGTTCTGAAGAACAGGATTTGCCAATGTTCAGAAGAAATCTGAAGGCATTGAATTCCAATGTCCAGATGATGTTTGAACACAAAGACGGAAGAATGATCGAACTGGGCAAGGATATTCCGCCATATGACCTGAATGCACCTGTTATTGATATCACAGACGATGATTACGGCATCTGGTATATGGATGCGGCTGATGACAAGGACCGTTATGAAGGTAAGACCGTTCGCTTTACAGCACGTATTATGAAGAACCGCAAACTGCCTAAAAACTTCTGTGTACCAGGCCGTAAAGCCATGACATGCTGTGCGGAGGATATCCGCTTTATCGGTTTTTTGTGTAAATACCCTGAACTTGATAATTTAAAGAATGGTGATTGGGTGACACTGACAGCCAATATGCATTATGAACGCAGAAGAGAATACGGCGGTGTAGGTCCTGTGCTTTATGCAACAGAGGTTGTAGAATGCGCAGCACCGGAAGATGAATTAGTTTATTTTAATTAACAGAGTAAAGGGACTGCATGCATGCGGTTCCTTTATCTTAAGCAGAATACCCTTTGGCATGTCTTTAAATGCGTGCCTGAAGGGGGAGAAGGTGTGGCTATTAATATGGAAGAAAAAATTGTTTTCTGTAAAGGCGGTGGTTGTACCGCCAAGCTTGGTGCAGGGGTGCTGAGCCGTGTACTGGAAAAACTTCCGAGGGGAGAACAGGATCCGTCATTGCTTGTGGGGTATGACAGCAGGGATGATGCAGCAGTGTATAAGATCTCCGATGATATGGCCATTGTGCAGACATTGGATTTCTTTCCGCCCATGGTGGATGACCCTTATACATTCGGTCAGATTGCTGCGGCCAATGCACTCAGCGATATTTATGCCATGGGCGGGGAGGTCAAGACAGCGTTGAATATTGTCTGTTTCCCGGAGAAAATGGATCTGAATATTCTTGGAGAGATTATGAGGGGAGGATCGGAGAAGGTCATAGAAGCCGGCGGTACATTGGCTGGTGGCCATTCCATTGCAGACAGTGATGTGAAATACGGCTTGTCTGTTATGGGAGTGGTTCATCCGGACAGAGTATTGGCGAATAATCATGGACAGCCCGGAGATAAACTGATTCTGACAAAGAAGCTGGGAGTTGGCATTATCTGTACGGCAAATCGTGTGGGGGAAGCTTCAGAGGCTGCCATGGAGGAAGCGATTGCGTCCATGACAACGCTGAACAAATATGCAGCAGAGATATGCAGAAAGTATGAAGTGCATGCTTGTACAGATGTTACCGGTTTTAGTTTTCTGGGGCATCTGCATGAAATGCTGGATGATAAATTAAACTGTCATATCAATGCTTCAAAAGTACCGGTCATAGAAGAAGCGCATCGCCATGCGGATGAATTCTTACTCACAGCAGCAGGACAGCGGAACAGAAACCATACAGGCCCATTTGTCGAATTC
>ERZ1673752.3472-NODE-3472-length-15036-cov-5.068353_pt1 | contig 15036 bp, 12 predicted proteins | sample MGYA00580195_ERZ1673752 | MGnify/ENA primary metagenome ERZ1673752 (study PRJEB41218, sample SAMN15661744) | gut metagenome | host: Homo sapiens | place: Canada: London | collected 2015-08-20/2019-03-30 | study: EMG produced TPA metagenomics assembly of...
GAATTGCCTGCCTTGTGTTTAATCGATGCCGTTGCTAGGTTATTGCAAGGGACCCTCAAGGCGGAAGCCCATGAAGAAGATAGTTTTTCCTTCGCTTTTGGGACTCAGGGCCATTCTAGGCTCCTAGAAGAAAGGCAATATACTCGGCCACCGGTATGGCAAGGACTTGCTGTTCCCTCTATTCTCCAATCAGGCCACCAAGCCAAGATTGACACTTGGCGGCTCCAAGATCGGGTACGCACAACTTTGGCCCATCGCCCAGATCTATTACACTTTGAGGCCTTATCTTTAGAAGATTGGTGTGTAATTGGGGACAGTTTTCAAAGCTCAGAAGATGATTTCCCTTCAGGGCCTTGACATTTGCATTAACAATCTATAACATAGAAAAGACTTTGCATGAATTGCAATAGTAGAGGCGGTCCTATGCCGATTGCGGGTAAGAACGCCGAAAAGAGAGGAGGAGTCGCAATATGGACATCATTCGAGAAGTTGAGCAGGAATTCTTAAAGAATTCTTATCCCAATGTGCACATTGGTGATCGGGTCCGGGTCCACCTTCTGATTAAAGAAGGAGATCGTCAGAGAATCCAGGTCTATGAGGGCACGGTGATTGCCCGCAAGGGAAGAGGTTTGAGCGAGACCATCACGGTTCGTCGGATTTCCTTTGGCATTGGGGTCGAAAGAGTACTTCCCGTCCATTCACCGCGGATTGAGAAAATTGAAGTGGTACGGAAGGGTCAGGTACGTCGGGCGAAGTTGTATTATTTACGTGATCGGGTCGGAAAGCAGACCAAGGTCAAAGAAAAATTAACAGCTCGCATTATTTCTGATAACGAACCCAGTACAGAAAACGAATAGAATTCGACCTAAGAAGAAAGACAGCATGCGCTGTCTTTTTTTTCAGGTAAAACACCTAGGCAACAAATAAAAAATGTAGTCAAACTGACAAGGCTGCCTGATTGGGCATGCCCTACACTTTGATCATATCAGTAAAGGAGTATTTGTTCGTATGAAATGGCTTAAAACCATTCCTGTTCTTATAGCCCTGGCCTTGCTGGGGGCTCTCTTATTTTCTTCGGCCTATACCGTCCAAGAGAACCAAGTGGCGGTAGTCCAAACTTTCGGTCGCTATACCAAGATGGCCGAGGCTGGTTTGCATTTTAAGTTCCCTTGGCCGGTCCAATCGGTCAAGCTGGTGGATGCGAAAAGAACGCATAAAATGGAGATTGGCTATTACCAGGATGAGCAGGGAAATTTTCATGATTCAACCGATGATGACGATCAAATACTCATTACAGGGGATATGAATGTCATCGATATCGATTTTTTTATGGAGTACAAAATTTCCGACCCGGTGACCTATCTTTTTGTAGCAGATCGGCCAGAAATTATTTTGAAGAATATGCTGATGAGCTCAGCAAGGAGTATCATTGGCTCAAGTTCCATTGATGAGGCTTTGACAACAGGCAAGTTTAAGATTCAAGGGGAGATCAAGGAGCTTTTAACCCAAAAACTTAAAGAAAATGACATTGGCCTGGCTATTACGGATTTAAAAATCAACGACTCAGAGCCGCCGACGGAAGAGGTTAATGCAGCTTTCCGCGACGTCGAGACAGCCAAACAAAAACGAGATACCACCATTAACAACGCCAACCAATACAAAAATTCTCGTTTACCGGCTGCACGAGGAGAAGCAGACCGGATCTTGAAAGAGGCGGAAGCTAAGGCGAAAGCCCGGGAAAATGAAGCGAAGGGTTTGAAAGAACGCTACGAGACCATGTATGAGGCTTTTAAACATTTTCAAACCATTAGCAAGGAGCGGATGTATTTAGAGGCCATGCGGGATATTTTGCCCCAGGTAGAATTGGTCCTCGACACGGAGGGAGACATTCAAAAATATATGCCCCTAGCTGGCGGACCGGTCCGGCAAAATCAAGCGGTCGAGCCGAGCGTTTTAGAAAATACTCCCCCCAAGTCTTCGGAAGAAACAAGTCCCAGGAGGTAGGCCATGAGTGAACAGAATCCTTTCGACAAAAATCCCTTTGAGAAGAATCCCTTTGAGAACAATCCTTTTACAAATAATCCCAGCAACCAAGATTCCTCGAAAGTAGGAGGCTACGAACAACCTTCTTTTAAGCACGATTCCTTTTCAGATGATGGCTTTAAGACGGCTGAGATAAAAAGAGAAGCCAAAGAAGAGGCGAAAAAAATCAGAAAAAACCTAATAAAGGGCTTTCAGCGGACTTCCATGTTCCTGGTTATTCTGGTGGTCGCTTTAATCGTTCTCTTGAATTCGGCTTATATCGTTCATGAGGGAGAATTTGCTTATTTAACTCAATTTGGGGCCATAGTCCAAGTCACGGACCAGGCTGGTCTCAAATGGAAAATCCCTTTTATCCAATCGGTTTCAACTTTTACCAAGAAAATTCAAAATTATGATATTTCTGCCTCGGAAGTTTTAACCGCAGACAAGAAGGCCATGATCGTTGACAGCTATGCCCTCTGGAAGATTGAAGATATCGCAACTTTCTATCAGACGATAGGAAATATTCCTGCAGTTGAATCCAGAATTGATGCCACGGTTTTTTCTGTTATAAAGAATATCATGGGGAATATGCCCCAAAGCGAGATCATTTCGGACGAAGATAGTACTCGGGATAACCTCAATGATATGATTACGGAGAGAGTGGAAAGTACCCTCAAGCATTATGGAATTGATGTCCTTCGGGTAGAAATTAACCGCTATGACCTCCCCCCAGACAACCTTAACGCCGTCTACGACCGCATGATTTCAGAGCGTCAGCAGATGGCTGCTTCTTTCAAGGCAGACGGAGAATATCAGGCCACCAAAATCCGCAATGATACAGATAAAGAGGCCAATATTATTTTGAGTGAAGCCCAAGCCCAAGCTGAAAAGCTTTTAGGTGAAGGGGAAAGCCGCTATATGCAGACCCTTTCTGATTTTTATAACGATCAAGAGAAGGCCGATTTCTACCTCTTCCTCCTTCGGTTAGAATCTTTGAAGGAAAGTATTACTGGCAGCAACAAGACGATTATTTTGGGGCCGGAGAGCCCCCTTGCAAAACTTCTGACTGGGGCCGAAGCTGGCCAGATCTATCAGAAAGTTGAGGGAAAAGGAGATATAACAGGCATTAAGACCAAAGAGACGGAAAAAAAGCTTGCTGAGAGCATAGGTAAGAAAGAGCCGGAAAAGGAAACGGAGCCCAGCGAGTCTACAGAGTCTAATCACACCGAACCTAGTATTTCAGGGGAAGACAAGCATGATTAATTGGTTTCCGGGCCATATGGCTCAGAGCCGCAACCAAATCCAAGAAGCGGTTCGGGCGGTGGACATCATCCTTGAACTGGTGGATGCCCGTCTTCCCTTGACTTCACGGAATCCGGACTTTGTGGCCCTGACTCCACAGACTCAAAAACCCCGCCTCCTTGTCATGACAAAAGCCGACCTGGCTGACCCGACCGAGACCAAGGCCTGGCTGAAAGCCTATCGGAGCATAGATCCTAATCTGGCTGGCGCTATAGCCATAGACCTCAAGGAGGGGAAGGACTTGAAACGCCTCCAAAAGGCCATTGCAGCCCTCTATGCCCCAGTCCTTGCCAAGGCCAAAGCCAAGGGACGCCGCCAGCGGACGGCCCGCCTTCTATGTCTTGGGGTACCCAATTGCGGGAAAAGTACTTTGACCAACAAATTGTGCGACCGTAGGTCAGCCCAAGTGGAAAATCGTCCCGGGGTGACGAGGTCCTTTTCTTACCTCTTGAGCCGAGATAAAAATTACTTACTTCTTGATAGTCCTGGGATCTTGCCGCCCAGGTTAGACGACTTTCCTGGGGCGGCCTTACTAGCGGCCCTAGGTACCATCCCCCAGCATCTGTATCCCCCTGTTGAAGTCAGCAGTCTGGTCTTAGCTTGCCTAAAAAATTATTATCCAGATCGCCTCTGTGCCCGCTACCAGATAAGAGAAGGGCTTTTAGAAGACATAGCGGCCCCCTTGGATTATTTGCAGATTTTGGACTTGGTAAGTCAGAAAAAGGGCTTTTCTATGAAGGAAGAGGGGGAGTCCCGGGAAAGAGCGGGGCGGGCAGTCCTCCAGGATCTTCAGACCCAGGCTTTTGGGAGGGTGACCCTGGAGCGGCCCGACCAGCCCCGGACGAACTTTTTGCCGGAGGCCTTTTTTCATGTCTAGGGAAAGTGACAAGCGGTCGATGGAGGATTCAGCTGTCCAGGCCCCCCAGAATCCCCAGGCCCCCCAGCATCCCCAGGACCCCCAACATCCCCAGGATCTCCAACCACAAGATAGGGCTACCAAGGCGAAGGCCCATAAAGAATCCCCCGAAGAAAAATTTGCCCGCCTAGATAGTCTGGAAGAGGAATTTCATGCGAACGGCTACGGGCTCCTAGCCGGGGTGGATGAGGCAGGACGGGGCCCCTTGGCGGGTCCTGTTTACGTTGGTGCCTGTATTTTGGATCCCGCAAGGCCCATTTATGGCCTAGATGATTCAAAAAAATTGACCCCGAAGAAGCGGGCTGCTCTGTATGAAGAAATCAAAGAGAAGGCCTACGCTTGGTCTGTTATCGCCTTGCCCCCAGAGAGAATCGATGAGGTCAATATTCTCAATGCCGTCAAGGAGGGAGGGGCTAAAGCCATCGCTGACCTGAAGGCCCAAAGGAAAACACCGGACCTGGTCCTTTGCGACGCCCTGACCCTGGCTATCGACCTACCCCAGCGGTCTCTAATCCATGGGGACGCCCGGGCCAACTGTATTGCTGCCGCTTCCATTCTGGCCAAGGTCAGCCGGGATGAAGAGATGGTCGCTTTGGACGCCGTCTATCCCCAGTATGGCTTTGCCAAGCACAAGGGTTACGGGACCAAAGCCCACCGGGAAGCCCTCTTGGAACATGGGCCTTGTCCCATCCACCGGCTCAGTTTTTTAAGTAAAATCTTCCCAAATAATCCCGACTATCAGTTGCCCAAGGATCCTGCCCGCCAAGAGGCCCAGCAGCTAGGACGGGCAGCCGAAGACCTAGTCTGTCGCAATTTGGAGGGCCACGGTTACAAAATTGAAAAACGTAACTGGCTGGTACCGGGCCTAGGTGAGGCTGACATCATTGCCTCTAAAGGGGGCAAATATATATTAATTGAAGTCAAAGCGAGGGTGGATGATTTGGAGCATGATCAGGCCTTTGCCTCCCTGGGGGCATTGAAAATCCGGCGTTTGCGAGGTTTGGCGGATTATTTTTGGCAGGGTCTGCCTCAGGACAAAACCCCAAATTTGCCCCATGCCGTTACCTCTGAACAGCCAGATTCCACACCCTCTATGGGCCTTTGGCTTGCCGCCCTCTCCTTACAAGAAGTTAACAAGGGTTGCAAGTCCCCTAAGTCCTTCTTACTAAAAAATATGATTTGGGTAGAATTGTTTCCTTAGGCATAAGATTTTCTGACAAAGCCCAGAAAAGCCCGACGGACCTGAACTTATTTTGATATGTTGTAGTTACATCACTAAGGAGAAATGTGAGGTAATAACAATGGAGATCAATAAACACAGTTCCACCCCCCTATATGCCCAAGTTCGTGAGCTTATCTTAAAAAGAATTCGGGAAGGGGATTACAAGCCGGGTAGTCGAATTCCTTCGGAAATGAAACTTTGCAACTCCCTCGGACTCAGCCGCCCTACCGTCCGCCAGGCCATTCAAGGCTTGGTTGACAGTGGTTACCTGGTCATTAAAAAAGGTCGGGGTACTTTTGTCGTGGAAGAGCCCAGCCCAACTGTCTTGCAAAACTTTAATCCGAGAAAATACTCTTTCCTCTGCAACGACGACCCTGAAAGCTACGAAAAAAGATCCTATCAATCGAGAATCATTGAATCCAGTGATTATTTGGATAGTGTCTTTAATTTTGCCAAAGACCTCTATCACCCTGGCTACTGGAATCTCAGCTATCCAGCCTATGATCTAGATGGTATTCTCGTGGGTTATTGCAATATCTATGTGCCGGTTCGCTTTTTCGATAAGCTTGGCCAACAGATTGAAAACAAGGCGCCGATTGCAGAGATTATGTCGAACAAATACCAGTATATTCCTCGTTCGGCGAATGTCTATGTTTCCAATCGCCCCTGCAGCAAAATGGAAGCCAGTGTCCTGGATGTACCAGAGCGGACCAATGTTATGAACGTCGAGTCTAAGATGGTGACCAAGGGGCAGTATGTCACGGAATTCATCAGCCTTGTTCTTTTAAGTGACCAGGTCTGTTTGGAATTCAACGACATCAGCGTGGACCGGGATAAGATCCCCACACCAAGCACCCAGGCCAACTAGGAGTAGGACATGGAGACGATGGAGGTAGGGAATAAGGCCTCGGAACTCTATTTTGACGCTACAGCGACAAGTCCCATGGAGGCCGATGCCATCGCTTATTATGCCGATGCCCTGAGCAAATATTCCTACAACCCGGCGGCGGTTTACCGGGGGGCCCAGGAGGTCGCCAAGGCCCGGGATGAGGCCTTAGAGTCTTTGGCTGCCCTTTTGGATTGCGATCCGGACGAGATTATCGTGACTTCGGGGGCAACGGAAGCAAGCAACCAGGTCTTTAAAACTCTGGCCTGGGAGCCCTTTACCCTCTTTCGCAAAAGCCACCAGGGGGCGGATCCAAAGACCAGCCGGACCTATCTCTACCTGATCAGTCAAGGAGAACATCCGGCGACGAGGGAAAATTTGCCCTTTGTTGAGCAAATATCATACCCAGATGGGACTGTCAATGAGGGGGTGTCCTTGCCTTTGGAGCATTTGCGCCTGGACCTGGAGTACCTAGAGGGCTTTTTGCAGGATCTAAGTAAGAATTCGCCTGGGCCCCGCCGCCAGGTCCGGCTTTTGAGTTGTATCTTGGTCAGCAATGAAACGGGGGCCATCCAGCCTTATCCTGAGATTACCCGCCTTCTTCGCACCTATGCCCCCCAAGCCCGCCTTCACTACGATGGGGTCCAGGCCTTGGGGAAGATTCCCTTGTCTTTTCGCAAGTTAGGTTGCGATTATCTGACCCTGTCTGGCCACAAGTGCGGGGCCCCTAAGGGGATTGGCTTTCTTCTCATGAAAAAGAATGTTCAGGGGGACCAACCCCTGATGCTGGGTGGGGGTCAACAGCGAGGTCTCCGGTCTGGAACGGAAAATGTTCCTCTTCTTTTGACCGCAGTCTATTGCATCCGCAAGCGGGTTGAAAATCAGGCTCAAAATGCCGAAAAAGCCCAAGTCCTCCGGGATAGCTTCTTGCAAGGCCTGGCTGCCCGCCGGATCCCTTTTATGGAATTGACGCCGGAGTCTTCCACGCAATCAGCTTCGCCATCAACGACCCAGGTTCCCCAAGCGACCCAGGTTCCTCATATTTTGGCGGTGCGCTTTCCCTTTATCCGGGCCAACCCCCTGGTCAATGCCCTGTCAGCTCGGGGGATCTACATCTCAGCCGGGTCAGCTTGTTCTGCGAAAGAAAGTGCCAAGGCCTCTCAAAATTATCGCAATATGGGCCTGTCGAAAGAGGCAGCCTTGCAGGTCTGCCGCATTACTTTCGCACCTACGACAAGCTCCCAAGAGGTCCAGGCCCTGGTCGACGCCATTGCCGCCATAAAAGAAGAATTACAGATTTAGCCTTTTTAACCCTTTTAACCTCTTTAACCCTGGCTTGAGCTCCAAACTATGGAAAGGACATATTCGTGCAAACATTCGATCATATCATCATGGCCGCCATCGGGGAAATTGCCCTCAAAGGCCTCAATCGCAAAAACTTTGAGCAGGCCCTCGTTAAAAATATGCGGCGCAAGTTGGGCGAGGTCCTTCGTCCCCACCCGGGAGTATTTTATGAAGTTCGAGCTGTTCGGGAGAAAATTCAATGCGAATTTACCTATGACCCTGAAAAGGCAAAAGCCCTGCCATCTTCCGCTCCTGCTGACCTTCCTGTGGAGTTAACAGCCGAGGAGCGCCAGGCAATCATTAAGGCTGCTGTGGAAGGCCTTCGGGATTGTTTTGGGATTGTTTATTTGACAGTGTGCACGGTCCTACCGAAGGACTATGACGAGCTTTTGGCAGCCGTTCTGACCTATGCTAATGAGGTTTTGCCCCCCTTACTTGCCAAAAAGTCCGAGGGTGAGCTTTTGACCTTTAAATTCGAAAGCAAAAGGGCGGATAAGGCCTATCCGAAGAATTCTTATGAGATTAACTGCGATGCTGGCGGCGTCCTATTAGAAAATTTCCCTGGCCTCAAGGTAAGCGTAACGGATCCCGAAGTGACCTTCCAGATCGAGGTTCGTGACCAGATATTCCTTTACCACGACAAGATCCAGGCTAGACGGGGCCTGCCTTTGGGTGTAAGCGGTCGGGCTTTACAACTCCTTTCTGGTGGGATTGATAGCCCTGTGGCGGCCTACCGAATGGCTTCCCGGGGTCTGCTCGTTGAATATATCTACTTCCATACCTTCCCCTACACCAGCGACCAGACGAAGCAAAAAGTCTTAGACCTTGCGCAAATACTCCACCGCTACACCGGGCCTACCGTGGTCCACGTGGTTGACTTTACCCAGTGTATGCTTACGATCTCCAAAGCTTGTCCAGAGGAAATGTTGACCGTGGTGATGCGGAGGATGATGGTAAGGGTGAGTGACGCCCTTGCAGAACGTCGTAAATTAAAAGCTCTTATTACTGGGGAGAGTTTGGGACAGGTAGCTAGCCAGACCTTGGAGGCCTTGGTCGCCACGGATGAGGTGGCCAAACATCCCGTCTTCCGCCCCCTCATTGGGACTGATAAAACGGAAATTATCGATATTGCCCAGGATATTGGGACTTACGATACTTCCATCCTTCCCTATGAAGATTGCTGTACGGTTTTTGTCTCCCGCCATCCCCGGACCCGGCCCTCCTTAGGCCAGGTCTACCAGGCGGAAGCCGACTTAGACATAGAGGCCTTGCTGGCTGATGTTATGAAAGATCGGATCACCAGTATCCACATTGATTTGTCATAAGCCTGTATGCTGCCGGACCCCTCACAGGGATCCGGCTTTTTTTCTTGGGATTTGATACAATGAATCGGGTTGGTCTGCCTGATCGTTGTCTTACCAGTAAGGTCTGGTAGAGGGTCACGGTAGATGAAAAAAAGGGCCATCCCTAGGTTGCGAAGGAGAGGAGCACATATGATTTATTCTCACATCAAGAAGGAAGATCCGGCCGTCTATGAGGCCATTATGAACGAGTTGAATCGGCAGAGAACCAAGATTGAGCTGATTGCCTCGGAGAATTTTACTAGTGAAGCTGTTATGGAGGCTAACGGGTCGGTATTAACGAATAAGTATGCCGAAGGTTATCCCGGAAAGCGCTATTACGGGGGCTGCGAGTATGTTGACGTCGTAGAGGATTTAGCAAGAAATCGGGCCAAAGAGCTTTTTGGAGCTGAGCACGCCAACGTCCAACCCCACTCGGGTGCCCAGGCCAATATGGCGATTTATTTTACGGTTTTACAACCCGGTGATAAGATCCTCGGTATGGACCTGGATCACGGCGGCCACCTGACCCATGGCATGAAGATCAATTTTTCTGGGAAAATCTATGAAGCCCACTCTTATAAGGTGAATGAGAAGACCCAGCAGATCGACTATGATGAGTTGATGGCCGTGGCCAAAGAAGTCCAGCCAAAGCTCATTGTGGCAGGTGCCAGTGCCTATCCGCGGGCCTTGGATTTCAAGAAGTTCCGGGAAATCGCCGACGCCGTCGGAGCCTACCTCTGGGTTGACATGGCCCATATCGCTGGTCTTGTAGCTGCAGGGCTCCACATGAACCCCGTCCCCTATGCTGACTTTGTCACTTGCACCACCCACAAGACCCTCCGGGGGCCTAGAGGTGGCATGATCCTTTGCAGGGAAGAGTTTGCCAAGAAGATTGATTCTGCCGTCTTCCCTGGCCTTCAAGGTGGCCCACTCGAGCACGTCATTGCCGGTAAGGCCGTCGCCCTAGGCGAAGCTTTAAAGCCGGAATTTAAGGCCTATCAAAAGCAAGTCCTGGCCAATGCCCAGGCCCTAGCCGCCGGACTGAAGAAGAGAAACGTCAACCTGGTTTCTGACGGTACCGATACCCACCTGATCCTCATCAATCTGACGGGTACAGGGGTTTCTGGCAAGGTCCTCCAAGATCGTTTGGATGAGGTTAATATTACCGCCAACAAGAACAAGATCCCCTTTGATACCGAGAAGGCCACCATCACCTCAGGTCTGCGGATCGGCACCCCTGCCGTCACTACCCGGGGCATGAAAGAGCCTGAAATGGACAAGATCGCTGAAATGATCGCTGATGCCATTTTCCACTTCGATGAGAAGGAAGAGGCCATCATCCAGGGCGTTGCAGACCTGGTCCAGCACTTCCCCCTCTACCCCGATATGGTGTAAGATCTGATTGTCTAAAATTGGTATAGGATTTGATCTTATAAATATTGATTCAGAAACATGAACCGGCGCAACGCCCAGCATTGGCCAAGACCAATACCGAGTGTTTTGCGCCGGTTTCTTATGTGAAAAGCCCTTGTAAGGAGTTTTACTTTGTCTTCCCAACAACTCCCCCAGGGCTGACCCTTTATAGGAAGACCTCAGCTAGTTAGGAGTTTTACTTTGCCTTCTCCAAATACTCCCATCCCCCTCGAAAACCAGCCTCTGGCTTACCGGATGACCCCCCGGACTCTCCAGGAATTTGTCGGCCAGGAGGCCTTTTTAGCCCCGGGCAAGCTCCTCTACCGGATGATCAAGGCGGACCGCTTGTCCTCCCTGATCTTTTTCGGTCCGCCCGGCTGCGGAAAGAGCTCCCTGGCCCGCCTCATCGCCCAGCAGACGAAGAAGGACTTTGTCCAACTGAATGCCGTCACGGCTGGGGTAGCCGACATCAAAGAGGTCATCGCCCGGACGGCCAGTCCTCTCCTTTGTCCCAGCGGACAAATACTCCTCTTCTTAGATGAAATTCATCGTTTTAATAAGGCCCAGCAGGATTTGCTTTTGCCCTACACGGAAGAGGGCAGGATTATTTTGGTAGGGTCGACGACGGAAAATCCCTTTTTTGAGGTAAATAAGGCCCTCTTGTCCCGGGCGACAATTTTCCCTTTTGAGCCTTTAACGGCAGATTCTATTGAAGCCCTCTTGATTCGGGCCTTGGAGGACCCGGACCGGGGTCTGGGGAAGTTTCAGGTGGTCTGGGATAAGGAAGCTATACGGACCCTGGCGGAGTCAACGGGAGGGGACGCGAGAATTGCCCTCAACACCCTGGAACTTGCGGTTCTCAGTTCGGGACCGGATTCCGAAGGGAAGATTCACCTGGATGCCCAGACCATCCAGGAGTCTTTGTCAGTGAAGCCTGTTCGCTATGATAAAAAGGGTGATGTCCACTATGAGAATATCTCGGCTATGATCAAGTCCATGCGGGCCAGTGCCCCAGATGCGGCCATTTTCTACATGGCCCAGGCCCTGGTGGCGGGGGAGGATCCCCTGTTTTTGGCCCGACGGATTGTGATTTGTGCGGCTGAGGATGTGGGCCTGGCCAATCCCCATGTGCTTTCGGTCTGCCAGTCGGCCTACGAGGCCTGTGAGCGAATCGGGATGCCTGAAGCTCGGATTATTTTGGCAGAGGCCATCCTTTTGGTGGCGACTAGTCCCAAGTCAAATGCCGGCTACCTGGCCATCAATGAGGCCATGGCAGCTTCCAAGACAGGCAAATACCAGGATACCCCGAAATCCCTCATCAATCCCGTCTACGAGGGGATGAAGGACTTGGGCTATGGGGTGGGCTACCAATACCCCCACGACTTCCCGGACCACCTAACCGACCCCAACCTCCTCCCAGCCTCCCTGGCAGGCACCAGCTTTTACCGGCCCACTTCCTACGGGCACGAGGCTCAAATCAAAAAGTGGCTAGCTGACCGGGCCAAAAAATTTGCCGATTTGCAGAAGAAACAGGGAGAAGGAGCGGGGACGGGAGAGAGCGCAGAGACGGGAGATTCGCAGTAATACTGGATTCCAGGAACACATCACCATGGCTTGCGTTGAACTAGCACATCCCAGTGGTTTTCGTCCCGCATACGGTAGAGCATTAACGCAGAAGTGGGATTCTTGACTTCGCTGGATATAAGTAAAAAGAAACCATGCGAGGCGCATGCCTCTTCAACAGCTTCCTGATTGCAATGAAGAGTTGACTCTATCTTTTGATCTGGTCCTACATCAAAGTACCGCTGGTAGTCACGGATAATGATGATTGACGCAAGAAAAATCCCGGTTTTTTTCTAATTATTTTACGAAATTTTGGAAGTTATCTATTTATTTTTTGTGATGTGTTCCGGGAATCCAGGAGTAATGGCCGTAAGGTAGGTGACACTTTTCTGGGATCGAAGCTGTCGAACAGGCCGACAGCTTACTTTAATTATCAGAGAATAGTTAAAGTATATTTTCCCTTACCCTGACCAGTTATTGCGATGATGATCTTTGTCTTTTTCATTTCTGAAAGAATTCGACGCGCTTTAGTATCTTTACAATCAAGGACTTTCTGGACGTCCTTGGTACCAATTACCTAGTCTTCCTGGAGATCTTCCAGAATTGCAATGATGGAAGAAGAAGTAATCGCCGTCATCACTCCCTTGTCATAAAGCTTATTGACATGGTCAATCCACAAGTTTTTAGCGTGATCCCACAAATTTGATTTGTCAATCATCGCATTGTCCGGGTCAATCATCGCGTTTTCAGGTTCAATCATCGCATTGTCCGGGTCAATCATCGCGTTTTCTGGTTCAATCATCGCAATGTCCGGGTCAATCATCGCATTGTCCTATTCGGCGAGAATTGTTTGTATTGTCGTCATGATGATTTACCTAACTAGTCAATATGGCTTTCATTGTAATCGCATAAGGAGAGAGGTTTATGACTACTTTTAGCGTCTTTTAAACTGGATCAGCACATGTTCTAAGAGATAGCTATTTACGATATCTTTCGTTCATCCTTTCATCGATAGGATAATCATAGCTTAACACTTTTACGAGCTTTTTGCTCCTCTTAGCAAAAAGAATGCCTATGGATAGATAGACATTGAATATTGACTTATTGACTTAAGGAAGATAGAGGAGATTATTGGAAAAGTGCCCAAAATAACCGATTGATAATATCGAAAAGTGGCTTATAATAATATTTGAAAAGTGTCAAAATTTGCCTTATCAATCTATGGGAAAAGTGTGAGAACCTGTTCCTTTAGCACTAGAAAAGACGCAATGCGCATTTTTCCTCTAGAAGCAGCTGTGCTTCTAAAACAAAGGAAAAAGGAGACGTCTCAGGAGAAAGATCATGTTACACCGCAAAATTGAACGAGAAATAGAGAACTGGCTGTCTGATGACCCAAGAGGGCGAGGGGAGAAGAACAAAAGATCGACCGACAAGGCCCTGCTGATAAACGGCGTGCGTCAAGCTGGAAAGACCTATATTATCCGCCAGTGTCTTAAGAGTTCAGCTTGCCCCTGGGTCGAGTTTAATCTCATTGCTCAGCCTGACCTGGTTCCTTTGATTGATGGGGCTAGGGATGTTGATGACCTGATCCTCAAGCTTTCCCTCTATAGTGAAGAAGCCCTTATCCCCGGTAAAACCGTGATCTTCTTTGATGAAATTCAAAAATGTCGGGAAATCGTCACAAAAATCAAATTTCTGGTAGAAGATGGGCGCTTTCGCTATATCCTGTCTGGATCCTTGTTGGGCGTTGAAATGGTCAATCTTCGCTCAGCACCAGTCGGTTATCTCAAAATTCTACCCCTTTATCCTTTAGATTTTGAGGAATTCCTCCAGGTATTTCATATTTCTAGTGAAATTTTAGACTTACTTCGTGAAAGTTATCAGCGTAAACAGCCGGTGGATACGGTCCTCCACCAAAAACTCATGGACATTTTTTCCCTCTATCTCATTATCGGGGGGATGCCAGCTGCCGTCGAGACCTACCGGACAACGGAAAATATCGATGCAGTCATGGCTGAGCACCAGGCGATTATGGACCTTTACCAATTAGATTTTACCCAATACGAGGAAGACAAGCGCAAACTCTTTATTCGGCAAATATATAACCAGATACCCGCAGCCTTAAACCAGAAGAATAAACGCTTTAAACTAGCGGATCTCCAAAAAAACTTGCGCTTTGACCGAGTAGAAGATAGCTTTACTTGGCTTTGGAAGGCTGGAGTGGTTCTTGGTGTCTTCAATGTTACGGAACCCAAGATTCCACTTTTACTCAATACAAAACACAATCTTTTCAAAGTTTTTCTCTCAGATGTGGGATTACTAACGACCCGCTACGGAAAAAACTGCAAATTGAAAATTATGACCCATGACCGAGATTTAAATCAAGGAGCAATCTATGAGAATGCCGTTGCCCAGGAACTTCATGCCCATGGGATCGACTTGTACTACTACAACAGCAAGAAGAGGGGTGAGCTCGATTTTGTTCTGGAACACGAGGGGCAAGTCCTGCCGCTTGAAGTGAAAAGTGGGAAGGATTATTTGCGGCATTCGGCCCTAAGCCAGATCATGAAGGAGGAAGCCTATGGGATTCCGGAAGCGGTAGTTTTGACCCAAGACAATGTCCAGGTGAAAGGGAAAATTACTTACCTGCCGATCTATATGACCATGTTTTTGGGGGAAGATCCCCAGGATTTTGTTGACCTATCTGTAGGACGATTTGCTTTATAACTATACTGTCGGGCGATTTGTTTATAAAAGGCAGAAGATTCCCGTTATTTAGTGCGCAAAATCCAGCGTATAATTGATGAACTTGCTAGGATGGACTCGATAGAACGCCCCTGCTAGGCCCAGGCTTGGCCAGTTGCGCAGGCGGGGAATTTTCGCTATACTCTAAGTGTTGCGATCCTGTGACAGCCTGGCCTGACCCGGACGGAATTTGCCTCAAGAAGCCTCAAGAATAGGGTTCGGAGAGGAGAAAAGGAAGAAAAGAAATATTATAGCATATTATGAGATGCAAAGGAAA
>ERZ1673752.3473-NODE-3473-length-15033-cov-7.784350_pt1 | contig 15033 bp, 13 predicted proteins | sample MGYA00580195_ERZ1673752 | MGnify/ENA primary metagenome ERZ1673752 (study PRJEB41218, sample SAMN15661744) | gut metagenome | host: Homo sapiens | place: Canada: London | collected 2015-08-20/2019-03-30 | study: EMG produced TPA metagenomics assembly of...
ACTTCTCCATGCGCTATATGCTCGTCGACGGCCACGGCAACTTCGGCTCCGTCGATGGCGACCCGCCCGCGGCCTACCGTTACACGGAGGCGCGCCTGTCGAAGATCTCCGACGAGATGCTCCGCGACCTCGAGAAGGACACCGTCGATTGGGACCCGAACTTCGACGAGAGCCGCAAGGAGCCGCGCGTCCTGCCGAGCCGCTTCCCGAACCTGCTGGTCAACGGCTCCTCCGGCATCGCCGTCGGCATGGCGACGAACATCCCGCCGCACAACCTGCGCGAGGTGATCGGCGCGTGCATCTGCGTACTCGACAACCCCGACGCGACGCTCACCGACCTCATGGCCCACATCAAGGGACCGGACTTCCCGACGCGCGGCATCATCATGGGGCGCAGCGGCATCCGCGCGGCCTATGCCACCGGCCGCGGCCGGCTCGTCGTGCGCGCGCGGCATGAGTTCGAGGAGTTCGGCAACGGCCGCACCCGCATCGTCATCACGGAGCTGCCGTATCAGGTCAACAAGCGCATGCTCATCAAGAGCATGGCCGATCAGGTCGAGGACAAGCGGCTCGAGGGCATCTCCGACATCCGCGACGAGTCCGACCGCAACGGTATGCGCGTGGTGATTGAGCTCAAGCGCGACGCGAACGCGCAGGTCGTGCTCAACCGCCTGTTTGCGCAGACACAGCTGCAGACGACGTTCGCGATCAACATGCTCGCCCTTGTCCAGAACCAGCGCCAGCCGAAGATCCTCTCCCTGCGCCACATCATCGACGAATACCTCGCCTTCCAGGAGGAGATCATCGTCCGGCGCACGAAATATGACCTCAAGAAGGCGCAGGAGCGCGCCCACCTGCTCGAGGGTCTGCTTATCGCGCAGGACAACATCGACGAGGTCATCCATATCATCCGCACGAGCTATGACAATGCCAAGGAAAACCTGATGACCCGCTTCTCACTCGACGACGTGCAGGCGCAGGCCATCCTCGACATGCAGCTCAAGCGCCTGCAGGGGCTCGACCGTGAGAAGCTGCAGAATGAGTACAAGGAGCTCGAGGAGAAGATCGCCTACTTCCTCAAGGTGCTCTCCGACGACGCGCTCGTGCGCCAGATCCTCAAGGAGGAGCTGACCGCCATCGCCGACAAGTTCGGCGACGAGCGCCGCACCGAGATTCAGGACGTCGAGGATGAGATCGACATCGAGGATCTGATCGAGGAGGAGCAGTGCGTCTTTACGCTCACGGCCAACGGCTATATCAAGCGCACCCCCGCGAGCGAGTATACCGCCCAGAGCAAGGGCGGCATGGGCAAGAAGGGCATCACCACCCGCGACGAGGACACGGTGGTCGACGTGTTCACCGCCTCGACGCACGACTATATTCTCTTCTTCACCGACACGGGCAAGGTCTACCGCAAGAAGGGCTATCAGATCCCCGAGAGCGGCAAGACGGCCAAGGGCGTGAACATCGTGAACGTCATTCAGGTCGAGACGGGCGAGCGCGTGCAGGCAATGCTGCACTTCCGCGAGCAGACGGAGGAGGAGAAGTACCTCTTCATGACCACGCGCGACGGCACGGTCAAGCGTCTGGAGGTCTCGGCGCTCCGCAATCTCCGCAACAACGGCATCCGCGCGCTCACGCTCGACGAGGGCGACGAGCTCATCTCCGTCGTCGAGACGAACGGGCATGACCGCGTGCTCCTTGCGACGCACGACGGACAGGCCGTGTGCTTCGACGAGACGGACGTGCGCGCCATGGGCCGCACCGCCGTCGGCGTGCGCGGCATCCGCCTGCGCGAGGGCGACTATGTCGTCGGCGCGGCGCGCGTGGAGGAGGGCAGAACCGTCCTCTCCATCACGGAGCGCGGCTTCGGCAAGCGTACGCCCGTGGAGGAATACCGCATCACGAACCGCGGCGGTCTCGGCATCCGCAACTATATGGTTACGGAGAAGACCGGCCCGGTCGTCGGCATGAAGATCGTCGGCGGGGAGGAGGATCTGCTCCTCGTGACCGAGTGCGGCATCCTGCTGCGCACGCCCGTGGAGAACATCCGCGTCGCCGGCCGCGCCACGCAGGGCGTCATCGTGATGCGCTTCAAGGAGGAGGGCGACCGCGTGATCTCCATGGCCCTCGCCGAGCGCGAGGAGGAGACGCCCGCCCCCGCGGAGAAATAACGCCGTGGCGGAGAGCAGCGCGGTGATGCACGTCATCGCCCGGATTCACACGGATTTTCCGGAAAAATTCGGCGTCCCGCGCCAGAGCGGGCTCGTGGACGAGCTGCGCGCGCAGATCGTCTTCGAGCCGCCTTATAGAAATCCAGACGCCGTGCGCGGGCTGGAGGGGTTCTCCCACATCTGGCTCATCTGGCAGTTTGACCGCGCGCTGCGGGATACCTGGTCGCCGACGGTGCGGCCGCCGCGGCTCGGCGGCAACCGCCGCATGGGGGTGTTTGCGACGCGCTCGCCGTTTAGGCCGAACGCGATCGGGCTGTCCTCCGTGCGGCTCGAGCGCGTCGAGGCGGAGACGCCGCGCGGCCCGGTGCTCCATGTGCGGGGCGCGGATCTCGTCGACGGGACGCCGATCTTCGATATCAAGCCGTATCTCCCCTATGCCGACAGCCACCCGGATGCACGCGGCGGCTTCACCGATCCGATCGCGCGGAAACTTCTGCGCGTGAGCGCGCCGGAGGAGCTGCGCGAAAAATTCCCCGCGGGGCTGCTCGGCGTGCTCGAAAATGACCCGCGCCCGCGCTATCAAGACGATCCGGAGCGCGTCTACGGGCTGAGCTTCGGCGGCTGGAATGTGCGCTTCCGCGTGGCGGGGGAGGAGCTGACTGTCCTCGCCATGGAGCGGGCGGACGGCGGAAAGGAACAGCGATGAAAACAGTCACGATCTATACCGACGGGGCCTGCAGCGGCAATCCCGGCCCGGGCGGCTGGGGCGCGATTCTCGAGTGGAACGGCGTGGAGAAGGAGATCTCCGGCGGCGAGGCGAGCACGACGAACAACCGCATGGAGATCACCGCCGTGCTCCGCGCGCTGGCGCTTTTGAAGGAGCCGTGCGTCGTCGAGCTGTATTCCGACAGCAAGTACGTCATCGACGCGCTCGAAAAGGGCTGGGTCTACGGCTGGAAGAAGCGCGGCTGGGTCAAGTCCGACAAGAAGCCCGCCCTGAACGCCGACCTCTGGGAGCAGATGCTCGCGCAGGTCGCCCGCCACGACGTGCGCTATCACTGGGTGAAGGGGCACGCGTCGAACGAAAAGAACAACCGCTGCGACGAGCTGGCGGTGATGGAGAGCCGGAAATTCAAAAAATAGACCTTGTTCACAAAAAGTTCATCCGATTTTCATGATTCGGACATCTTTACAGGGTAATATACAAGCATACAAAGAAACATTCCTTATCCTTTATGTGATTTTCTCTCTCTCCTAATCAAACACAAGAAAGCGCCCGCCGATCCCCTCGGCGGGCGCTTTCTTGCTGTGCAAAGCTCTGAATTTGCTTATTTATAGAAGTCCGTCTCGTCTTCCAGCACCATCGTCAGCCCGTTGTGGTAGACGGGGAGTGTCTCGAACTTGAAGCGGCTGGCCTTGTGCTTGGCGTCGATCTGCTTTTTGATCTCCGGGTCGCAGACGCCCTTGCGGATATACTCGTTCACGGCGTGGTAGGTGAAGCCGAGGTTATCCTCGTCGGTCAGGCCGGTCAGGCCGTCGGACGGGGCCTTGACGAGAAACTTCTCCGGCAGGCCCAGCGCGCGGCCGAGGGCGATGACCTCCTCGGTCGTGTACATGCCGAGCGGAGAGAACGCACCCGCACTGTCGCCGTAGAGCGTGCAGTAGCCGACCCAGTCCTCCGAGAGGTTGGATGTGTTGATGACGATGCCGCCGGGGAGCGTCTGCGCCACGGCATAGAGCGTCGCCATGCGGATGCGGCTGGGCAGGTTCACCGTCGTCTGACGGCTGGGGGTCAGCCCCACGCGCTCCATCTCGCGCAGCACGCCCTGCACGGCGTCGTGGATGTTGATGGTCGTGTGCGGGATGTTCAGCACCTCGACCAGACCGTTCGAATAGTCGATATCGGGCTGGACGCCGTCGGGCATCAGCACGCCGTAGACATTCTCACGCCCATAGGCGGCCACGGCCAGCGCCGCGACGGTGGAGCTGTCCTTGCCGCCGGAGATGCCGATGACGGCGGTTTTGCCGCCGCAGTTCTCCATCTGCTGGTGCATCCACTCGAGCAGCCCGGCCAGCTGCAGGTTTACATTGAATTCCATACGATCGCCTCCTGCTGAAATATTGGGGATATTGTACCGCAGCTTGCATGAGATTGCAAGCTGAGCGGTTGCCGAATATTGGAAAAAATGAGTCCAACCCCAGAGGGCGCCGCCCCCTGAGGTTGGAGAGAAATCAATTGTTGCTGCCGCCCGTGGTGCGCAGGGAGACGTCGTGATAGCCGCCCTCGACGATACTCGTCGCGGAGACGAGCGTCAATCGCGCGTCGCGCTGCAGATCGGGGATCGTCAGCACGCCGCAGTTGCACATGGTGGACTTGACCTTGTACAGGCTCTTGGCGACGTTGTCCTGAAGGGAACCGGCGTAGGTGACATAGGAGTCGACGCCCTCCTCGAAGGCGAGGCTGCTCTTGCCGCCGAGGTCATAGCGCTGCCAGTTGCGGGCGCGGTTCGAGCCCTCGCCCCAGTATTCCTTGACGTAAGCGCCGTTGACGAGGAGTTTGTTCGTGGGGCTTTCGTCGAAACGGGCGAAATAGCGTCCCAGCATTACGAAGTCCGCGCCCATGGCCAGCGCGAGCGTGATGTGATAGTCGTGGACGATGCCGCCGTCGGAGCAGATGGGGACATAGACGCCCGTTTCGCGGAAGTATTCGTCGCGCGCGGCGGCCACCTCGATGAGCGCCGTCGCCTGCCCGCGGCCGATGCCCTTGGTCTCGCGGGTGATGCAGATGGAGCCGCCGCCGATGCCGACCTTCACGAAGTCGGCGCCGCACTCGGCGAGGAAGCGGAAGCCGTCGCGGTCGACGACGTTGCCCGCGCCGACGCGGACGGAGTGGCCGTACCTCTCGCGGATCCAGTCGATGGTGTTCTTCTGCCAGAAGGAGTAGCCCTCGGAGGAGTCAATGCACAGCACGTCCGCGCCGGCCTCCACGAGCGCGGGGACGCGCTCGGCATAGTCGCGGGAGTTGATGCCCGCGCCGACGCAGTAGCGCTTGTCGGCGTCCTGCAGGGCGAGGGGGTGCTCCTTGTGCTCGGCGTAGTCCTTGCGGAAGACGAAGTAGAGCAGGTGATCCTCCTCGTCGACGATGGGCAGGGAGTTGAGCTTGTGATCCCAGATGATGTTGTTGGCCTCCTTCAGGCTCGTCGCGGCGGGGGCGGTGATGAGCTTTTCGCGCGGGGTCATGAACTCGCGCACCGGCAGGTCGGGGCTCATGCGCGTGACGCGGTAGTCACGGCTCGTCACGATGCCGAGGAGCTTGCCGTTCGGGGTGGCGTCCTCGGTGATGGCGACGGTGGAGAAGCCGTTTTTCTCCTTCAGGGCGAGCACATCTGCGAGCGTGTGGTCGGGCGTGAGGTTCGAGGCGCTCACGACGAAGCCGGCCTTGTTCGTCTTGACGCGGCGCACCATCGCGGCCTCGCTCTCGATGGACTGGGAGCCATAGATGAAGGACAGGCCGCCCTCCTTGGCCAGGGCGATGGCGAGCGTGTCGTTCGAGACGGACTGCATGATGGCCGAGACCATGGGGATGTTCAGGCTCAGCGGGCACTCCTCCTGCCCGCGGCGGTAGCGCACGAGCGGCGTTTTGAGCGACACGCGGTCGGGGACGCACTCGGCAGAGGTGTAGCCGGGGACGAGAAGATACTCGCTGAAGGTATGGGACGGCTCAGAATAGTAAAAGGCCATAGATGGGGCTCCTCCTTGCAATATTTTTGAGCGGGGGCATCGTTCGGTTCCGCTCGATTTTTTAAGCCATATTATAGCCCCGTGCGGCGCTTTTGTCCAGTGCCTGTCCCTACAAAAAGCGCGGGTAATTGCGGCGAATTTCCGGTCATTGCGTGCTGATCCGGCACTTCACAGGCAAAATGGGCGCGGCGGAAAAGTTTTTCTTGACGCGGCGGGGGAAAGGTGATATCCTCATCATTGTTACAGGCGATGAAGGGTGCGGCAGCCCGGAGCCGCGGGAGGAAATGCCCGCCGGACGCCCCGTTACAGGCGCAAGAGTGTGGAGCAATCCGAATTCAGGTGGAACCACGGACGAGTATCGTTCGCCCTGATGTCAGTTTTCTGGCATCGGGGCGTTTTTTTTTATTGCTGTTAAAACATTATGATAGAAGGAGACAGAACCATGAACAACACCGAAAAGACCATGGACAAAATCGTTGCCCTGTGTAAAAACCGCGGCTTTATCTTCGCCGGGTCGGAGATCTACGGCGGCCTCGCCAACACGTGGGACTACGGCCCCCTCGGCGTCGAGCTGAAGAACAACATCAAGAAGGCCTGGTGGAAGAAGTTCGTGCAGGAGAACCCCTACAACGTCGGCCAGGACGCCGCCATCCTCATGAACCCGCAGACGTGGGTCGCCAGCGGCCACCTCGCGGGCTTCTCCGATCCGCTGATGGACTGCCGCGAGTGTAAGGAGCGCTTCCGCGCCGACAAGCTGATCGAGGAGTTCTGCCATGAGCAGTCGATCGAGCTGCCCAAGCCCATCGACGCGTTCTCCCAGCAGGAGATGAAGGACTTCATCGAGGAGCACAATATCCCCTGCCCCTCCTGCGGCAAGCACAACTTCACCGACATCCGCCAGTTTAACCTGATGTTCAAGACGTTCCAGGGCGTGACCGAGGACGCGAAGAACACCGTGTACCTCCGTCCCGAGACGGCGCAGGGTATCTTCACCAACTTCGTCAACACCCAGCGCACCACCCGCCGTAAGCTGCCCTTCGGCGTGTGCCAGATCGGTAAGTCCTTCCGCAACGAGATCACCCCCGGCAACTTCATCTTCCGCGTGCGCGAGTTTGAGCAGATGGAGTTGGAGTTCTTCTGCAAGCCCGGCACCGACCTCGAGTGGTTCAACTACTGGCGCACGTTCTGCCATAACTGGCTGCTCGGTATCGGCCTGAAGGACGAAAACCTCCGCCTGCGCGACCACGACCCCGAGGAGCTGTGCTTCTACTCCAAGGCCACGACGGACTTCGAGTTCCTGTTCCCCTTCGGCTGGGGCGAGCTGTGGGGCGTCGCCGACCGCACGAATTACGACCTGACCCAGCACCAGAAGACCTCCGGCAAGGATCTGACCTACTTCGATCCCGAGACGAACGAGCGCTATATTCCCTATGTCGTCGAGCCGTCCCTCGGCGTGGAGCGCAGCGTGCTGGCCGTGCTGTGCGACGCGTATGACGAGGAGGTCGTGGACGAGGCGAAAAACGACGTGCGCGTGGTGATGCACCTGCACCCGACGCTGGCGCCCTATAAGGCGGCGATCCTGCCCCTGTCGAAGAAGCTGAGCGACAAGGCGCGCGAGATCTACGCGGAGCTGAGTAAGGACTGGATGATCGACTTCGACGAGACGGGCTCCATCGGCAAGCGCTATCGCCGCGAGGACGAGATCGGCACGCCCTTCTGCATCACCGTCGACTTCGACACCGTGGGCGATGCGGAAAAGGCCGGCGACAACTGCGTCACCATCCGCGAGCGCGACAGCATGGAGCAGGTGCGCGTGCCTATCTCCGAGCTGAAGAGCTATCTGGCAGAGAAGCTGGCGTACTAATCACCGCTTAAATATTGTAAAAGAATGGCAATCCGATGGATTGTCATTCTTTTTTACTTGCTATTGTTACTGTTTTCAGATTTGATGAGAAAAAAGGAGTGGATTCCGATGGCTTTGCTTTGAAAAGTGACGCAGCTGCCCCCGACGGAAAAAGGAGGTTCTATGAAGAAATTAGCTTGTGTTCTTTTGCTGCTGGTGCTGGGCGTCTCCACAATCGGCGCGGCGTCCGCGGCGGATCCGATGCAGGTGCCCTACAGCGTCCCGGACGAGCAGGTCACCGGGCAGATGCGCGCCGAGCGGCTGGCGATGCTGGAGAAATATCCGGGACTGACGATCGTCGACCCCGCGGCGATCGACCCCGGCGAGGAGATCATCTATGTGGACGGTCTGGAGGGGCTGGATGCGCTGATGTCCGGCATCAGCGCCATTCACCTCTATACCGGCAGATAGGGGAGAGAGGTACGGATGAAAAAGATAGCGCGGCTGCTGGCGATGGGGATCTGTGTTCTGCTTGTGACGCTCCTGCTGCGGGGGTATACCGCGGCCTTCACCGCGGCCCATTTTCCCGACACGCAGCCGGGAACATACTGGACGGACGAGGACGGCATCCTCACCGTGCGGGTTTCAGACGAGCCGGTGCAGAGCAGCCGGGCCGTGAAGCGCTATGCCTGTCAGGTGTCTGTCTGCTGGAATGGGGAGCGGTATGCCGCGTCGTTCGGCCAAAATCCGCGCGCGTCGCTCGCCCTCACGCTGGAGGACGGGAGCGGAACGGCCGTGCGGGACTTCGAGTGGAACGCCTACATGCCGAACTGCCATACGCTCCGGCTTGAGCCCGCCGACGGCTGGCAGGAGGATGCCGCGCGGCTCCTCTCCGGAAAGACAGAACTCACCCTGCACCGTATAGAAGAATGAATAGAGTGACAAAGCACAATCACCCCGGCCAATATAGCAGGGGTGATTGTGCTTTGTCAGGAGAGAGAAAAATCACACAAGAAAATGGAGTTTGATTCCTTTCTATGCTGTTATCTTACCCCGCAAACATGTCGGATTCATGAAAACGGGATGAACTTTCTGTGAATCCGCGCGGGGCGGGGGTTGTTTCGCGCGGAATTCTGCGGTATGATGACAAGAAAAAAGGAGGAAACCGACATGAAGGTTCTGATGCTCAACGGCAGCTGCAACGAGCGCGGCTGCACCTATACGGCGCTGGAGGAGATCGGGCGGACGCTGCGCGAGGAGGGCGTGGACTGCGAGATTTTCCAGCTCGGCGCTGACCCGGTGCGCGACTGCATCGGCTGCGGCGGTTGCGCGGGCGGCAGCTGCGTCTTCACGGATGACGGCGTGAACCGCTTTGTGGAAAAGGCGCGCAAGGCCGACGGCTTCGTCTTCGGCACGCCCGTCTACTACGCGCATCCGAGCGGGCGCGTGCTGTCCTTCCTCGACCGCGCGTTCTACAGCGGCAGCGCCGCCTTCGCCTGCAAGCCCGCCGCCGCGGTGGCCTCGGCGCGCCGCGCGGGGACGACCGCGAGCATCGACGCGCTGGGGAAGTACTTCGGCATCTCACGGATGCTGACCGTCGGCTCGACATACTGGAGCATGGTACACGGAAACTGTCCCGCGGATGTCCTGCAGGATCGGGAGGGGCTGCAGACGATGCGCAACCTTGCCCGCGAGATGGCGTGGCTGATGCGGTGCATCGAAACCGCCCGCGCTGCGGGCATCTGTCCCCCCGCACCCGAACGCACCGAGCGCACCAATTTCATCCGCTGAACGGTTCGCGGGAAGCCAAGCAGAAATAGCGAACAGGCACAGCGGAAGATTCCGCTGTGCCTGCTGTTGTATGATTTGATTTGTCAAAGATGAAATGCCGTACTTCTTGAACATCCCTGGCCTCTTCCTCCGGGAGAGGTGGCCGAGCGCAGCGCAGCGAAACTTACTCCACAAAAAAAGGGCAGCGCCCTTTTTTGTGGAAGTCACTCGCTGATAGCCGGCCCGTGCTCAGGGAGCTTTGCAATCAGCGTCTTATACATGTGGCGGAAGAAGAGCAGCGACACCGTGAGGGCGGCAATCTCTGCGATGGGATAGCTCCACCAGACGAGGTTATCGTTGCCGATGCCCGCGCCGTAGCGCGCGAGAATATAGGCCAGCGGCACAAGGAAGACGAGCTGGCGGATGATGGAGATAATCATCGAATACAGGGACTTGCCCAGCGCCTGGAATGCGCTGGTGAGCGCGATGGACGCGCCGGCCATGCAGAAGCTCAGCGAGATGATCCGCAGCGCGGGCACGCCGACGGCGAGGAGAGTGTCCGTCGCGTCAAAGATCTTCAGCAGCGTTCCGGGGATGGACAGGAAGATGCTCATGCCCAGCAGCATGATGCACGAGGCATAGATCGTGCTGCGCTTGATTGTCTCGGTCATGCGCCTCCGGTGCTGCGCGCCGTAGTTATACGCGATGATCGACACCACGCCGTTGTTCAGGCCGAAGAGCGGCATGAAGATGAAGCTGTTGAGCTTGAAGTAGATGCCGAAGGCGGTCGCGGCCGTCTCCTTCGCAGAGTGGTAGGCGATGAGGATCTTGTTCATGCAGAACGTCATGACAGAGCCGATGGCGACCATCACCACGCTCGGCAGGCCGATGGCATAGATCTGGCCGATGATCTTCCAGTGTGGGCGGAAGCCCTTAAAGTGCAGGCGGATGTCGTGGTTCTTTTTCAGATTGAAATAGAGCGCCAGCGCGCAGCCGCAGAACTGGCCGATCACCGTGGCAACGGCGGCGCCCGCGACGCCCATATTCAGCACAAAGATGCAGATCGGGTCGAGGATGATGTTCACGATCGCGCCGAGCCCCTGCGTGTACATCGAGAGGATGGAGCGGCCCGTACTCTGCAGCAGGCGCTCGAACATGATCTCCGCGAACAAACCCAGCGACGCGCAGCAGCAGATGCGCAGATACGTCGCGCCATTATCGACGATGTAGTCGATGCTTGTCTGGGCGGCGAAGAACATCCGCGCGAAGAACGCGGCGAGAATCGCGCAGATGGCGAAGCCCACGCCCGCGAGGAACACGCCGTTCGTCGCGATGTGGTTGGCGCGCTCACGTTCGCCAGCGCCGAGCGCGCGGCCCATCAGCGCGTTCACGCCCACGGCCGTACCGGTGGCAAGGCCGATCATCAGGTTCTGCGCCGGGAACGCGAGCGAGACGGCGGTCAGTGCCTGCTCGCAGATGCGGGAGACGAAGACGCTGTCGACGATGTTATACAGCGCCTGCACCAGCATCGAGACGATGATGGGCAGGGACATGTTCCAGATGAGTTTTGAAATGGGCATGGTGCCCAGCTTGTTTCCTTCCATGCGGCTAACTCTTCCTTTTCATCAGATTTATTCAACCTGACTATTGTAGCATGAATATCGGAAAAAGAAAACCCCGAAAAAGGCGGTAAAACCAAACTTTTTCGGGGTATAAATCCACTCTGTTTGACGAAATGACCAAAATTATTTCGCGGCGCGAAGCATATGGATCACAGTCCGGCGAAAAAGGCGCGGATGTCCGCCTCGGTGCAGGAGACGCTCCCCTGCGCGAAGCCGTCGCGTCCACCGCCGCGGCCATGGAGCGCCGCGTTCATGTCCTTGACCAGTCCGCGGATGTCCTGCCCGGCGTGGATGACCGCGTAGTGATACGCGCCGTCCGCGCCCGCGAAGACGGCGCAGCGCCCGCCGCAGACCTGCGCCGCGGCGTCGCACAGGCGGCGCACGCTTTCCGGGCGCATGGCGGGCTCGATGAGCAGCACGTCGCCGCGCCCCGCCTGCTGTGCGGCGATTTCACGGAAGCGTTCTTCCTCCATCGCGGCGAGCTGCGCCTTCGTCTCGCCCAGCTCGCCGCGCAGGCGCTCGACCGCGGCGAAGGTCTTTTCGCCCTTGACGGAGAGCGCCTGCCCGATCCGGAGGTTCTGCTCCCAGCTCGCCGCGAGGGCGCGCAGCGCCCGCTCGCCGCACAGCAGCTCCAGACGCACACCGTCGCGGAACTTCTGGCAGCTCAGGAACTTCACCAGCCCGACCTCGCCGCTGCGCATGACGTGCGTACCGCAGCAGGCGCACAGATCCGCGCCCGGAAAGCCCGTCAGCCGCACCGGCCCCTCGAGAGCCTTCTTGCTGCGGTAGGGGATGTGCGCGAGTTCCTCGCGCGTGGGCCAGGTGATCTCGATGGCGTGGTTTTCCCAGATGTAGCGATTGGCGCGCTGCTCGATCTCCAGCACCTGCTCCCAAGTCATCTCGGCGTTATAGTCAATGGTGACGACGCTCTCGCCCATGTGAAAGCCCACGTTGTCGCAGTGGAACGCCGCGCACAGCATACCGGAGACGATGTGCTCGCCGGAGTGCTGCTGCATGTGGTCGAAGCGGCGCACCCAGTCGAGTTCACCCGCGACCTCCTCACCGACGGGGAGCGCGCGGTCACAGGTGTGGACAATCTCACCGGCGCGCTCCTGCACGTCGAGCACCTTCGCCCCGCCGAGCGTGCCGCGGTCGGCGGGCTGGCCGCCGCCCTCGGGGTAGAAGGCGGTTTGGTCGAGTGTCACGAGCCACGTCTTTTTCTCCTGTACGCAGCCGGTCACGCGCGCGGTGAACGCGCGGCAGTATACGTCGTCATAATAGAGCTTTTTCGTTTCCATAGCGTCTCCTCACAGGTGCAGCAGTTTTTTCGCCGTCTCGCCGAGAATGCCGCGGATGGCCTCGGGCGGGAGCGGGAGGGCGGCGACGGCCTCGGCGTTTCTGCGCATGTCGACGCTGGGCCAGTCCGTGCCGAATAGGAACTTATCGGCGAAGCGCGGCAGGTCGGGGAAGTACTGCAGCAGCTTCTTCGGCGGCAGACCCGTGATGTCGATGTAGGCGTTCTTGTGGATGCGCAGCATCGTCATGGCCTCGTCATACCACGGGCCGCGCCCGCCGTGGCTCATCACGAGCGTCAGGTCGGGGAAGTCGACGGCGACATCGTCGAGGAAGATGGGGTTGCCGTATTTGATGCGGGAATTCTGGAACACGGAGAGACCCGTGTGGTACATGACGGGCATCCCCAGCTCCTGCGCCGCGCCGTAGAGCGGGTAGAGCGCCGCGTCGTTGGGGTAGAAGTAGTTGTAGGTGGGGTAGAGCTTCACGCCGCGAAAGCCCATCCCGGCCAGCCGGTGCAGCTCGGCGGCGAGGTCGCCCCCGCGGTGGGGGTCGAACGTGCAGAACGGGATGAGGCGGCCACTCTGCGCGCAGAACGCGGCGATCGTCTCGTTGCTGACGACGCCGGAGACGGAGGGCGTCATCTCAGCGAGCAGGACGGCGTAGTCGACGCCCTTGCGCTCGAGCATGGCGGTGAAGTTCGCGGGATCGGCGCAGGTCTGGCTGACGGCATCATAGACCTCGGGCGAGGGGCAGAGCGACCGGAACCACTCCAGCGCGCTGTTCGTGCGCTCGGCATACTGCGGCAGGTGAACGTGAAAGTCAATCAAAAGCTGACCGTTGAGCATAGAAAAACACCTCTTTCATCCTGTCTATTATGACGTAAATTATCAGAAAAGGCAAGAAAAAGAGAATGCTCAAATGTATTTAAGAATTTTCGAGTAAAGATTATATAATGAAACCGTTAAGATGTAAATTAGTAAAAGTAATAATTGTTTCCTGAAAACTATGGTTATAGTGCAATATTGACTAAACTATAAGAATATTATATGCTTATTGTGCAGCATAAACAAATATGTGACGTAATGAAAGGAGACAAAGTGATGAAAAAGAAAGCCTTCTGTTTGTTCCTCGCATTATTGGTGTGTGCCCTAACCTGTGTCCCTGCTTTGGCAACGGAAAAGCAGGATGTCCAGTGTGACAGTATTGCTGTCACAGCGTCTGATCCCGGAACTGGAGAGGCTGGCCCAGTTCTACGCCTGACCAGACCGGCTGTTCCCAGCGATTTCTATTCGACACCATATGGCACGCTGACTAAAAGTGTCGTTCTTGATGTAGCTTTTGGAATTGTTTCCTCTGCAGTCGTTGCAATTATTACCGCAGGTTTGGGTAAGGTGATTGAGATTACTGCTCAAGCCTTGGTTGCAGGCTTGCAGGAACTCGGTTCCGGTTCACTTCCGTCAAATGCAGTTGAGTATATTTACGAAGCAAAGAACCCAGTGAGAGATTATCAGGTTCCCTATGTCTATTGGCACCTGATTGAATACACGATTTCAACATCTGAGGGAAATGTGGTGTTCTATGAGTGTTACTATGAGTATGCGGTTATGCCGAAATCTTTGCCGACGGTAAGTGTTTGACGTTATGAAGAGAACCAGAAGTCACTATCTTTACATTTTTCATACGATTGACCAGTTGCTCTTCATGGTGACCATTTTCGTCGCGGGCATGGGGCTGTGCATGGTTCTCTGGTCACTTGACCTGTTCTACAACAGACTCTTCCGGTTCTGCTGGGAAATGTGGATCATGACTTCGTGGACATTGATGCGCTCGGCGGCGAAACGAATTCTGAATGCCACTGCGAAGCGGCGCGGAGATGATGTTCCGTTCAGCCGCGATAACATCTATTGGTCGCGGGATATGTGGTTCAGCCGGGCGGATGAGAGTGACCTTGAATACTGACATGGGGACTGTCAAAAAGGGCCTTGCCATCTTTGACGAGCAAAAGCAGCTCCCGGCCATACGGCCGGGAGCTGCTTTGTTTGTTGAACTGCGCCAAAACGCTTGATTTCATGTCGAACAGAAGCAGGGGGAGATTTTTGACGGAAGGAGTTATTCCTTCTCCACGTCACCGACGATGGCAATATGCAGCTCGTCGAGCTGCTTCTGTCCGTCCCCACAAAATGGCGGGGCATTTTGTGGGGGCCCCTCGCAGGATATATCATCCGCAGCCGGAAGTGAATTCCGTCTGCGGCAAGGTTTTGGCTGCGCCAAAACGCTTGATTGGACGTCGAACAGAAGCAGAGAGAGCTTTTACGGGAGGAGAAGCTTACTCCTTTTCGACGTCACCCACAATTGCGATATGCAGCTCATCCAGCTGCTTCTGTTCGACGGTGGAGGGGGCGCCCATCATGACGTCCTGGGCGTTCTTGTTCATGGGGAAGGGGATGATCTCGCGGATGGAGCTCTCGCCCGCGAGGAGCATGACCATGCGGTCGACGCCCGGGGCGATGCCCGCGTGCGGCGGCGCGCCGTAGCAGAAGGCGTTGTACATGGCGGGGAACTTCTTCTTCACGTCCTCCTCGCCCAG
>ERZ1673752.3474-NODE-3474-length-15031-cov-66.200321_pt1 | contig 15031 bp, 5 predicted proteins | sample MGYA00580195_ERZ1673752 | MGnify/ENA primary metagenome ERZ1673752 (study PRJEB41218, sample SAMN15661744) | gut metagenome | host: Homo sapiens | place: Canada: London | collected 2015-08-20/2019-03-30 | study: EMG produced TPA metagenomics assembly of...
GTGCCTGCCATACACGTACCATATCTTCCATCGGAGAGGATTTAATCAGTTCTGCTTGCTCGGCAGGATCAACCTCCCCAATAGTTTTATCTATTTTCTTGGCATCATAGATGATAGGGCTTGGTGTATCGGCACTGCTAAGCGTAAAATGAGGAATAGCATGACCTTGTTCGTCAATTTCTATATGATTAAAATAAACCTTACCACTAGAAACTATATCTACAAGCCCATCACCATTAACATCGCTGAAATATACAGAGGTTTTGGTAGTCGTGCGAGAAGTACTTGTAGCAACAGTAGCCATGATATACTGCCACCCAGCCTTGATGGCAGGTCCTCCAGAGAAAGTATTACTGGATGAAGCAGAAAATTTAGAGATACCAATAACTTTGATAGGTTCTCCATAGGTTATTTTCTTTTCGTCTGTGCATATTTGCGGACGATAGTACACAGAACCTCCATCCTGATATATCTTGTCGGGTAATCCATCTCCGTTAAGGTCTGCAAAAGTCAATAATCCCTTAGAATTATCATGAGAGTAATTAAAAGAACCACCAATAGTGCCACTTGTTGAAGAACTTTGATCATCAACTCCTGCTCCAGCATAGAAAGAACCACCATAAGAAAGGCTTGTTGTTCCTCCTAAGGCAGTAGGTTTGTCGCTGAATATGCCACCAACTTCTTTGAGAGGACTTATAAATCCTGCGTCAAGGCCGTCATCGTGCGTATTCCATGTTTCCTGTTTTTCCTTAAAAGGCACATACCCCTTAGCAGCCTGTACATCATCATAATAGTCAAAATTCTGATAAGACACTTCTGCACCTTTGTCGTCGAGTTGCTTTACACCCGTAAGCACATCTTTGTTGAACGCACCCTCGCTATAGGTAAAGGCATAACTGCGGAGCGTACTTCCTTGGAAGTGCACCGTTAGCTTCTCTAACAAACGATTCGATGAGGTTAGGAAACCATATCTTGCATTGTTGTTTTTGAGTCGTTTCTGTTTACTGCCTTCTAAGACAACCACTGTGTGGGGTGCTTGTCCGCTATTACCAGCACGTACTTCCTTAAGATAAATGGCTTTTGCCACAAGTCCACCACGAACAGGTTCGTCGGCTGTCTCATAGACGTATTCGATATAATCACCGTGTGTTTCTTCCACATGTTTGAGCTTCCATTCGGTAATCACTTCACGGCTTTGACCGCTTGCATCGGTGATGGTACCTTTGAGAACGGCACCTTCTCCACCATAAATATATTTGATTCCTTGTTTGTCGGTTACTTCCCAAGTATAGTCGGCAGGAGAATTACCCTTTCGGATAATACGGCTGAAGTCTCCTCCCTGCCGAGTGTAGAACTGTCTGTCCGCTTTTCGGTTCATCTTCTCACCACGGTGAGCCACACCCATCTTGCCATCGTCACCCATCGTGGAAAGCATAGAGCCCGACATCAAATAGGTCTCGGTTTCTTTACTTGTATCGTATCTTGGGACACCCCAGCGAGTATCCAACGTAATAGAAGGAACAGAGAGATTCCAACCCTCTCCAAGCCATCCACTACCGCCTTCACTACTATACTGTATGCCCAAAGATGGAGCCATGCCATTGCGGGCAGGGGGCATCTCGAAGCCATACTGTAGATTGGCAGAACCTCGGTTGTTAGCCGTAGGAGGAGTGATGAGATTGATTTTTGTCGTTGGGTCTGCCGCCTTGATGTCATTCATCATCGTCGGCGTAAATCCGTCGGTCTGTGGAGATTCCGGTGCCTTGATTACACCATTGATCATATCGGTGAAGTGCGTCGTTTTCGATACCACGCAGGCTGTAGCCTTATCCACCCTCACACGTTCCAAAGCCACCCAGTGCCTGGTGTCTTGGTCGAAGTAATAGGTATTGATGTCGTCTTCTGTAAAACCGCTCGGGATTCGCGTGCGGTCGTATTTTATCTTCACCGTTGCACCCTTGCCCTCGAAGTGGTTGCCGTGGGGCAGAAAGCGGTAGCCGTCTCCCTTGGCGGTGACGTTGGTCATGCCGTAGTCAAGGGCAGGAATGTCCGTCTCGCGGAGTGCCGTGATGGAGTATCTGCCATCCCTTGCGATGTCCGCAGCCTTCACGGAAAGGACGTTGCCGCCGATGGCGATGCTGTCCGCCCTGTGTGCGAGGAACTGCTTCTCCGCCTTTCCACCGACGGACACGAGGGCACGGGCATAGTCCGCCCTTCCTCCTTGTATGGGTGTTATTTTCCTACTGATGTTCCTGCCATCAATGACTGCCGTGAGCTTGAGCTGTCTGCCCGTCGATGGCACGATGCCCTCGAATTCTCCGTCATGGACGGTGATGGTTGTGCCGTTCACTGAGATACGGCTTGCCTTCCCTCGTACGAAGCCGTAGAGGTAGGTCTGACCGTCATAGGCTATGGGGGCGGAGGAAAGGATTATTTCTTCCTGCTTATTGGTATTAGTCTTTGTCTTAGCATCCGCTACGGTTTCGATATGTACGTTCCTGACCGAATAGGCGTAGGAAGCATCCGTCGGAATGGTGAAGAGGACGGTGTTCCTGCCGTCCTTCAGCCACTCGGGGCTTATTTCCTCCCTGACGGTCTTCCAGTCCTTGGAAAGAACCGTAAGGTAGCCGCCGACAGCCGTGCGATCGTTGATGCTCCTGCTGATGCCCTGACCAGAACTTACGCCCTTGAGGTCATAGACCAGCCATGCGCGCATATTTGGAGAGACTTTCTCGACTGTTATCTCGAAGATGTTGTCCTCGGGGTTGTCCGAAACCCGTCCGTCGGGCTGTCCTATGATGCCCGAGGCATGATCTGCCGTGTAGGTGGTCGCCATAACGGAAGAAGTTGCTGCTGCTGTCGTCTTTGACTTATCCTCCTTCCTTGCCGTCCGTGATATTCCCTGCGTAGCTTTTTCTGCGTTATGGACGTTCTTCGTGAATGTCTCGGTCTGTGCTGCCATGGATTGTGATATACTCGTGCCGTTGTTTTCACGTGCACTGTCCTGTCCCTTGTATATATGCGTCGCAGCGATGGCTGCGGTGATGGCTGTCAGTAATGCCGCCGATATGAGGTAATGCTTTGTCTTCATAGCCGTTGGGGTTTAGTAGGTTGCCATTATCTTCTTTGTGAATTCCTCTTCTAAGGTGAGCGCTTTAACGACGTACACGCCCGTCTGCGGTACGGTGAAGTCGGCACGCTTTATGGTGCCTCCCGCCATGTCCGTCCGGCTCAGCAGCCTTCCCGATGTATCATAGACGAGCAGTTCGGTATCGGTCTCCTTGGCAAGTCTCAGCTCGGCACTGAACGCCATACCGGTCCCATCCTTCCTTGTCACGGTGAGGGCAGAATGGGCTTGCCTCTCGATGGAGGAGGTGTTTTCTGCCGACCTTGCCTGTGCCTTGGGCACGTTCGGGCTGCACTCGCTGCCGATAATTACCGCCATGCTGTCCTCGACAGCCTTCCTCGTCTCGTAGGCCACGCCCCTCGAAACGCTCGTCAGGGCGAAGTCTCCACCGTCGATGCTCAGCCCGTCGATGGTCGAGAGTCCCTTGTTGAAGCCCATGCCGAAGAGCCAGCCGAGACCGGCTTTCTTGGCCGCACGGTGGACGACGATGCCGTTTACCGTATAGCTTACCGTGTCGGGGGTGAAGATGATGCCGAGTGCGTCACCTCCATTCAGGGTGACGGCAGCACCCATGGGCTTACCCTCGACCACGACTTGTGCCGTGGCATTCTTCACGTCGAAGCCGTGGAGGATGTTCTTTCCCAGTCCGAGCGTGGTGCAGAGTCCCGCCCTGTAGTCGGAGGTGAGCGAGGGAATAGTCCATGTGACCTCTCCCTGCTTTCGGCGACCGACCGCATGGGCATACTCGACGCCTCCCGTGCTCTCCGCCGTGATGTCGATGCCCGCGTTCTGCTTAATGAGCAGACTGTAGTTTCCCGGGAGCAGGTTCTTCACCGTGTATGTCTTCGTGGTGAAGTTTCCCCGTGAAGCTACGGCACCTTTCTCCATATTCTCCACGGAGTCCGCCAGCAGGCTGTATGAAAAACTCGGCAGGCCGACCACCATGCTGATGTCAAGGCTGCCGTCCTTTCGCGGCTTTCCGCCCGTGCAGCTCGCATCGTGCGGTGTCAGCCGTGCCAGTATGCCGTCGAAGCTGGCGAAGGTGAACGTGTCGAATCCACTGCCGTCGGTGTCCATGAAGATGTTGTCGAAGATGAGTTTTTCACGGCTCGCGTCCTTGCGCGAGCATCTGATGATGATGTTTTCATGTATGTCGGTCTTGTCGCCTGCGTTTCTGTCTATGAGCATGAAGACGTTGCGGTAGTCCGCACCTGCGAACTTGTTGCCTTTGGCGAGGACTCCGTATCCGAGCTCGACCATGTTGCCGCTGTCTCCGAATCCATTTCTGCGCAGTCTTGGGATATTTAATGCAGTCTCGCCGCCTGTCGTCTCGAAAATCATGCAGGCTGCCCTTGCCGTGCTTTCAACGGGTATGGTTATCTGCAACTCCTTGCTGCCCCTGCCGTCGATGAGTAAGGTTACGCTGTTTCCTTTTCTGCGTACGATGAAACTCTTTCCGCCCGTATTGCCTGTTAAGACACGATTCTGTATTGTTCCGTCCTCTACGATTCGGATCTCACCCCGTGCGCTGACGTTGAAGCCGTATGCGCACTTCGTGCCCGATGCCTCGGTGAAGCCCACGTTGTAGGCGGGATGGAGTCTCGGGTTGGTGTACTCCATCGTACCGTTTCCCGTGTCGAGCGGGGAACTGACGATGTATGCGCCCTCCTTGGGCTCATTCTGCGACACTGCATCCATAAAACCGTCGGAGGTGACGGTGATGCCGTTCTGCGTCCAGATGTCCTTCCTGTACTCGGTGGAGTCGATGTTCGTCCTGACGAGCCACCTGCGGTTCATGACGTGCCACGGTGTTTTTCCTTCCGTCTCGACGGTGGTCGTGGCGGCATTGTCGTCGCCCCATATCATAAAGCCGCCGTCGGGCATGGGAGAGCCATCCTCGCGTCCCATGACGAGAAGGCGTTGGCTCGTCGGCAGGCCGTATGGGTCTGCGTCTCTGAAGCTGTCGTATGTCTTTTCAGTAGAGTATCTTGGTGCTTCCTCGTAGCTCGTCGTGGAGAGAGGCTGGAAGAGGTCGCCCGCATCGTCACGCCCGATGCCCGTCACCCTGTGGTGGTAGGCGGCGCTTTCGTCCCTGTCCCATGAAAGGTTGCCAGTCCCCGTATAGTATGAGCCGTTGAGCGTGATGCCGTATCTGATGGCGAGATAGGTCTCCACCTGCCTGCGCTCCAGCGGCGTGAGCGTCCTGCCGTATGCGATGAGCTCGGGCGTGTAGCCATTGAGCGCACCGCCCCCGAACAGGGACTTGTCAAAGGCTGTCGAGAAATTGACGTCTCCGTCCCTGTATGTTCCCGTGGTGATGGTCGCACGTCTGCCTTCTCCCCACACGGAATGCACGGGGGCGTATGCCCTGATGTATGAGACGATGCGGGGACTCGTGGACTTGAATACCTCTGCGGTCTGCCTCTCGCTCCCCGAATAAAGAAGGTCCTCGCCGGCCGTGCTTCCGTAGTCGAGCGGTTCTATGCCCTGCTGCCCGACCGCCTTGTCCCTGCTCACGAGGCTTCCCGCACCCTTGCGTCCGCTGACGGCATATAGCACCTCGTCCTTGTTATAGGCGGTAGTCGTCGGGGCAAACACCCCGATGACGGTCATCTGCGCGAGGTTGGAGTATTTCAGTAGACTCTCCTTCGGCTGATTCCCCTCGGAGAAGTTCAGGGCGGGGTTGAAGTTGAAAGTCCGTATCCATGTGTGCCCTGCGTGAACTCACCACCGTAGGCTGCGCCCTTGGCATCGTAGAAGTTGGTTCTCACGGAGTCGCCCGAGAAGTCGCGCCAATGATAGTACCCCTGCAAGTCTGTTGTCAGGGGGACAGTCTTCAGCCATGCCTCCGCACCGCTGACCTGACCGGGTGACTGCGCACGGGACTGCACGGGAATGAATAAGGCTGTAACTATTAGAAATGCTGTTTCGTGTAAATGTCGTCCCATAAGTTAATACTGTCTATGTTCTTTTTCAGTCTGATAAGATACCCGCAATAAAAACGGTAAAGAGAGAAAATCCGTAAAATAAAAGTGGGATGGATTGTATCGTGTGTGCGAAAATTGATTAATGCAAAGCCTTTTCGTAGAGTCCTGCATATCTCCCTTGACTGCCGAAAGTGGCGTTCTTTATGTCAAGGGGGCTGAAATTGGTAAAATCAACGTTGTCTTCATAAGCATGAACGTTTAAGTTGTTTTTTCCTAAGCGCAAATATAGGTTATTCTTCTTTAATTTGCAAGGAATTGCACAGAAAAATTTTATTTTTAACACGCAAAAGGATGATGAAGACAATAAAAAGGAAGTTTTTAACAGCAAATTCACGATGAGATGGGCTTTGGGCATAAAACGGCAATTCAAGTGCGGAAAAATGAAACGGACTGATGAAAGTGTGGATTTCTCTTGTTTTCATCGAAAATAAAGACTACCTTTGCAACGTTAGATAAGTGGTCTTTGAAACATTGCAGAATAAAGAAAGGGAAAGAAACTCGCTCGTTTCCAAATCGTTCACCTTTTATTATTCTATATTATGTTTTCCTTTTGTAATCAGCCGATTACATTCGCTCCTATTACTTTTATGCGGAGATTTGCGATTTCCGCACGGCAAAGGACATCGGTATCGACCGTCCCGAGAAAAACGAGATACTGCACAACATACCGCCCACGCCAGAGCAGGAAGAATTTATCGGCAAACTGATGGAGTTCGCCAAGACGGGCAATGCCACTCTCTTGGGACGTGCACCACTGAGTGAGAGTGAGGAAAAGGCAAAGATGCTCATTGCAACTGACTACGCCCGCAAAAGATTCAACAAATTTGTATCTTTCAGATAATCAATGAAATAAGAAAGTATAAAGGAAGAATGGGTTACGACTTGGAAACGAGCAAGTTTCTTTCCTCTTCTTTATTGTGCAATGCTTAAAAGAACTCTTAATCCTTCGCTGCAAAGATAGTTTATTTCTTGAAGAAAACAAAAGAATATGTCTGTTTTTAACATTAGGGACTATTTCACTAATTTCCGCCAATGAATATAGCTTATGCCCCTACAGAAAAACGGAGTCCCATTTTCTGCGGGTATACACCTGACATTCCCCTATTTGCATGCATTTAAAGTGCTCGAAATGTTAAAAATGCACTTTCTGCAGAAATTTTCTTCGATTTTCTTGGCAATTTCATTATGACACTTTATTTTTGCGATATAATAGTAAAAGATCTTGGAGTATGGAATACCTGCAGACTATTTTGCTATATGCCTTGTACATGTCGCGTATCCTTCCGATTCGTGGCGTTTGACTTTTCGGTTGGTCTATCGCAATTCCAACTTTTTCTTCTCATAGTACCTTTTTGCCTTTATACTGGATATTACCAAAATATCCTCTATAAGTTTAATTTCTTATTAACGTAAATGTTTTATAAGCATCCATTTAATAGTTAACTAAAATTATAAACCGATGAAAAACAAAGCCATTTTATCTATACTGCTATTTGTCTTTACATATACTAAGGCAGAGGGACAGACGATTGTTTACACATATAATGCACAAGGAAGCTGTACTTCCCGGGTTATTAAGGGAACACCTCCAAAAGCCAAGAAAGTCCCAAAGGCTTCTATAGACACAAAACGGTTAAAAGTAGACCTCTCACCATCCCCGACTTTTCAAGATCAGCTTTCAATTTCGGTTGTGGGATTGCCGTCTGGCCATAATTTATCATATATCATGGCAAATGTATCAGGTCAAGTTGCCTTCAATGGTTTAATTGGGAATGGAAGTATTACCTTAACGACCACAAACCTGCCAAAAGGAATTTACATTGTTAAAGTAAGTGGAGAGGACTTTGAAAAATCATATAAATTGCTTAAAAATTAGAGCTTATGAAAAAACATTTACTTCTTTTGATATATTTATTGGTAACGCTAAGCAGTTTCGCACAGGACCGTCTTTATACTGATAAGGAACACGGAGGAGTCGAAAATGGAGTTTTCGGCAAAATCAATGATGAGATAAATGTTTCTCCTATAGGACAACTGTCATATGAAATACCAATACCAGCTCTTCCGGGAACAGGTGGCATGAAGCCGAATTTATCAGTATGTTACAATAGTTCCACGAAAAATGGTTTGGCTGGATATGGCTTTGACCTCACGGGGCTATCCATTATAAGCCGAATTCCATCAGACAGATTTCATGATGGGAAGGCCACCGCAATAGATTTTACCAATCACGATCACTTTGCATTGGACGGTCAGAGATTAATAAATTATAGCTATTCCTATGGTACAGAAACAGAATATAGGACAGAGAACAATTCTTTCGCAAAAATCTTGGCTAAGGGTAAAAGCTCCAACCCTACATCTTTTACGGTATATACCAAGTCCGGATTGATATATGATTATGTAACCGTATCAAAAGCATTAGGTAAGGCAGAAACTGACTCAACCCTGTTTTGGCTTGTGTCGAAAGTGTCTGACACAAAAGGCAACTATTTCACTGTCACATATGGTGGTGATGCCAGTACCAATGATTTTTATCCTTCACGAATTGACTATACGGGAAATTCCACGGCAGGACTGTCTCCTTATGCATCAATTCGTTTTAGCTACATGAGTAATCCTTATTCACCGGTTACTTATGTTAATGGCGTGAGAGTTAAAAGAAGTCACCTTCTTTCTTCTATAGCACTGTTCATGGGGAACCAAGCGGTGCGCAGCTTCCAGTTTAGTTATCAAATCGTAAACCGCAAATACCAACTTTCAAAAGTAACAGAGACCGCGTCGGGAGGGGAACATAAAAATCCAACACAACTGACATGGACCAATCTTAATGATTTCAAGGTGCAGAATTACAATTACTCCCGGACAAATCTTATTCACAAGGCGGCTTTGACTGTAGGTGATTTCAATGGTGATGGATTGGCGGATTTCATAGCCACTCCAGAGAATGACAGAGCTGGATGGAAAGGCTGGAAACTTTTTATAAGTCATGGTACTTACTTTGAACAGGTCGCAAGTGGGACATGGAATTGGAATGACGATAAACTTGAGCAGGTTGTATGTGGAGACTTTAACGGTGATGGCTATGCCGATGTTGTTGCAAAACGCTGTCATTCCGGCAAATGGCATAACTGTGACTTATACACGACATCAGTAGACAACAATGGAAAGGTAAGTCTATCCTTCTCGAAATGTTTCATCTCGCTTGCAACGAATTATACAATCCAAACAGTGGAACTGAATGGCGATGGAGCTGCCGACTTGTTCGCATGGCTTTCTAATTCCAAAGAGTGTAAACTAATCTACTCGGAAGAGGGCGCAAATGGGATAACTCCCTTTAGTTACACTGCTGTACGTTATTGCTCCGAAAAGTGGGACAGAGTGGAATTTGGCGATTTCAATGGAGATGGACTGACAGATGTGATGAACCTTAATGACAATGGTAACTGTATCATGTATTGTGATGGTGCGGGAACCATGTCTAAGGAGGATAAGTCACCATGGCCAGAAAAAAAACATTATTTGGAACTAGGAGATTTCAATGGTGATGGTAAGACAGACATGCTGCTTACCGGATGGACAAAAGACCCTAATAGAAGTGGATGGAGCAACTGGTGCATCAATTATTCAAAGGGAGATGGTGAGTTTACCAGAGAGTATTATGCAAAACCCTTTGATGCACGTTCAAAACAACTGTATATCGCCGATCTGAACGGAGATGGATTCGATGACTTTCAAGCAATTGATAAAACATCTTCTGGGTATAACATAACGCAACCACAGGCTTACCTTAGTGACGGGAGAGGCAATTTTTATCAACAGGTAAAAGGTGGTAGCGTATATGCTACAGACAAGTGGCATTTCTATGTCGGCGATTTCAACGGTGACGGCAAAGCCGATTTCGTTTGTACCTCTGATTGGAATAAAAGCAACTGGGATGGTTATCAAGTTTATTTGATGCCATCTGACAAGCATAGTCTTTTGACGGGTATCAAAGACGGTTTGGGCAATTCCACCAATATTGATTATAAATATTTGACAGATAAAAGTGTGTTTACCAGAGGCAAGACAAATTCATATCCTCTAGTCTCCATAGGCTTATCATGGCCTGTAGTGGCATCTGTTTCATCTCCTAACGGAATTGGCGGAACAAATGTCACATCATATAAATATGAGGATGCTCTATTTCATAAAAATGGGCGCGGCTTGCTGGGCTTTGCAAAATGCTATGTGAAAGACGAGACCACCAATACACTGAACACTACGGAATATTCGGTGAACATCGAGAAATATGTGATTGCGCCCAAGCATAGCCAGACCACTGTCAACGGCAAGGTGATTGAGGAAAGTGACCATACTTACACACTTAAATCAAACTATGATTCGTCATCTTATAATTCCGACATCTATACCTATATGCCGATGACGGTTCATCAGAGGAACTACGAGTTTAACACTGGTGAACTAATCAAGGATGTAAAGACAGATTATGAGTATGACACTTGGGGGAATACCACAAAAACCATTGTTAAGGATGGAAGCATTGAAACAACCACCACCAACACTTTCATCAATAATACTGACAAATGGCTTTTGGGCAGACTAACGGAAAGTACTGTTTCCAAATCCAATGAGAACGGTACAATAACCAGAAAGTCCTCATTCGAATATGATCCGAATTCTGGCTTGCTGACCACAGAAGTGTTAACTCCAGGAAATACCGAATTGGGCTATAGAAAAACATATGTCCACGACAATTTCGGAAATATTGTTAAAAATACTGTTTCTTCTCTTGATGGCTCATCAGAAAGGGTTACCCAAACCAACTATGATGCCAAGGGTAGATATATTGTGTCCTCAATAAATAGTTTAGGATTTCTTGAAACATCGAAATACAACGAGGTGGAGGGACTTGTTACCGCTTCAACGGACATGAATGGCATTGTTACCAATTACACTTACGATAAGTTCGGTAATCTTGTTACAGCATCTACCCCTATCTCAAAAACATTGAAAACTATGGGGTGGAGCGCAGGGATGGCAGATGCACCTACGAATGCCTTGTATTTTGAATGGAACAAAGTTACAGGAGAGCCTGCTACCATCGAATTTTATGATTGCTTGGGACGTTTGCTGAGAAAAGTCACAGAATCTGTAAACGGAAAGGAAGTTTATATAGACCAGACTTATAACAATAGAGGGCTTGTCGAAAAGACCTCTGAGCCATATTATACAGGCGAGCAACAGTATTGGAGCAAGAACGAATACGATGCTGTGGGCAGGACAATTGCGCAAACTTCCCCTGATGGAAGCCGTCACATCTTCGCATATAGTGGACTAAAGACCACGGCAACGGATCCACTTGGAAGCATCAGTACTAAAGTAAGCAACCTTAATGGCTGGCTGACTTCCAGTAATGACAATGCAGGGACAACAATCACATACAAATACAATGCGGACGGAAAGTGCATAGAAACCAAGGGACCGAGGACGACTATTCGTTGTTCCTATGATATAGAGGGAAATCGGACAACCTTGGATGATCCGGATTTGGGTTCTTCCAAAGACACGTATAATGCGTTTGGAGAACTCATTGTCCATCAAGACGGTCACGGGGAAACCCGATTTGAGTATGATAGCGGTGGGCGTATTATAAAAGAAAGCCGACCGGATGTAATGATTTCAACTACATATGACAAAGGATGGAAGGGTGCTGTTGATGAAGTTGTTTCTGTGGGTTCCATACAGTCGTCAGAGACATATACTTATGATAATTACGGACGAGTTATCAAGAAAAATACTGTCATAGATGACAGGGGGTATGAGACGACGTATACATACAACTTGGCAAATCAGGTTGAGACCATAAAATATCCCAAAGGACTGAAAGTCAAGAATGGGTATGATGCCTGCGGAATACAGATATCAGTTTCAAATGCCGACAACCAGAAACTCTATTGGAAGCTCCATGACCTGGATGCAAGGGGACAGATTGAGAAGGAAGAATACGGAAACGGTCTCATCACAACAACGGCTCATGATCAAAAGAAAGGTACTATCTCCAGCATATTGACACCCGGAATTCAAAATTGGACATACAGTTTTGATGCCGTGGGCAATCTTGTCACACGCCGTGATTTAAAGAAAAATCTATCGGAATCTTTCTCGTATGATGGTTTGTATCGTCTGACAACAGTTCGTAAGAACGGTCAGGTAACGCAGTCCATGACTTATGACAACGCTGGCAATATAACCAGCAAGTCTGATGTCGGAACATATATCTATACAGACGGTTCCAACAAGCTGTCTTCCATTACGGATTGCAAGCGTCCCATTGCGACTTGGGATGAAATCAGCTATAACTCTTTCGACAAAGTAGCCAAGATTGTATCAGGCAATAAAACAATGCAGATAGAATATGGTCCGGACAAATCGAGAGTGTTGGCAGACATCCAGGGAGTGCGGAAATATTATGTGGATAATCTGTTTGAGCAGAAAGTTGAAAATGGCAAGATAAGTAGTACGAACTATATCTTTGTATTTGGAAAGGCTGTGGCAATACTCTCACAAGATGCTAATGACATTGAAGATGTAAAATACATACATCATGACCACTTAGGCTCCATTCAGGCTTATTCTGATGAGCTCGGCAAGCTGTATCAGGAACTAAGCTATGATGCATGGGGGGTAAGGCGTAACCCAGATACATGGGTAGTATTTGATGTGGTCGTATCAAGCAATGCTTATAATGATCATGGCTTCGGCGGGCATGAGCATATTGACTTGTTTGAACTGGTCAATATGGACGGTAGAATGTATGACCCTGTCATTGGACGTTTTATTTCTGCTGACCCGTTTATACAGAGTCCAGACTTTACACAAAGTCTGAATCGCTATGCGTATTGTATAAACAATCCTCTCTCACTTATAGATCCCTCAGGATATAGCTGGTTCAGCAAAAACTGGAAATCAATCACTGCATCTATTGTAGGTATAGCCGTTTCTATAGTAACAGCAGGTACAGCGAGTGGACCTGCAATTGCCATAATCGCAGGGGCTGCAGGAGGTGCTGCTGGCGCTTTAGCGGGTGCCTTACTTAACGGGGCAAATATTGGACAAATAGCCAAGAGCACTTTTATAGGTGCCTTGGTTGGTGGCGCAAGTGGATTTTTGAATTTTGCGTCAGGCGATGGTACTATACTCGAACAGCTGTTTAAACATACATTCTCACAAGGCTGGCTGGAAGGTGTACAAGGAGGCAATATGTTGCATGGCTTTATGATGGGTGCAGTCTCATGTGCAAGTGGAAGTGTAATTAGTACTGTATGTGACAGTTGGAATCCTATAGCGCAACTTGCGACTAATTCTATCTTGTCAGGGACCGTGGATGAAATTGGTGGAGGTAAATTTGCAAACGGTGCTGTAACAGGGGCTTTTTCATATCTATTTAATGATATGATGCATGGTGGTCCGTTTTATAGACAAATAAAAAAAATATATGAAAATTACGCACATGACAAATCTGGCGTTGATTTTTATAAATCACTTGGAGGAGCAATTGCTGCTGATGCCGTTGCCAACCCTCAACTATATCAAAACACTTGTGCAGCGAAACTTAGTGATGCAATGAATAAGGCAGGGTTAAAAATACCTTATGTTCAGAACCAGACATCAAAAGGTGCTAATGGAAATAATTATTTTCTTAGAGCAAGTGATATGAAAGCATATTTCGAGCGTAAATGGGGTACTCCCAAAAGTTATCATAGGTCTCATTGGCGGCTTAAAAATTGTATTGTATATCAAAATGGATTTGAAGGTGTTTCTGGGCATGTAGATATTTTTTACAAGGGAACTTCAGCTGCTGGTGCATATAATTATTTCATGAATCAAGATGGCCAACATCAAAATATTACAACTGTTGCTTGGAAATTCGGAAGATATTAAAGTTATAACAAATTGCCAAGAATCGAGGGGGCTGTTGCCTCCTTGATAGTCTAACGATGTAGTGATATTTTGCATATATTTTTTTTACTTATCTTAGATATAAATAGTTTGTACAAAAAAAATTACGTTTATTTTACAAAATGTCAAGCGTTATGAAACATCAAGTTTACTTTTTGTCATTTGTTGTTATCTGTTTGTTGATGTCTTGCGGCCCGATAAAACGAAGCGATACAGAAGAAGTTACCAATGACACTATAGTATGTAAGAAGAAAATTCAAGACCACCTTGTTAAGTATTGTACTTATGAATATTTTATAATTAATAAAGGTGACACCTCTGCATATTCATTTATATTTAGATCAGGACGCGCTTATCCTCATGATTGTAACATGGAGATTGTGAACTGGCCAAGGTACAAGCAGTATTTGATACCAAAAGATACTATAATATCTTGCTATGAGCCAAATTATAAAGACTTTCTGAAGGAGATGGATTTATGTTTAAACGTCGCATTGAATGTGAAAGATTCTATAAATCTCAAATATATAGTCTTTCGTCTTGTTAATTGTACGGATATAGCTATTGAAACTTCAAATTTATTTTACAAGATGAGGAGAAAAGATCTTACTCATCAGAATATCTTAGATGCTTTACAAAAGACGTCATTAAAAGAAGATTTCAATAGAATCCTTAAAAAATACAATTTACATATTGCGGACGAGAATTGTTATGAAGAGATATATCTTGTAAAAAAATCAGACTTCCTGAATATTAGTAACTATTCTAATAAAAAAGAAGTACCAGATTCCATCTTAGATGTAAACGTCAGTTTAAATATTGCTCATATGTGATCCAATCATGACTTTGGAGTGATTTTATCCCCATTTGGGGCAAGGGTCTTTGTGGGACAAACGGCAGTTTGTGGTACAAAGACACACCTTGCTGATGTAGTAAATGGGATTATAAGCCCATG
>ERZ1673752.3475-NODE-3475-length-15017-cov-4.717952_pt1 | contig 15017 bp, 18 predicted proteins | sample MGYA00580195_ERZ1673752 | MGnify/ENA primary metagenome ERZ1673752 (study PRJEB41218, sample SAMN15661744) | gut metagenome | host: Homo sapiens | place: Canada: London | collected 2015-08-20/2019-03-30 | study: EMG produced TPA metagenomics assembly of...
TGCTCGGAGATTTTCAATATCAATTTCCTTGTCTTTAATCTTTTGAATCTCAGCATTCACACCGTTTAAATATGCTTTAATCTCGTCGATATTTTTGTTTGATATCTGAAGACCGGCGAGCAATTCTTTCTGTGTATTCTCGAGTGTTGTCTTTGCCTTATCGAACTCCAATTTCAATTCCGAAACCTTTTCCGGAACTCCTTCAAGTTCTTTCTTGAGTTCCTCTGCTTTTTTGACCGCTTCATCGAGAGCCCTGTACTGTGACGTACTCTTTATCGTCTCGTCGTTTATAAGATTTGGTCTCACCAAAAACTTAAAAGACTGACTTGCCGTAAGCACCCCTGTATCTTCAAGAACCCTCACTTCCGCTTCCACATATCCGCTTGCTGTGAGTGCTTGCTCCGAAAGTTGCCACGAAACGGTGTTTTGAATTCCTGTTGCACTGTCCACGACAACCGTTCCGTCAGACTTCTTTGCTGCAACTTCAAGTTTATTTTTCTCGTCGATTAAGTAAGGAACCCCATCATCAAAGAGCTCAATTTCAAACTCGTTCGTGTTCACGTCGTTTTGTACTAAAGTCTCAACATTCGACACAAAATTCTTTTTTAAATCGAGTACTAGCCTATATTTTTTATTTTTTATCATTTAATCACCCCTATCCTATAAGCCCGATTCTTTTAAGCCCGTTAAGTAACGAGTTATAGCTTGATATAACCTGTGCCAGACTTGAAGATGAGCCGAGAGTCTGTATCATCGACCTACCTGCCGGGGACGCTCCGAAAAAGCCGACATTGCCGTTGCTGGTCCTTATACCGCTGACAGTCAAACCGCTTCCGCTGAGCCAACCTCTTGTGCTGATGTTTCCCTGTGCTTCTATTGTCGACGAAACACTCAAACTCGATTGAAGTGTCGCTCTTCCCCTTACAGTCATCCCCTGATTACAAGTCAAACTTCCCGTTGTAACGGTGTTTGCGTTCACATTTCCGCTTAAATTCCCGGTGACATTTCCTCGGACATTACCCGTGTGGAATCCCGTCGTGTTTCCGTTCACATTCCCCGTAACATTCCCGGTCAAATTGCCCTTTACATTCCCTTCAACGTCACCTTTAACTTTTCCTGTAACATCGCCTTCAACATTGCCTTTAACATTCCCGGTCAAGTTCCCGGTCACATTTCCTTTAACATCTCCGGTCAGCTTCCCCTCAATCGTTGCAGCTCTTAAATTCTCTGTAATTTCCGCACTCTTTGCTTTGACGACTCCGTTCACTGTCCAATCACCTTCCGTGCCGTCAAGCTTTTCAGGTGCAGTTTCAAATAGCACAACTCCATAAATGATATAAGAGTCCGCAAATTCCTTCATGTACACTCTGTCGCCCTCTTTCGGGATACAGTGTTTCATAAAAGGATATTCCTTTTTGCTCTCTTCCTCTTCTCCGTCAAATTTAACTTTCGCTGCACCCGAGTCGAAAAACCCGGTCACAGTTGCTAATTTATCAGACATTTAACATAATCCTCCTTCCCGCATGTTTCATCCTTCCGCCAACCTCGAGCGGAATCTCCCACATTGTTTCAATATATTTTTCCCTAATGCCGAGCTTCTTATCCTCGATATAAATGCAATTTCCGTACCCGTGCACCGGATTAATCAAAGTTTCAAACTGAATTTTCCTGAAAATATTGCTCGAATCATATGCCACACGTTTGACATAGTTGTTCAAAGTCGTCTGGTCCGCAATATCCGAAACTTCCCTAAAATCCACAATATTCCTACCTCTTGCAACCGTCGATGTTCTGTCAGCCGGATTATCGTTTCTGTAAATCGCTTTCATCGGCTCCGTTTCACCGTTTGATACAATAATCACCCACACGTTCGGGATATTAAACAAATCGTATTCATCCACCGTACTGTCCCTGACCGTAATGTTAAATTCATTTGCAAGATATGGAATTTCAATCTTTCGAGCGTTCGGTAAGATATACTTCTTTGCTTTCACAATTCCGTTTTCATCCGTAAAAAGTGACGTATAATTGGTTTCTTGCAAAAGTTGGTTGCACACATCAAGCTTACTTGTCCCTATTTCAAACTCACGATCTCTCTTCAAAACGCTGTCCGTCTTTTCAAGCAGCACGTTCTTAATTCCCGCACTATTTACCATCTGACGAATGATATCTTCATATCTCGAACCTTTTTTATAGAACAACCTATTCGTAATCCTGTCTTCTTTTAAAATCTGAAGTACATCGTATGCTTCGATATCCCTGGTGATAATCCCTTTTTGAGTTTTTCTCGTCGGGCTCGGTAACAAAAAAGTACCTAAGCGGTACTCTTTATTGTCTATTATCACAACCGGTCGAAGTCGGTCATTTAAAAAATCTATATCTTTCGCATCAACTTCGCTTATCGTAAATCTTCCTGTCCTTTTAATCTCGGCGAGAGAGTTAAGAGAGACACTTCCTTTCACGGAAGAGATCTCTCCAATTTTCATCTCGTACTTTGATAAAAGGTCATATCTGAACTTAATACTTCTTGAATTCATATTTTTCACCGGTCTTTTCAATTGTAAAGTTAATGAGATATCCGAACACGTCTAAATCGTAGCTAAACGACGAGATAACACCTTGAAACACGAAACCCGAACTATCCCTATAGATTACTTCTTTTCGTGCCTTAATCAGGCGAATAAACGCTGTCATGTCTTCGAGCAAGTAATTCAAAGTTATCTTTTCGCTCTCGCCCTCACCAAATTCAACAAAATCATATTTTTTGCCATTGAGTGGAATCTTTGCCGTCTCGATTTCAAAGTCAATCTTTTTCTTCGGGTTTGCGTCAAGATTATACTCAAGCACAAGTAGATTTTTCGGATTCTCTACAAGTGCAAGTGTGGATTTTCCCAAAAGATTTGTAATCCCCTGTCTTTTATCACTGTCGATAAAATTATCGTCTTTGATAAATCTTACAAAATACATAGACTTTGCATCGTGAGTGCCTGTATAATCTTCAAACATGCCGTCTTTAAGATTTCCTATAAGCACGTCGTCTCGGTATACCTCACCGGTTTGCGATGATGATTTTATAAGAATTCCAAGATTCGTGTTTATAATCCCGAGAGTCGGCTTTTTAAGTGTGGAATCAACTGCAATATCGAAAGTGTGAGTCGCTGTAGGTGACTTGACATCGTATTTATTGATTACGTTTAATTCAATCGTATAAGTTCCGGTCTTTAGCCACTCTCCAAGCTTATAACTCCTGACGTTTGGTCCGACTACAATTCCGGAGTTATAAACCTCTATACCGTCACTTGTAACTCTAAGAGTGAAAGCTTCCTGCTCCGTACTTGTCCACTTAATCAAAGGTTTATTTGTCTTTGAAACACTTGTAATCGTCGGAATCGGCGGAGTTCCCACAATCTGGAATTGTGCTTCATCTGTCCACTCCGACCACTCGTCGAATTGGTTTTGCGTTCTCGCTTTCCAAAGTACCGTGCCCGAGAAATTCGGGTCGAGTTTGGAATTTAAATAATTTGCTTGAAGTGATTGTGCAGTTGTTACACTATAATTCCGCCATTGATCGCTCCCGACTTTGAGTTTTATCTCCGCTTTTTTCTGCTCCTCAACGGTATTTGAAACAAACTGCCACTTAAGGACAATATCGCTTCCATTTTTTACATAGTCTCCCACCGGATAAACAAGTATAGGCGGTTTTTGTGGAAGCGCTCCGAGCGTTACACTTGCAAGTGAATAATCACTCCACGTGCCCGAAGTTTCCTTAACTCTAACTCTCCAATCAAGTGTTCCCGAAAGTTCCGTAATCGTCGCAGCCGGCATCTCGTAAAATCTGTCGGCGGAATTTACGGTTTTAGTAATCCACGAACCCGAATTTACCTTATACGAAAATTCATACGCTTCCTGTTCGACTTCACTGTCCCATGTGAACTTTATCGGAGTCCTCGGATTGACTGTTGTTTTATCCGGAGAAAGTGAGCGTGAATTTTGTGGTTTGCTATATTCATAGTAGACTCGGACAAAGTTAATTGTTATAACAAAGCTCGGTCCAACACGATTATGATTATACGTCCATTCAAATCTTACATGCCTATCTAAAGGCACTGCTTCCGGACGATAATACACCTCTCCGTCCGGAGACCATCCGCCCGGCATATCAATGTAAGGTGGAGCGTTAAATCTATTTTTGTTATAGTCGGCTCTATTGTACAATTGCATGATATTTTTAAGATATTGAAGATCGAAATTATGATAATCGTTACCGCTAAGGCTATAGTCTGCGTAACTCCCACCGTTTACATCCGGTAAACTTACGCAGAAATTATAACTTCCATATCCGGATGCGCTTGTATGGAGTTCAGCTTTTGTAATATACGCATTTTTAGAAATTGAATTTTCGCCATAATCAATTTCGATTCTTGCTATTTCGTTGGTTTGTGTAGATGCCGCCCACTCCCAAATTCTGAGCGAGTTTCGACCTATTGCCTCGGAAATAATATTATAGGCACTGATTGACGTTATTGGAAAGTCTTTATAAGGCATAATCTAACTCACCTCCGGCCCTTTTTCTTTGCTTTGCTTTCTTAACCACATCTACAAGCTTTTGCACATCTGAAACTTCATCCATGTTCACATTTAAAATGATAGTATCTCCGCCGCCTAAGTTGCCGTCAAAACCGTCACCCTTTGCGAAAGGATTCTTGTGCTTCGGAATAATCGCTTCACCCTCGTGAATATATGCAAGCTGGTCACTGTCAACATAATTTGTCCCGACGGCAAACGCTTTAATTTGAGTCCTTTTAATATTTGAATTTGCTTGTTGCACACTTCCTGTAATATTTCCGGCTGCGTTCCCGATGCCTGCCATAGTGTCCTGAATTTCCTTACTCTTCCCGAAGAGCACCGCCAAAAGTGCAATAAAAATCGATAGCACAACAATGACACCCATAATCTTTAAGAATGTAAAACTAAATGAATTTCCCATTCCCATCATGGCTTTGCTGACATTTGCACCTTCTTTTACGCTCTTTGCGGCAAATGCTGCTTTGAGTGAGGTTATGGAGCTTATTGCGGTTGCAAATTTACCAATCATAATTAAAATCGGTCCGGCAGCTGCAAGAACACCTAAAATTACCACAATAAACTTTTGCGTACCCTTGTCTAAATTTGATACAGCCATTAAAACTTTATTAATTTTTTCAATAATCGGTGTTATTACCGGCAAAAGCAATTCTCCGAATTTAAGTCCCAGCTCTGACACAGTTTCCTTAAACTTTTTCATCTGTGCTCCGGCTGAGTCCGCTTCACGTGCAGTAGTACCGACCGCCATCTTCGTTTTATCCATTACAAATTGGTATCTCAGTTGAACCTTCTCCGACTCCGACATCTCTCTGACTGTCTTTCTGATACCATGTGCAAATGCCCATTGTTGCAAGTTCGCTTCGGTCATTGTAATCCCGAAACGTCTCATCGGTTGGACTGTACCTGTGACGATTGAGTTCAGTGCGGATATTGTCTCCTCAGTTGTGGTATCGTAAAAGTTACTCAAGTCCGCAACTCTCTCGGTCAAAGACTTCGACCATTCCGCCGACTTTTCGATACTTATTCCCACACCTTGAAAGAGCGCACCGTAGTCCGCAGCGGTTTGAATTGCAGTTGCTTTCGAAAGATTCATCGTGCTTAGAGCGTCTTCCGCCCATTTCTTCATACCGTCGCTGGAGTTTTGAAAGACGACTTCAAGCTTTCCTGTCGCCTGTTCAAAATCGGATGCCATCTTAAAAGCTTTTACACCCATTGCCACAATCGGTGCTGTAAGTCCGAAAGACATCTTTTTTCCCGTCGAAGTGGTCTTTTCTCCAAACTCCGACATCTTCTCCGCCGCACCTTCGGTCGCAACTTTTGATTTCTCAAGATTTGCCGACACCCCTACAAGTTGTGCATCCAGTTCTTTCAGTTGTGCTTCCGCATACTTTACCTTTTTCCCGTAATTTTCAGTCGCTTTCTCATTTCCTGTTGTCTTTGCTTCTTCAAGTCTTTTTCTATGCTCCGAAAGTTGATTGTTTAAAATCTTTATTCTTTCCTGTAAGTATTGTTGTCTTATCGCAAGCTTGTCGGTTTCAGTTCCGTATGTTTCAGCTTCAGCTTTCGCCGCTCTATATTCCTTGTTTAAAAGGGACATCTGGGACGAAACTTTTGTAACTCCGTTTTTTACTTCCGCATAGTCAAACTCCAGTACGATTTTTCTTCTATAATTTTTCGCCATTTTACCCCCTTAAAAACTCGGTCATCGAAGACACTTCTCGAATTTGATTTAATTCTCTTTCTTGGGTCTTAAACTGCTCCGCATATTTTTCCACCAAAAAAATGACTTTTCTTGTATTAAATCTAAAAAATTCTTCTTCCGACCGATTCATCTTTATAACAAATAAAAAATATAAATGTTCCCAAAACTTAGCGCTTAAAACAGTCCCAATTCCTTCAGAACTGTTTTCTGCTCCTCCGTCAGTTGAGCCAGATATTTTTTTTTAGTTTCATCGTTCGATGTGACGTTGAAATTATTAATCATAAGTTCACACACCGACATCATAAGCTCCGAACCGCCTTTATACATAATGTTTTCAGCTTCATCGAGCGTAATTTGCGGATGACATTGCTTAAGTCCGCAATATAATATTTTTGCAAACCCCGGATACGGATTTGTTTTATCTACAAGCTTCGTAATGTCGACCTCTTTATCCGGACCTTCTCCGAACTCGTCGTTAAGCGTGATAAATGCCATATTGTTAAAGAGTGCTGTAAGCTTCGTACCGTCTTGAAATTCGAGTTCGAGCGGTTGTTCATCTAAAATTTTTAACTTCATATTGCCCCCATAAGTAAAAAAAGGCAGTCTATTGAGCTGCCTTAGTTATTGTATCTCCGACTTGTACTTGAGAGAAAAAGTCTTTTGCTGTAATACCTTTATTCTTCTCAACTTCGGTGTCTATAAATGTGTAGTATCTACCGATAAAGTCGTTTTCAAGTGCTGTAATCGTAATTGAGTCGGTTGAGTAATTAATATTATCTTCCGTTTGTTGTGTTTCTTGTTCTACCGGTTGTGCCTGACAGAAAGGGAACCACACGAATTCACTGAATCCGCCCGTCTTCTCTACTTCCCACCCGATTGCGAAGTAATTTGGAATATCCTTGCTTGTTGCATATTCCACACCGCCCTCGGTGAAAGTAGTACCTTCCAAATAGTTTCTCCATTCGCTCGGCAAGTTGTTCAAGCTTAAACTGAGCTCATAGCCGCTCTTTTTAATACTGTTCTTTCTGATTTTTCCGTCTCCATGTAATTTACCGGATGCCATCTGTGTTTTTCTCGAAATCTTTTCCATACCGATGATATGTTCTGGTTTGTCAAAAACAACTTTGCCGTCTTCCTGTTTCGTTGCTTTTGCCATGTAAAGATTCTTAACGTTAATTCTGACTTCTGTATCAAAAATCTTTTCCATCTCTAACTCCTTTCACTGCAAACTGTAAAATGGTGTGATAGAGCCTTTCGCCCTTTATATCTTCCACCCTGTCATCTGCATAATTAAATATAAATTCATTGGTCTTTTCAAGTGCAATTCTCACTTTATCCTTTGTATCGGTTATAGGTCTGGTCGAGAAAATATCAACTTGTAATTCACTACCGATAAATCGACCTTGTCCATCACCTTTTAAAACATATCGCTCATTAAAAAAGTAAAAGCTGATAACTTCCGTGTTTTCAGCTCTCTTGTCAATAGGTGGTCTCACCTGATATTCGGTTTTAGGATTTATCTCTTTTAGTATGTTTTTAATTTTCTCAATCATCCCAACCACCTCTAAACTTGTCCATCTCGTCAAGTGCTTTTTCTATAAAGTGGATGCCGGTAGATTGATATGTTCCGTCGTTTACTATATGCCAAAGCGTTCCCGTCATCTTGCCGCCACCGATAGTCATATAGCCGTTGGATTTACTCTTTCTGAGCTTAACATCTTCGTGCATGTGAACTCCACGTCTTTCGGGTACTTTTCCGTGTCTTTTAGCATTTGCCAACAGTTTCTCCACCGTCTTTTTTGCAAATTCCGCATAATTCTCAGCAACTTTCATAGTAAGCTCACCCGACTCACGCTCAATATCCGCAAGCCATACCTTTATATCCATATCTTCTTCGGTTCTCATATGATATCCGCCTTATATGCATAAGCACAAATTTCATCGTAAAGTTTTTCGTTTGTTATAGGCATTATAGATTCAATCTCAAAAAACTGATCTTTATACTTTATGACATCCGTCTCATCGACGTTTTCATTGTGCCTTATAGTAAATACCAAATATCTTTTCGTGCTTTCGGTGCCTGCTTCCCTTAAAACTCTTGACTTTCTGTAGTTTAAATCCGCCTTAAGGTGTAAATGCGGCTTAATTGTGTCGTCTTTATAGTCGAAGTTGATACTCTCCGCATCCGCTTTTCGATATATGAGGATATCCTCAATCAATCGTCGGTTGAAGTCCAAGCTTTTAAGATTTTTGTCCATCAAGCCACTTCACCCCCTCAATCAATTGGAGCCTGACGAGTTCTTTTTCGAAATTGTCTTCAAAATACTCAGTTGAATTGTTTACAGAATATCTGACATAATCCCTTAAAAGTGTCCTTGCAAAAGCATTCTCCTCATAATCTATACTGTTTCCCACAAGCGCTTCCAGGTAGCTCATACCGGACAATATGTGACTTCTTAAATCGGAGGTTTCGGAGCTACCGTAAGATAGCTCCTCATTAAATTCTTTGTTTAATTTATCTAAATCCATAATTCCCTCCTAAATGTTATTTTATTTTACCGCACCACGTGATTTAGCGGTTTTCTTTTTCGGTTTTTCTTCAACCTTTTCTTCAGTTGCTTCTTCAACTTCCTTAACTTCTTCAGCAAAACCTAAAGATATTATAAAATTAGCACGTTCAAGAGGATATTCAACTATATCCCCTTGTTCGTGAATTTCAAGACTGTCTTTATCTCTAAATTTCTTTAAAACTCTAATCTTCATACTAGATTGTCTCCACCGGTTCAGTTACAACTTCAAGTGCTACTTTCGGTGCGCCCTTAACTGCGGATACATCTGCTACAAAGAAAGCGTTCGCATTCTTAGGTAGTCCGTGACCTGTGAACTTAGCGATGTCGAGATACATATCTTCAATTGCCAATGTTTCTGTGTATCTTTCAATCTTAATAGCTGTAGAAACAGTTAAAAGATAGTTCTTAGGGTCTCCGATGATAATAGTATCAACCGGTACAGCGTAAGACTCAATGATTTCTTCGCCTGTCGCAAGTCTGTCGATTACCCATGTACCTTCAGCGTTTCTAAATGCAAGATTCGGGAAAACTTTTGACCAATATGTTACCGGATTTACAATAATTGCGACTCCTTTTGAGTCGAGTTTTGCTTCAGCAAGTGCTGCTCTAAATCCGGCCATTGTTGTAGGTTCAAAGTTGTCGATTTTTGTTTTATCCTTCGCTGTGTGAACTCCGTCAACTGCACCTGATAGCTTCATAGTCATACCGATCGGCATATCTTTACCGGTGCCGTTGATAACAGCGTCTTCAAGTGATGCACTCATTACTTCATACATTGTTTGTCTTACATATTCTGCAAGCCATGCCGGACCTAAATCCATCATACCTTTACATGTTGCGACAAAGCCTGAAAGCTTTGAGTGTTTGATATCGACTGTTTTAAATCCTTCGAGAATCATTTGCTTGGTATCTGAGCAAATTGGGCCCCAAAAAGCTTTAGCTTTTGACGGATCTCTAAGGATAAATTCTACAAGCATTCCTGTGTCTTGAACATCAACTCTTGAAAGAAGTGGATGGTCATTTTTAATCTTTTCAAGCACATCGTTGATGATTGTTTTCGGGAATGTCTTTTCAACACCGTCAAAACCTTTTCTTTCAACAACTGCGTTGAAATATTCTCTTTCTTCCGCTGTAAGTGGAGTTAAGATTCCACGTGCTTCAAGAACTCTTTCGTCTTCTTTCGCTTCTTTCATCGCCATAGCCTTTGCTGTGATATCTGCTTGCATGCAGTCTACAAAATCATTAAAGGCTTTCTCTTGTCTTTCGGCATCGTCTGTTGCCATTGATTCTACTAATTCTTTCTTAACTGCTTCAAAATCTGTGTTAAATTTCTTCATCGTTCAAATCTCCTTTTTCTTTAAATTTATTAAAAGCACTTGCAAATGCAAGTAGTCTCTTACCAACATTTTCAATATCGGTATTATCGGTATTTTCTGTCTCTTTGCCTTCGTGTTTCGGTTTATCGAGCTTGATAACCTCATCGACAAATCCGTATTCTTTAGCCTTGTTTGCATCCAACCACTCTTCCTTATCAAGTAATTCTAAAAGTTCTTCTTCACTTCCCGTAAATCTTGCCTTGTAAGTCGGGAGCAATGTGGTTTTATCCAAATGCTCCAAGTCGTTCGCAATCTCTCTCAAGTCCTTACAGTTGCCCCAACCGAAAGTTGAAGACCTGTGGACCAAAAGTTGTGTATTCTCCGGCATGAAGATTTTATCCGCCGCCATCAATATAAAAGTCGCAGCACTTGCGCACACTCCATCCACATATGCGGTTATCTTTTTGTCGCTGCTTTTTAGAGTGTTGTATATCGAAACTCCGGCAAATACTGAACCGCCATATGAATTTATATGGAGCTCAATCTCATCGCCTTTAACATCGTCTACAAGCTTTCTGACCGCTTTCGGATAGATATAGTTTTCTTTATCGCTATCATCCCACAACCAACTGTCATCTTCAATCACGCTTCCGTAAAGATAAACCTTATTATCCTTCGCTTCGCATTTGAAATCGATTTTATTTTTCATCTTTCTTTTCACCTCCTAACTCCGTTAAATTTAATGTGATGAACCTCTTATCACCGAGTTCATCTCCGACTTTACTCTTGCCTAATAGTCCTAAATTATCATTCATTGTGTTTACTCCGTTTCTGGTTAAAATATCAATTGCATTTGCAATCTCAATCAAATCATTTTGTTTAATTCCCGAGATATCGATTTTCACATAGTCACCGTTCATAAAACCTTGTTTTTTGAAGTATTTACGATTAATTTCGTTCTCAATAACCGTAATAATAGGCTTAATGCACAAAGTGATATATGAACTCCACAACTTGTCGCTGTCCGCAACCGAACCTTTTAAAAGTTGAGGTGGTATTCTAAAACTGACTGCAACAAAATCAAAAACGTCGTCAATCAAATTTCTGATATCTCTACTGTCCGAGCTGTTCTTATAAGTTGAGTTTGTCAAATCGTTATATTTAAAACCGTTGGCAAGCGGTATAATCGGTATTTTACCCGGCTCAGTCCATGCTTTAAAACTGTTTTTAAGCAATTTTTCAACTTCTTCTTTGCCTTTACCCTGAGTATAGTTAGTAGGTACTTCTAAAGTCCCTCTAACACCGTTGTTTTTTGTGTAAATACTTTGACTTGTATTTATAAGTTGGTCAAAATCGTTATAGAGCATGCTTAAATTTGAATTTATGTCGCTTGTGTTTAACTTGAAATCAAAAACATCGCTTTCCAAAAAAGTGTTTTTAATTTCATAATTCCCCACCACTATGTTTTTATAAATATTCGGCTTAAATGCAAACTCTTTCTTTTCACATGACTTGATCTTGTAGAGTCCGTCATCTTGTTTTAAAACGATCGGATATTTATCCAAAATCATATCCTTGACCGTTTCTTTCCATAAATCCTTAGCCGACTGATTTTTGTTTGCTTCAACATTGAAGATATAGTATTCATCCGATCTGTCTTCACGCTCATTTTTATAAACCCTGAACTCCGCAAGTGAAACGGTATTTGCAATCAAGTTGATTGCACTTGCAACAGCTATGTTTTTATAATAATTCGCATTTTCGACACATCCACAATCATATATCTCCGTCGGCAAATTCTTCTCAATCCCGAAAACCTTATGAGCCCAATCGCTCACAACTCCTATAACCCCCAAATTCTCACCCCCTTTTGTTGTACTTACAAATCAAATCTTCAACCACTTCATCCTCTGATAAACCGTCGGCTTCAACCTTTTCCATAAACTTCTTAAGTTCCGCTGAGTTGATTGAAAATTCTACAAGCTCTTTTTTTGATAATGAAATCGCTCCGTCTACAAGTATGTGTAAACGTCTCAAAAACCCATGTTCTTCGCTTCCGGCATCATTACGTCGTAATAGCAAAATCCTCAACTTGCTTCTGATAACTTTAAGCTCATTAATATCTCTTTCATCAAATCTCATAAATTCTCCTTTAAAAATCCACAGGCATAAGTAAGTCGCCCGCTTTTGTTCCATCTTCCAAATTGTCTTCCGCCAAAGTATGGAGCAGACAAAAAAAACCGTCTGTCTTTCTTCTCTTCGGCTCCAACTTATAGAAAGTTTTATTGCTCTTTTTGTCGGACTTAACTCCGGTATTCCAAATGTACCAACGCATGAGTTTATCGTCTTCCAAAGTGATTTTATCTTCAATAAACATCTGCATGAGCGGAAGTGCTAAAATATTGTGAGTAATTGCTCCGCTCCTTACCATAACCGTCGGCGGAAGTCCACGATTTTCGAATTCTTCTTTGATTAAGTTGAATCTATACATGTCGCAATGAATTTCTTTTATAAAATAATTCTCATTCATTGCTTCGAACCAATCCGCAATAACACTTGCCGGAATAACAGGACTCTCACTTTCCTTTATAATCGTAACAGTTCCCGCTGCGATGCATTCATCAATATTTATTCCATAATCCGTAAGTCTGAGTGACTTTTCATGTATGAAAGTGTGTTGAAAAAAATAAGTCTGGCCATCTTGCTTGAACCTAAGTCCAACCGCAGCGAAGTCGTTTAAATCCGCATAGTCCACACCGCCGATACACTCGCAATTCTCCAAATCAATCCATGGTCTTTTACAAGCCCTAAGTAAATCATTCCACGAGCATATCGAATCGTCTTTATTCTCGACCGGAAGATTCATTCTTTTGGTTATAAACCCGACTTTAAGGTCCTCATTCTTGAGCATATCCTGGTACTGCTTTTCAATTACGGTCTTTAAAGTATTTGAAAAATGAATTCTAGGATTTGCTTTATCCCACAATTCAGGGTGAGAAACTTCGTCTTCGCTGTCCATCTTCATAATTATCGGCAAAAATCCGTTGTGTTCATCTTCTCCTATAAGCACTCTTCTTGCACGTTCTTTATAATCGTCTATAACCGCATCACGCACAAAACCGTCAGTTGTAATCATAATAGTTCTCGGTCTTTGAACCTTACCGAGTCCACCTGTGAACACATTGATATTCTCATAGTCTTCATACTGATGTACTTCATCAAAGATTACACAACCCGGTCTTCCTCCGTCTTTCGTTTCCGGATTTGAAGTGTAATACCTAATCATGGACTTCGTTTGCTTATACTCAATTAAAGTTTTGTTATAGTTATAAAGTCTTTTCTCCGCTGGCCCCAAATCTTCAATCACATCGTAAACTTCCTGGAAACTCGTTTTTGCTTGGTCCTCGGAGTTTGCAACGATATCGACGTTATACTTTTTGATTCCGTGATATGGAGTTATAAAGAAATTCGCAAGACTTGAGATAAAACCGTTCTTACCCCAACCACGACCGGCCATCAAAAAAACGTTGGTGAAAAAGGGCTCTAAGTCCCTTTCACTAACATCTTTATCTTTCGGTTTGTGAAAGAGAGATAATATCAAGGAGGCATAGAACTTTTGGTCCGGCATAAGCTTGAAGAAATACTTCTCGGTAAGCTTAACATAATCTTCAACAAAATGCGAAACAAAAATTACATCACTTCTGTCAAGAATCTTCTTTACGAACTTAATCAGAAGCTTCATCTCTTCACAAGTATTAAATTTTCCAGATTCAACAATATCAATCCATTCGCTCAAATATGGATGATTTCTCAACATAAAATCCCCTCTTTATAACGTCAACTTCGAGCGGTAGCAACATCGATGAAAACCCTGTGCCACCTAAAGACTTTCATCAATGTAAACATCCGCCATTTGAGGAAAATATAGGGTGAGCGAGAATTGAACTCGCACCGCATAAACCATGTATTCTACCCATTAAACTACCACCCCACACAACACCAACTACAGCAAACTACCGACTTCATTCTTATTGTCAACCTCAATGTTTGCTCCACGAAGTCCCAGCTCGTTTAAAATTTTCAACATCTGCATGTTAGTCTTATTAAACTCCGCAATACTATCGTTTTTCTTATAACCTTTTTGTTTCTCACCGTTTGCCCACGCAATCGAAACCCCACGTTCTTTAATATCCGCAATAAGTGCTCGGCATATTGCGTACATCTCACAATATTGACTAACAAGGTCGAAATAATAGGATTTATCCTTACCCTGGTTAATCAACTCATTCGTCAAATCTTCTTTTAACTGCTTTTGCTTTTGAACTTCATCTTTGCTCAACTTATATCCCATTAAAACACCCCCTTTCGTGTACATTTTTCCATCATTTTCACCCAATCAGCACGACAACCCGGTTACAGCGATTTGAGAAAAAATTGAAATTTTTACCCTGGGGGACTCATTCCCATCTCTCAGGTCGTACAGGTTTTCTTTTTGATAAATTCTTTTCCGGATGCACAACATTGTGACATGCAGCACACAGTGAAACAAGATTAACACTTGTAAGTGCTAGCTTTGGAAACTCATCATAATGTTTTAAGTGATGCACCACAGTAGCCTTGTTGTATCTACCCTGTAGCTTACACAATTGACATTCATAGTTGTCCCTCTTTAAAATCTCTCTACGCTTCTGTCTCCATTCAATCGATGTATAAAATCCATAATGATATTTTTTTAAATAATTCATAATTAAAAAACCACCTCCGGTATGGGGTGGTATGTAGTGGGTAGGTCATACTTCACTACATACAGTATACCATACATTTAACTCTCATTTACTCTCATTT
>ERZ1673752.3477-NODE-3477-length-15014-cov-13.258841_pt1 | contig 15014 bp, 21 predicted proteins | sample MGYA00580195_ERZ1673752 | MGnify/ENA primary metagenome ERZ1673752 (study PRJEB41218, sample SAMN15661744) | gut metagenome | host: Homo sapiens | place: Canada: London | collected 2015-08-20/2019-03-30 | study: EMG produced TPA metagenomics assembly of...
TCATCGGTCATCATCTCTTCATTTACCCAGCTCTGCGCTGATTTCGGCGGATTATACGAAGCAAAGCACCAAAACTTGGAACCGCCGCGCATGAGTGACTGATTCAGATTGCGGATTTCTTCCATTCCACTAAACTGATCTAATTCCTCATACCACACAATGCCGACGTACCCAAACGGTAATTTTATTGATTTAATTTTCGCTTTGTCGTCGACTCCAAAGAATAAAATCTTTTGTCCGGTGGCTTTCCTTGTGATTTCCATCGGACTAATGGTCATCTTCCATTTATCCGATATGTGCAAAGTGTCCAGCGCCCATTCCATTTGCGAATATACGGAATTTCTTAAAGTATTACCGACTTTTCGCATGATTACCGCGTGGCATTCCGAATTCTGCATAAGCAGCAATAGTATTTCCAGTGAAATATAAGACGATTTCGTACTGCCGCGCCCGCCGGCTAATACATAATGGGTATGATTGTTCTTTTTCACGTCTTGATGGACAGAAAAGAACGGCGGCGCAATCTGATTCGAGAGTTTAATTTGTATCATCGATAATTTGCACTCCCTCATCGTCACTTTTACTGTCTGTAGTATCAAAGAGGCGATGACGTTTACCCATCAGTTCAAGCGCTTTTAACTGGTCCCGGGCTGATAAATGCTTTTGCACGATTCTTGCTTCACTACACCCGTCACCTACGCCTTCCACCGCAATTACTTCTTCTTTAAGTTCTCCGCGTCCCGCTTTAGATAATCTGTACTCGACTTCTTCGGCCGTCATTATCCTCTTTTTGAAGTACTTTGCTCGAAGGTTTTTAATGTAATTTCGAACGTCAAGTTTTGACAAGAGTTGATTCGCTATTCTGTTCGCTGTTTTTTTGCTGTATCCTGCCCGTATAGCCGCTTGTGTTCCGTTCAGGTCAATTAAATACTCCACGCAAAACTTTTTCTGCTTAGGTGTCATGTCATCACCTCCTTTCGGGCAATAAAAAACCGCCCTTTTCGGACGGCTGTAATTTACAGAACCTGCGCACATTTTTGTACACAGGCTCTTAACTAAGGAGGAAAATATTTCTCAATATTTTCACACTATCATAATATCACCTTTTTTAGTGACATTTAATGACATTTAGTGACATCTTTTCAAGAATTTGTAATCCTTCCCCGTGTAAGCGGTATACATGCCTTAAAGCATAGCCCGTGTCTACTGCTATTTGTTCCCATGAATGCGTGAGTATGTAGTATCTATATAAAACGCATCTGATATTTTCATCCTCTACTTTGCTGATTAAAAATCTCGCTTTATTTCGCCGGTCTATCAATTCATCCCAAGCAGCATTAACCTTTGCGGCCTGCTGTTCTATTTTAGCTACGATTTCATCAAGAGTAGCTAAGTGGTTTGATTGTATTTTATCGCCAAGTTTTGGGCTTGAGATGTTATATGCTCTGCGCCTTAAATCTTCTAATTCCTGCTCATATGCACGTAACAAGCTGTCCTGCTCTCTGACTGACCGTAAAAGCTCTTTAACCGTCATTTCTCCTCCCGACTGCCGCGACGCACAACGCTACTGTTACGACACCGACGATAGCGCCAATCCACGCGCCAATTACGAAAATCAAAATCTCTGTCATTGTTGCCTCCTATACTTATCTACTCTGGCTTTCAAGCTATCCATTACGTACTGCTGCGCCGCATCTTTCATGAGTAACGCCCTATCCAAATCCTCATCACGAGTACCCTCACAGATCAACTGATGAACAATGACTCTATTTTTTTGCCCTTGCCTATGTAATCGCTTATTAGCCTGCTGATATAATTCCAGAGACCAGTTCAATCCAAACCAAACAACATGGTTTCCGCCGTCCTGAAGATTTAAACCATAAGCCGTACTAGCGGGATGGGCCAGTAAAATATCCACCTTACCCGCGTTCCAATCCAGCTCGTCCGCTGACGTCTGTAATTGACGTACATGTAAATTGGTTTTCTGCAATGCAGCTCTTAGACGATCTAAGTCATGCCGGAAGTTATAAAACACGATCGCATGCTTCCCGTTAAGCTGTTCTATCAACTCCATAAAGGCCTCTATCTTATCATTATGAATCTCTTGCCAGCCGCCATCGTCTGTGTACACAGCTCCATTAGCCAGCTGCTGCAGTTTATTGGACAGTGCTGCCGCACTGGTAACATCAAGTACGTGGTCATCGCCTAAATCTAAAACCATTTTTTTCTCCAGCTCGTTATAATCTCTTTGTGCTTTAGCGCTAAGGGCTACCGGAACATCGTGATAAACAATTTCCGGCAACTCTAGATAATCTTCTGACTTCATCGACACACAGATATCGGAAATGGCATCCATAAGTGCTTTTTCGGCTCCTTCTTTCGGATCGTATGAGTACACCACTTCGCGGCACCGCCGCCCGGGCTCAAAGTATCGTTCCCGGAAATGCGTAAAATATTTACCCAATCGTTCACCTTGATCCAAAAGATACACCTGACTCCATAAATCTGATAAACCATTCGGGCTAGGAGTGCCTGTCAAGCCCACCAAACGAGTAATATGACTCCTGATAGCCGCTAAGGCCTTAAATCGCTTTGCACGATGGTTTTTGAAGCTACTCATTTCATCGGCTACCACCATGTCAAAAGGCCAGTCGTTTTTATAGTAATCCACCAGCCACACCACATTTTCCCGATTAATAATATAAACATCCGCCGGCGTATGTAATGCCCGAATACGTTTAGATGTGCTGCCGAGTACAGTGGAAATCCTTAAATGGCTTACGTTGTCCCATTTTGCCGCCTCGCGCTGCCACGTTGCCTCAGCTACCTTTTTCGGGGCTATAATCAATACCTTCTTTACCTGAAACCGCCCGTACTTTAATTCGTTAATCGCGGACAACGTGATAATCGTTTTTCCAAGCCCCATGTCGAGAAATAGCCCGACAGCTGGATCTTGCACAATTCGATTCATGCAGTACTGCTGGTACTGATGCGGCACAAAATTCATACTGCGCCTCCGTTTTTTATCATTTTCTTCACGCGAATTACATAAGTGTCTACGTCTTTCACTCCGTATAGCACTTCAACATGGCACCCCAATGCCCGTAAGTGAGATATGCATATCTTCTGAAGAATGCTAAGCATCCCGGTTTCAGATTTCATTTCTACAAATTCTACGTACCCTCCCGGGAGAATGATAATCCTGTCGGGTACCCCGGCGGCGCCGGGTGACGTAAATTTATAAGCCTTGCCACCTAGTTTTTTAATCTTGCTAACTAATAACTTTTCGGCATCTCTTTCCGAGTGTTTAACTACTTGCATGATTTACCCTCCTTGCATGAAAATACTTTTTATGTTCGCCTATATATGTATATAAAATTTTTATTCGCACGCGCGCAGGGGCCAACATTTTATTTTTATTTCTGGCGCGCAAGGCACAATTACCGTACACCTTGTTCAATACTCCTTGTTTTTCTAAACTCTTCATAACTATGTTCACGTTGTTCACGTTAAGTAGTTTAGATAGATATAGTCGTTTAACTGCCGTGAACTTTAGGCGTGAACAAACTTTTTTAATGTTCACGTTTTAGGTATCCCCTAATGATTAAAATTCTCTTTGGCATTTCTTAAAATCCTCTTTAGTTCTCAAATAGGCTGTTTTTTATTCTCAATAAACCCGTAAATGTGCACATTGAATGTTCACACCCAATTTTGATTTTTAAAAGCATATTTATTCATCATCATGTATATCTATTCTTTCAAAACCTCGCTGTGTTCCACAATATCCATATCGCCTCCGGGATACATTTCTCTTCCATTCCGGAAGTTGGCATAACACTTGATTGATTTCCCGGGCGTCCGCCCGTTTCATGCTTCGGGGCTCGCCGCCGAGGCACTCGCACCAGATCTCCAGCGCGCAAGTCTTATCTCGCAGCTTTGTGCCAGTGATCCCCGTGGCGTTGCCGGACCAGTACATCCTCCGGGCTGCCAGCGACATGGAATCATATTCTATCGGAATTAACCGGTCTAGAAAGTCCTGAATCAGTCCGTCTTTTGCGCTGTCTTCGCGGTGTCTGTCTTGTTCCTGTTTAGCCATTGCTTCTATAGCTGGATCTTCAAAGTATATCGTTTCGTGCTGTTTCCACCGCATCACTGCCTCTGCCCATATCTGGTCTACTTCATCTGGTAGGTCCTGCCATATGCTTTTCGTTACTGGTTCGACACCTACGTCAATCGGCCAGAATCGACGACTCCCTGTAGGATCTTTCAGAAAATCATGGTCATTACATGTGCCGAAAAATACGCCCTTTCGGGGGTATCTCCCCGTGTGCCGGCCGTAGGGCTGCCGGTATACGTCATCACAGCGGGAAAGAAACTGCTTGATTTCGTTATCTCCAGATTTGCTGTATCCTGTCATTTCTCCGATTTCATTGATCCATATACCTTGTATAAGCTCCGCTGCTTCTTTCCCGTGAAAACTCTGCAGGCTGTCGCTGTGCCAGCCTTTTCCAATTGTCCTCAAAAACGTGGTTTTCCCTATTCCCTGCGGACCAATAAATACCGGAACGTAGTCATACTTACACCCGGGCGTCATAACACGTGCTACGGCTGCCGTAAATGACTTTCTGGCCGCCCCGCGGGTGTACGGAGTATCTTTACTGCCTAAGTAGTCATGGAAGGCCATATCAAGGCGAAAAACACCATCCCAGGACACACTAAGAAGATAATCCTTAACATCGTTAAACCGTTGCTGCTCTGATACGAGCATAAGGGCTCCGCTAATTTTGTCGCGTCCCGTAATACCATATCTATCCTCCAGATACCATGCGATCCCCGCGTCGTCCGTGTCTGTCCACTGTCGTTTCAGGTCGCAGGTATTCCACGGCAAGCTGTCCAGCGCCAGCCCCCGGGTAGAGAACTCATCGATGGCGATTTTCCCTGCCAGTTCCGGGTCGTGGTTTAAAATTCGGATAATGTTGTCCATCGTCTTTTTCGGCCGTCCGGTGTTATCGTCATACGCCAGTTTCGCTTCCTGCATCCAGTTGACGCCCTCAGCTGGTTTTTGATCGCTTTTGCCGGTGTTTGAAGAAAACACATCTGACGCATGAATCGCAGCGGTCATGTTCAGGTCAGTCATAACTGCGCTGTCTTGCATAGCCAGCTTTTTCATCGCCCGATACGACGGGATTTGACTAATTGGCGTGTTTTCTTTGACGTTATCGTCATTGCCGCTGAACTTATGGATGCGGATAAGGTCAAAGGCATTAACCAGCTGCCCGCTGCATGGATCCGTTGCGTGGTGGCTGTACAAGAATTTATCATCGTCGTACAACACTGCCCCGGCTACGGTTGTACCACCGGTATATGTCAATCTGTCGGTATGGTCTGTTTCTGTGTATGCGTTCGGAATATAGGCTTGTATGGCGCCTCGGATATCGTACGTACGGCAAAATGAGCCGACGATTCCCTGTTTCTTTGTCGGGTCTGCCTGCTTAGATAGTAGTATCTTTGCTTTTAGTTCTTTTCCCGGTACCTGCGGCCATGTCATTACATCGTGCCAGTCCTCGTACTGCCCTAAAATCCCATCAGAACTGACAAATGGTGCGTCGGCATAGTTAATTATGTATTCACTGTCTTTGCTGCACCCGGGCCAGTACATAAGCCTTGACGCCTCGAAAGTCGTCGGGTCACAAAGTTCTATCCCGATCAAGCTCGCCAGTTTCCGTGCGATAGGTTCATACTCATCAGCGGTTACTGTCCTATCCAGCGGTATAATTACCCGGAGTCGTGGACGGTAAGGCGCATGAGACCGTGTAGAATATAGGGCATATCCAATTCCTAAGCTGTTTACCCGGCGGATAATGTTATCCGTTTCTCCAGTTGCGATGTTGTCCAGATCTAACGTAACCAGATCGCGACCGGTAATTGCAGATGCTTTACGCTGCGGTCCTTTTAATGCGCCCCCTACAAAGCCGCCTATATCTTTCAGCGCCCCTTGCTGTGCTTTGCCCATCCGGAGATATTCTTCGTATAGCTCGGCTGTTCGCTGCGGCGTGCGTAGTTTTTCAATAAATTCTGACCACATGCAACCTGACGTTGTCCATTGTTTAGACATACGGCTGTTTCCGATGCTAATAGTCAGTTTTTTATCATAATTCAAGTACTCCCCCCCTTTCAGTCTTTTGTATAGTACGGGCTTATAAAGCCGTCAGCGTTAAGCAGCAGCCCCGGTGCCCACGGTATCGGTGCACACATAATCTGGTTAATCCTATCTATTTCATCTTCATGAATTTTATCTTTCGGTACTTCGAGTACCACCTCATCATGAATATGCATAAGCGGTTTGTATCCGGCTTTCACGAGTCGGTTGATTGCCAGCGCTAAACAGTCCCGCGCGATTGCTTGCGTAATGTTCTCTACTAGCTTACCGCCATAGGTTGATGTGTGGCTCCACTTGATTCCTGCCTGTACTCGGTAATGTAATGCAGGCTTACCAAATTGATTTTCGTTAATATAAGGCTGCGGGTAATATAGTTTTCGCCCGCTTGGCAGCTGTATCGTCAAGTAGTCATACCCGTATAAGAGATTACATTCTCGCGAAATAAGTATCCCGTGCGGAAGACCTACAGGGCAGGCGTCGGACATGACAGAAAGCGCCGCACCGTCTACGTCATACCAGAGGCCGCAGATGCGCGGATTAGCTCCGCGCCATCGGTGAACAATATCCGGCAGTTCGTCTTCGGTAAGTCCCTGCTTCAGAGCGCCCATTGTAATAAGAGCCGGAGGCCCCCCTTGATAACCTAGCGCCAGTTCTGCCACTTTTCCTTTCTGCCGCAGGTGTCCGTTGATTCCGTGTTTTTCGACGGGCACGCCGAACATACTGGACGCAGAAGCGCAATAGATATCTCCGCCTTTTGCGAAAACATCCTGCCGCCATTTCTCATCGGCGAGCCACGACAACACGCGCGCCTCGATAGCAGAAAAGTCCGATACGCAGAGTAAGCTCCCCTCCGGAGCGACGAAAGCCGCACGGATCAAATGAGATAAAGAAGTTGATATATGGCCGTACATAAGCTTGACACCATGAGCGTTTCCGTTTTTAACTAATCTGATAGCCGTATCCATAGCCACGGGCACGTCATGCGGTAAATTCTGCACTTGTACCAGTCGCCCTGCCCAGCGTCCCGTTCGGTTAGCCCCGTAGAACTGCAGCACGCCGCGGATACGTCCGTCAGCGCACACAGCATTCTTCATAGATTCATATTTAGAAATACTACTTTTTGCTAAAGCCCGCCGGATATGCAGTACTTCGGCCACTTGATCCTCTGCAATCTGCAGGCTCTCGGTCACGGTTTCTTTTGTAAGTTTTTCCAATTTCAGATCGGAGTTATCGTTAATCCACGTGAGCAGTTGATTGCGACTGTTCGGATTGGTAAGTCCGGTTATTTGTATGGCTTTTTCCACGAGTTCTGTCTTATGTTGATCATCGATGGCCAGAGCTCCCCGAACTAGATCCATGTCAAGCTGGATGCCTCGTCGATTTAGTTCGTAATCGATGACCCAGTCATCCTGTACCCAGCCCGGTACGGGGTAGGCAGATAGCCGCCGGTAATCTTCCATTTCGGTAACTACATCCTGCGCGTTGTATTCTTTGAATAAATGCCACTTATCTATATCGTGTTTCGGTAAGTTGCGGGTTCGCCCCCCATTTCGTTTTGTCGGTTTACAAGGTACGCAGAAATACCGGATAAGTGCTTTGCCGGTGGATAATTTTCGTTTGTCCTCGGGAATACCTAACGCGGCACCTAAGAAAGTCAGCCCCGCCGGATAGCCAAGATATAAACCGTGAAGCATTGTACAGCGCCACTGCTCCGGGGAAGTAGCATATCCGTAGCGGTTGAGCCCTGTGATTTCAAATGACGCGTTATATGCGTGCTTGATAACCTCGGGATTATTCAGATCGGATATAACAGAGTCTGGGATTTTCTCTCCTTGTGCCAGATCCACGACATGGACATCTCCGAAGTCGTATGCGTAGGCAAATAGCAGTAACTCAAAGACTGGAGATTCACAATATTTAAACAGACCAGATTTTTTAATATCTACGTCTGAAAAAGTTTCAATGTCTATACTAAGGTGTTTCATAATGAGCCTTTCAGATAATAATGAAAGAGGCCCGGTTAAGGGCCTCCACTATTTACATCGGCTGCCCGGTTAATGGATTCACTTTCTGTACGGCAGCAGGCTGCGCAGCAAATACAGATTTAGCAGACGGCGCCTGTCCGCCTAAAGGTTCGCCGTCGGCAACTTTCTGCACGGGGCCGAGCCCACAGCCGATGCCTTTTTTACCTTGAAAGTTATACGGGAAGAAATTAACAGAAATATTGGCGTAGATACCGCTGTAGATCTGTGTCGGAGAAATGATAGGGTTCAAATTAGCGTCTACTACCTCTACGGGCTTATCTGCGGCACTTGACGCAGTGAATACCCAGTGTCCTTTACATTCAGGGCCGTATTCGGCGCCATTTTGGGTAAGACCATCTCCATCATGTACCGGGGTAGCGACAATAGCCGGGGCTACGCCGTTCCATTTACCGGTAATTCCGTTTGTTTTAGCTGCTTCGATAGCACGGTCGATTTCCGCCTTTGCCGCAATGTCCGTTTTCGGTACGAGAATTGTCGTTTGGTACTTCGCCTCGGCGCCGGGTACCCGTGCATAGGCTTTTAAAATGTGTACATAGCTGAGTCTGACATTTCTTAATACGATGTTTGTGTTTTCCATGATTAATTACCTCCTACAGGTTTAAATATATCTTTTGCAGATACCACATTGCTGATTGCTTTTCGTTTGTCTGATTCCGGTGCCAGTGTCGGCTTTCCGGGGTTTTTAATTACATACTTACTGAGTAGAGTTTCGAATACTTTCTTGCCTATGATTTTCTCCGTCTGTGCCAGCGTGGCCGGTACGCGACTGTACAGCAGGGACTCATCAATCCCATTGTCCGTGAGAACTTTAAACGCCTCATCGGTACTCGTGAATACGCGGCTGCCGCGGCCTTCTACAGCTTTCCATCCCGGTACTGTTTTACCAGAAAGGCAGCTGGATAGCGCGTATGCTTGCAGATCTTCCGCCCATTTTTTGAGCGCCCCGGCTTTCTTGAGGTATTCCCCCAACTCCGCCATCGTGATTAGCGCAGGATTGGCGTTTTCTTTGGCCGTTTCTGCTAAAGCGGCGTAATACTCGGATCTTGCTTTACATTGCGCCCTCGCTCGACAGAATCGGCAGTGATCTCCGGGGTGAAATTCCCCCGGGCCGTCAAACGCCTCTTTGGCTTTCGGTTTTACGACGGAGTTACCCCATTCCGTGAGCGCAGTTCGTGAGAATGTATCTGTTCCTAAGATTTTCAGCCGCGGCTGCACGATGTGAATGTGAATTGTTTTAAACTGATACAGCAGCCCGTATTCGGACAGCGCCCCCAGAGCGTATAGCTTCAACTGCGGGTTGTCTTTAGCGTCTACAGGTACACCTTTGCCATATTTAAAATCCACAACATGCAAGGCGTCTGGTGTCATGATCAGGCAGTCGGCAGTACCGAAGCCTTCCGGAACGAATTGACTGAAATCTACTTTTTTCTCAGCTACGATGTATGGTTTTATGTCATAGGCCAGCATGATCTGTTTAATGTAGTCCAAATATTCTTCTGTATAGCCATCCATTTCTTTTTGATATAAGGGATCTTTTTTCAGTTTATTCATCCGCCGGGTAAAAGTGGCGGAGCTCATCGGCTCGATAGCATACCGCCGTAATTTCAGTTCGGCGATTGAGTGTGCCAGCGTTCCTTCGCGGGCAAATTCACTGGTTGTGTCGGGGAACTCCGCCTCCAGCCTCGCTGATGCCATGCATACGAGCCATTTATGCGCTCCGGAAGCGCTTAACAGTGCGTGTTGTGTCATAACTTAGCCCCCAGCGCGCGGAGCTTAACTGCCAATTCTCCATATTTTTCCTGCGGAATTTCCATCATAGAAGCTACCCCGAACTCTTGAATAATTTGTGTCAGTTCCGGTACTTTCCCGGCGTCCATCAGTGGCCCACAGGCTGCGAGAATTTCAGCCTGTGTGTATTCTTTAGCCGGGGCTACCGGGACAGTTGGGAGTTGTACCGGGACAGTTGGGGGTTGTACCGGGACAGTTGGGGCTTGTACCGGGACAGCGGGAGATTTAGCCGTCTTAGGCGCCGAATCAGGTATTTTAACCTTGCTGATCTGCGGTGCCGCAGTACATGCAAGAGTTACTTTTTCCGGTGTAACTTCTCCGGTGCTTCCTTTTGGTGTTACCGAGTTTTTCAAAAACACCTGCATTTCGCTAAGTACTTCGGCGGTGGATCCTTCAAATGTTACTGTCATCATGATTTTCCTCTTTCTGGCAGTTAAGCACTGCCTGCTTAAAATAAGATTCTTTTAACTCAAAGCCCATAGCCCGGCGCCCCATCTGTAAAGCTACGACGGGAACACTGCCGATACCGGCAAATGGGTCTAAAACGATGTCGTTCGGATTTGTCCAGAGCTCCAGACATCGGGCTATTAAATCCAGCTGTAGCGGACAGATATGCCGTTCATCTTTTTCATCTCTGGCGGCGGTTCGGTTTAGCGTGTTGCTCTGCCGGATATCCATCCACACCGGAGACGCATACCGCCGCCATACTTGATGGCTATAAACGGGTTCGGTATTATACTTTTCTTTCTTAGCTACTAGATCTGCGTCCGGTTCTGGCCTTGTACCTTTTATACCTTTCGGTTCATCTTCACCGTAAAAGCGGCTAAGCCCGGCTTCGTGGCTGACTGGTTCCGGATTGTCCCCCGGTAACCGGAAAGTCAATACATAATCCGGCAGCCCCATTCGGCACATCGCGGAGTCTTTACACAGCTGTTTATGCATCAGCCCCAGTGCTTTTGTCCGGGTAGCCTCTACTAATGGGTCTTTCCAGACGACGACGCGGCTATGGTAGATAAAGCCCGCATTTTCAAATTCCCGAATTAGCTCTCCGGGAAAATCCTTAAGCCCGATAACGCCATCTCGGCTTTTCATTTTCGGAATATCCATGCAGTGCACGGACACCAGCCGCCCAGGCATGATGACCCGTGCCAGTTCTTTTACTAGAAAAAGAAAATGCTGGTAGAACTGATCATCTCCCGTGCTGTTGCCCAGGTCACGGTCGCTGTTGCTATACGTATATAAGCTGCTGAATGGCGGAGAAAATATCGCATAATGTATGCAGTGATCCGGCAAGCCCTTAAGTATTTCTATAGAGTCGCCGTTGTACAGGGATACTCTGTTTGATACATATTGATCAATTACTTTCAAGAGTTATGCCACCTCCATCTCTGCCCATTTTGGTAAAATCATATCGACGCTGGGCTCGTATTTTGCCATAACGCGACAAGTTGCTTTTAGTTCTTCCTTGACGGCCTGCTTTGTCAGTGTAATCATGGCGTCTCGCATTTTACGACTGTCTGCTTCTTTGCGCTCGATGTTCTCTTTCACACAGCCTTCTTTCGCGGAGATGATGATGTACACATCCACCGCTTTCTTTTGCCCGAATCGCCAGCATCGTCTTACCGCTTGATAAAATTGTTCATAGCTGTCGGATAGCCCTACAAAAATGACATTGCGGCAGTTTTGCCAGTTCATCCCGAAACCTGCGATGCTCGGTTTTGTGATTAGACATTTCAGCAGCCCCACAGAAAAACCTGTCATAGCGTTTATTTTATGCGTAGCTTTATCTGCGCCTTTTACTTCCTGTGACAGATTGCACACCCGGTGAAGTTCTTCCGATTCCGCGTTGAGATCACACCATACGAGCCACTGCTCCGTGCTGTTATTGACCAGTTCCGCTGCCGCATGGCAGCGGTCTTGCAGTGATTCTTTCCGAGCGGATCGCCTTTGCGTCAGGGTTAGTTTTTCGATTACCGGGGCATCGCCGTCAACAACGACTTCGTGTATGTGGATTTCAGGAAGTGTGTAGCCCTCGTCTTCGTAGCCTAAGCTTGCCGGGTTATCCAGAACGACAGCCCAGCTGGCCATCCATCGCCAGAAACTGGTTTCAGCATGTCCTTTGAGCCGCCACTTAGACGTTTCCCCGCTGTCGTGAACGAAGTACATAGACAACATCTCCGTCCGTGACATAACCCCTAAGAACTCAGAATGGTTACCAAGTTCCATGAAGTCATTCGGCGCGGGCGTAGCTGTGCATGCTAACCGGTACGGTGTACCGCTGAACGACTCGATCAGCTGAGTTCGGACTTTGCCGGTAAACGATTTCAAAATAGACGATTCATCCAGCACTACTCCTGAAAAAACTGACGTATCAAAGCGATCCAGCTTTTCATAGTTCGTAATATTAATTCCCGGGGTTACGTCTTCTGCTTTTTCGCAAAGCTGAACAGATATGCCGAAATGCTGCCCTTCGGCCACTGTCTGTGCAGAAACTGCCAGAGGGGCTAAGATTAGAACGGGTTTTTCTTCGTGCTGCGATACTTCGTATGCCCACGAAAGCTGCATCAGAGTTTTTCCGAGTCCACAGTCAGCAAATATAGCGGCGCGGCCTTTAGCAAGCGCCCATCGGACGATATCCCGTTGAAAATCAAACAGGTTAGGATGAAGATTTTCTGCGGATATTTCAAACCCGTGACTTTCGGTTATTCGGCTCTTTGAGTCAATAAAAGTTTTGTAGTCCATTGTCTTTTCGCTTTCTTTGTAGTATCCTTGAGATGGAAGTTTTTATTCTTTGACCCTTGACCAGTGGCTGCTGTTCATGGGTCTTTTTCATGTCCGCGCAATCGTCGGGTATGCAGTATCCGTAATGCGGGCATCCTGTGCATTTAAACAATGTAATTACCTCCTTTTAGCGGATCATGTCTAACAGCAGGCGGATTTCTCTGCCGACTTTCATCCGTTCGGCAAAAGTTTCTTGCCCGCGGAAATCTTCCCGGTAGTACTCCAGCATTTCCAGAACAACTTCGAGCCGAAGTCCGCCGATTCCTTTTTCTGCTTGATCTTTATACGGCATGAGGATAGATACTTCGCTGTTATCCTCGATTTGGATGTATCCGTGGTCTCTAAGCCGTCGTTTCATGGTGCCTATAGCCCGGTAATCCGTGTCCAGCAGCTCCGCAGCTTCCTGATCTTTAATCGCGGGATTGTCTACGTACAGGTCGTACAGCCTGTTTATTTTTGTCTTTTTCATAAATCCTCCTTTTATATGCGTTGCAGGTCGTTGTTGCTGAAAGTGAAAACTGGTAAACCTTTTACTTTCGCGGCGATGTACTCTGCCCGGCAGCCTGCGGATTCTTCCCAACGCCCCGTCAATATGAGAGCATCACAGCGGAGAAGCAGGCTTACGCAGTCGCTGATTGCCACTACCTGATTCGTCATCTCATAATCTAAGTAGCTCCAATTGTGAATCGGCGATATCAACGTATGCTGGGGCAGCAACTTTCGTAGTTTGGACAGCTGGATTTCAGCACGTGCGATATTGTCCAAGTTTCCTCCAAATGGATGTGCCACATATAGCATGGTGTATTTATTAATAATTGGTTGCATAATCGGATTCATCTTTTTATATAAACCTCCTTATGTTGCCGACCGAATTGAATGGCGGCTTCATAATCTTCCATAAAAATATCTATACAGTTATCTATCCCGCAGCGGTCATTGACTATATACTCCCTGCCGTCGATGATGACGACTGTACCGAAAGGTAGGAAGTTACAAGCGACCCCGCCAACATGGACTGTTTCGCCTGTCGCGGTAATGGTTCCGCAATCGTACGGCGTATAAGCCGAACATTCTGCGGTAATCCATTCCGCCTGTACGGGCAATATACTCGCCATACTGATTAAAAAAGCAATTATGAGCTTTCTCCTCATTACTTCACCGCCTTTACGTGGATGATAATTTCCTCTCCCGGTTGTAAACTGCCGGGATCAAATATGTTATTTTCTTTCATCGTGTTATATACCAATTCCTGTAGATTATCTTTGTTACTTGCCACTTTGGCACAAACGTCCCAAAGCGTGTCTCCGGCTGCAATTTCTTTTCTATACTCGACAAGCTTGTCATCGGTTGAACTTGCCACTACGCCTATCGACAAAGTAATAAGAACCGCAACTGCCGTTACCTGCACTTTATTCATGGCTTGCCACCTCCGGATCGTCCGGGTGATGTATCTTGAGCCATTCATGGTATTCTTTTTCGTGTTCGGCAAGAAACTCTTCCATAAACCGGATCAAAAACTCCATAATTAACACCTCTCTTATTCTTCTTAATTAATCCGCGCTCCTTTATAATGAAAATGAAAGGAGGTGATTGTTATGACAAAACAAGAATTACAACAACTGTTTCACGACGTGAATACAGAGTTTAGTAAATCACTAACTGCCGAAAAACTTTCATCCGCATTTACTGACATTCTCAGCAAAGAATCTGTGAAAGGTTCTGAACCTCAAGCGGCTATCTTTGCGGCAATTGTTACTGCTCATCAGTTGGATAAAGAGTTTTTATTCAGAATCTTGGAAAAAATTCTCGTTGAAAAGAAATGATTTAACTGTTTCCATTGCTTTCTTGTCTTTCAATATTTTTTCAAATTCATCTTTGTATTGAGCCTCACTGCGATGAGGCTCTTTTTCCAGGAGTCTCTTTAATTCGTCGACCGTACATTTGATTTCCATTTCTTTCACCTCTCTTATTCTTCTTAATTAATCCGCGCTCCTTTATAATGAAAATGAAAGGAGGTGAATTATATGATTGATGAACAAAAAATTCGTTCGGAAATTTACACGGCTATGACTGCCGGCTTTGCACTTGACTCAATGCTTCCTGATTCTTCTGACCAAGAGAAAATCGTTTCGCTGATTCAGAGTGCTATCATTGCCGCTATCAAAGAGTACGACCGCCAGCAGAAAAGCTAAGTAGTATAGAAACGGGGCTGTTCCAGCAGCCTCTTTTCTATTTCTCTG
>ERZ1673752.3479-NODE-3479-length-15010-cov-15.698295_pt1 | contig 15010 bp, 10 predicted proteins | sample MGYA00580195_ERZ1673752 | MGnify/ENA primary metagenome ERZ1673752 (study PRJEB41218, sample SAMN15661744) | gut metagenome | host: Homo sapiens | place: Canada: London | collected 2015-08-20/2019-03-30 | study: EMG produced TPA metagenomics assembly of...
CGATGCCGTTGCCAAGGCTCTTGGACATCTTGCGGCCCTGACTGTCGCGGACGATACCGTGGATGCAGACGGTGTCAAAGGGCGCCTTGCCGGTGTAGGCCAGACCGGAAAAGATCATGCGGCTGACCCAGAAGCCGATGATGTCGTAGCCGGTGACCAGCGTATTGGTGGGATAGAAATACTTGAGGTCGGCGCTGTCCTCGTTGGGCCAGCCCAGCGTGCTGAAGGGCCACAGGGCAGAAGAGAACCAGGTATCCAGCGTGTCGGGGTCCTGCGTCAGCTTTGCGCCGCCGCACTTGGGGCAGCTGCAGGGAGCAGACTTTGCCACCACGGTCTCGCCGCAGTCATCGCAGTACCAAGCCGGGATCTGATGACCCCACCACAGCTGGCGGCTGATGCACCAGTCACGGGTGTTCTTCATCCAGTTCATATAGTTCTTAGTAAAGCGCTCGGGCACAAACTTGATCTCGCCCTTCTCCACGCTCTCGATGGCGGGCTTTGCCAGCGGCTCCATCTTGACGAACCACTGCTTGGAGACCATGGGCTCGATGGTGGAGTGGCAGCGGTAGCAGGTGCCTACCTCATGCTTGAGGGGCTCGATCTCCTTCAGGAAACCGCCCTCCTTCAGGTCAGCCAGAATGGCCTTGCGGGCTTCCAGCGTGGTCATGCCGGCGTACTTGCCGCAGTCCAGCACATGGGGCTCGTTGACGGTGTTTTTGCCGGCAGCAAACAGGGCATCGGCGGCAGCCTTGTCGGCAGCGCCGGTCATGTGGCCGTCGTAGGTGAACACGCGCACAATGGGCAGGTCGTGACGCAGACCCACCTCAAAGTCGTTGGGGTCGTGGGCAGGGGTGATCTTCACGACACCGGTGCCCTTGGTCATATCGGCGTGCTCATCGCAGACGATGGGGATCTCCTTGTTCAGCAGGGGCAGCACCACATGGCAGCCGTGCAGATGGGCATAGCGGGGATCCTCGCCGTTGATAGCCACAGCAGTATCGCCCAGCATAGTCTCGGGGCGGGTGGTAGCCAGCTCCAGCATCTCGCCGGTCTCCTTGACCGGGTACAGCAGATGCCAGAAACTGCCGTCCTTCTCCTCGTACTCCACCTCGGCGTCGGAGATGGAGGTGTTGCAGTGGGGACACCAGTTGACCATGCGGTTGCCGCGGTAGATCAGCCCCTTGTCGTACAAATGCACGAACACTTCCTTGACAGCCTCAGAGCAGCCCTCGTCCATGGTAAAGCGCTCACGCTCCCAGTCGCAGCTGCTGCCCAGCTTCTTCAGCTGGCTGACGATGCGGTTGCCGTACTTGGTCTTCCATGCCCAGGCGCGCTCCAGAAAACCGTCGCGGCCGACCATTTCCTTGGTCAGACCCTCGGCGCGCATGGCCTCCACCACCTTGGCTTCGGTAGCAATGGAAGCGTGGTCGGTGCCGGGCACCCACAGGGCGGCATAGCCCTGCATCCGCTTGGTGCGGATGAGGATATCCTGCATGGTGTTATCCACCGCATGACCCATGTGCAGCTGACCGGTAACGTTCGGCGGCGGCATCACGATGGTGTAAGGTTTCTTGTCCGGATCGGCCTTCGTGTGGAAGTAGCCGCCATCCAGCCAGAACTGGTAGATACGATCTTCCACCTGACTGGGATCGTACTGCTTTGCAAGTTCTTTCATAGTGTCCTCCCAAAAATTTGATGAAGTGGGACGCAAAAAGCCGCCCCACGGAGCGTTCCATGGGACGGCTGTAATACATAACCGCGGTACCACCCAAATTGCGCGGAAAGCTCCGCGCCCCTTGATGCCCCTGTAACGTAGGGCAGACCCGAAAGCGGCTTACCGGCAAGGCTCACCGCTTCTGCTCCAAAGTGACAGTGCCCCGCCGGTATCCCGCCGGGTTTTCAGCTGCCCCCGGCTCTCTGTGCGGTCCCAGACGATGCACACTCTTTTTCAACGCATTTATAAAAAGAATATAGCGTTTTTTGTGGGATTTGTCAATCCATTTTTTCGTTCAGGTGTACTCTTTCTTTCGTTTCAGAAGCTCCAGCCCACGCTGCTTCAGTGCTGCGTACTCTGCACTGCCATGGTAGACCATCACGATCACTCCTGCGAATACAACTGTGTAAAGCAGCCCGTCCAGAATAAAAATGCCGAAATTGCTCACCGGGAACCGCTGCACCCAGAGCACCGCTGCCGCCGAGACCGCTGCCGTAAGCAACAGCCGCTTCAGATACTCCGCGAAATAGGCCCGGTATTTCTGCTGCCAATCCTCCCGAACGCCGTATTTCAAAAAGATGTACGGTTCCACCCAGACACAGGTGCACAGACTGCTGATGATCGTTCCCCCAACGATACCGGCCACACCGTACCGCTGCACCAGTGCAATCGAGGCCACCAGATTGATGATGGACTCCGCCACAGCCTTATAGCGGTCGTTCCAGAACAGCCCCATGACCTCCCGGAACAGCAGGTTCGTCTGCCGCATCCGCGAGATATAGAACTCTGTCACAATAATCACCACGGTGGTCATCGGAAAACAGTATTCCCCGCCAAACAGCAGGGCGATAAGCGGGTTGAACAGCATCATCAGCCCGCCGGTCAGGTAGGCGGACTGCACAAAAAAGAGAAAGTCCATCTCCTTATATACCCGATACAGCCGGTCAGAGTTTTCCAGCGCCGCAAAATTGCCCACACTGCCGGAAAAAGCCGTGGCAAACTTGTTCAGCAGGTTGTTCAGCGCGTTGAGCACCAGCCGGTAATTGGAGTAAAGCCCCACCGTCGCCAGACCGATGAAGGAGGACATCAGCAGGCTGTCCGTGTTGCGCACGATGACGGTCGCCAGCTTGTGCATACTCATGGCACCGATGTTTTTCAGGATGCCGTTCCGTTCCTCCTTTTCCGGCAGCTCCCGGCATTCCTTCAGGTAGGGAAATTCCTTATCCACCATGCGGGAAACTATAATGTTGGGCAAAAACTGCACCACCTGCTGAACCGCCAGATACAGGATAAAGTTGCCGGTCAGCAGCAATACAGCGATCTGCAAAACCGTTTTTATGCACTCGCATACCATGTTCCATCCAGCCCGGATATATCCCTTCTGATAAGCCTGATAGATGGAGCTTTTATAGTTCAGCAGATAGGAGCTTGCTGAACCGAGCACATACATCATGTAGATCAGGGTAATATGCTCGATGCCCTCGCCGCCCTTGATGAGGTGCGGCAGAAATGGCAGCAGCACCAGCCCGAACAGCAGCACCGATGCTGCCACCGCTCGGTACATCCACTTGTACAGGTTCATCAGCCGTGCCAGTTTCTGCGTGTCATCCCGGGCGGCCGGCTCGTACATACTGAACACCATGGCCGTGCCGATGCCCAGCTCTGCAAAGTTCAGGATGCTGAGCACATCGGTAAACAGACCGTTGACGCCCAGATAGGCTGCCGAAAGGCAGCGGATAAAAACCATCCGGCCGATAAAGGACAGTAGCATCGTCAAAAACTGCCCGCCGATGTTGACCAGCATATTGATGATAGAATAGCGTGTTCTCATGCGTTTTTTCTCTTTCTCCTCAGCCCTTGAACCCCCGCAGCCGGCTGTATGTCTGCGGGCAGTGCCACAGCAGCCAGCTTTGCAGCCAAAGCCCGCCCGGGACGGTGCAGTACCGCCGGGTGCGGTCGACCACATCAAACTGCATCCGCAGCATTTCCCGGCTGCGGGGTGCCTTGCGCAGCGCCAGGGGCAGCTGACGGTATACCCGGCTCACACTGCCCATCGTAAACTTTGCCGCATTTGCCAGCGCATCGTTCACCTCGTTTTCCACAAGGCAGTCCCAATACCGCTGTGCGGCCTCGGCAGCATCAAAATGGCGCAGTGTTTTGCTTCCGTTCATAATGCTGCTGCCGCGCTGCACATAATAATACAGCGCCTTTGGCACCACCACGGCCTTCTGGATCTGCAAACAGATTTTCGGGATCAGAAAAAGATCCTCGTTCAGCTTACCCTCCGGGTAGCGCAGCTGTGCAAAGATAGCGCGGCGGTACAGTTTGTTCCACGCAGGCTGCGCCATCGTATTCGTGGCTCTTTTCAGCAGTTCCCGCCCGGTAAAGATCCGCTGTGCAAGCCCGGTGTACGGCGGCAGACAGGGCGCGCCCGTCTCGTCCACCTCGGCGTAATCGCACAGGGCAAGATCCGCCCCGGTGCTTTGCACGGCCTTGTACAGTGCTTCATACATTTCCGGCGCGATATAGTCGTCGGAATCCACAAAGCCGATCCACTTGCCTCTTGCCGCATCCAGCCCGGCGTTGCGGGCAGCAGAAAGCCCGCCGTTTTTCTGGTGGAGCACCCGGATGCGGGCATCCCTCGCGGCGGCGGCATCGCACAGCGCAGGGCAACCGTCCGGCGAACCGTCCTCCACAAGAATCAGTTCAAAATCCGTAAAGGTCTGCGCCAGAATGGAATCAATACATTTTGGCAGATAGCGTTCCACATCGTACACCGGCACGATGATGCTGAGCAATGGTTTTTCGCAGGGCACAGTGTGTTCCTCCCCTATTATTTTCAATCCGTCACCTCGGTGCGCAGGCGGGCAATGAGCCGCTCCATCAGCGCTACCCGGTTAAAAGGGGTCATCAGGTAAAAGCCGTCCGCATAGGGCGCAGCTGCCTTGGCAGCCTGCACCGAGACTTCCAAGCCCAGCTCCTCGCCTGCAGTACGGTCCAGCCCTTCAAACTTCTGGATGATGGCTTCGTCCACATGGATGCCGTTGACTTCGTTTTCCATAAAGATAGCGTTGCGCTGGCTGACCACCGGCAGGATGCCTGCCAGAATCTTTGCCCGCTCGCCCAGCGTCTCGCGGGTCTTTTTCAGGTTTTCCACCGCCTGTGCCGACAGCACCGGCTGGGTGAGGAAACCGCTCATGCCGTTTTCCAGCTTTTCTGCGGCGCGGCGCAGCTCTACCTCAAAATTGCGGGCGTTCAGGTTCAACGCCCCGAACACCGTGATGGGGCTTGGCATCTCCCGCCCTTCCCCGGCCAGCGACACGATATACTGCGCCAGCTTGCGGGAGTTGAACTGGTACACATTTTTCACCTCGTCCCGCTCGGCGGTGGGGATGGGGTCGCCGGTAATGGCCAGTACCTCCCGCACGCCCTCGGCATACAGTCCCAGCAGCAGCGCCTTGGTGGCGTTCAGGTTGCGGTCCCGGCAGGTCATGTGGGGCAGCACGTTCATGCCCAGCTCCCGGTGCACCCGGCAGGCCACCAGCGAGGAATCCATCCGCGCCCGGGCAATGGGGCAGTCCGCAATGGTCAGCAGGTCGGCACCGGCGGCCTGCAGACGGCGGGCACCCTCGAGATAGGCCGTCAGGTCAGCGTCCTTGGGGGAATCCAGTTCCACCGCGATGACCCGCTGTCCGGTGCGCAGCTTGCGCAAGAAGGCATCGTCCGTTTCCACTGCAGGCTTTGCCGTAGCGGCGGGCTTTGCCGCCGGGGCAGCGGGCAGTGCTTCCGGCAGAGCATCCAGCGCGGTGCGCAGGGCAGCAATGTGCTGTGGGGTCGTGCCGCAGCAGCCGCCCAGAATGCGTACGCCCTCGGCGGCAAGGCGGCTCAGCTCCCGGGCAAAATATTCCGGCTTGCCCTGATAGCGCACCTGCGCCCGCGCCACCACCGGGTAGCCCGCATTGGGCATGACCGAAAGGGGCAGTCCCGCATCTCCCAGCTGCTGCACCAGTGCCCGCATCGCGCCCGGGGCAGACACGCAGTTCAGACCTACGGCATCCACCACGCCGCTCTGCGCCATACGGCGCACCAGTTCTGCGCAGTAACGACCCTCGCGGGTGTAGCCGTCCGGCAGCACCGCAAAGGATACCAGTACAAAGGCCTCCGGCACGGTCTGCTTCAGCGCATGAATCGCTTCCAGCACACCGTCCTCGGCGCTCAGAGTCTCGAACAGAAAATTCCGTGCTCCCAGCAGCGCAAAGCGCTTTGCTACGGAAAGATATACCTGCTCCGCCGGGAGGTTCTCGGTGTCCGGCGCGGGGCCAAGGTCGGCAAACACCGCCGCGCCGGTCTCCCCTGCAGCCTTTGCTGCCAGCTGCCAGCCCGCATCCGCCAGCTGCTCCCAGCCCGGCTGCTGCGCCGCCGCCAGACGCGGCAGGCTGAAGGTATTGGTCTTGATGGCGTCCGCTCCGGCGGCAAGATACGCCCGGTGCACCGCCAGAATGCCATCCGGGTCGGTCAGGTTTGCCTGTTCACACTCCTGCCCCGGCTTTGCTTTATAATAGGTACCCATGCCGCCATCGAACAGCAGCGGACGCTGGGCTAACAGTTTGCGCACATCTAACATCGGTACTTTCCCTTTCCTATAAAAGATTTCATCTTTCAGTTTATCGTAGTTCACTCATCCGGTCAAGCGGTTTTCCTGATTTATCTTGCGGCGCGGCTGTTTTTGTGCTATCTTAGGAATAAGTTTTTATAAAAGGGAGAGGATGGATCATGCGCCACGCCGGCACACTAGAACTGGAGACCGGCCGTCTGCTGCTGCGCCGCCTGCTGTCGCAGGATGCCCCGCAGATGTACGAAAACTGGGCAAACGACCCGGCTGTGACCCGGTTTTTGCGCTGGGAACCGCACAAAAGCCCTGCCGAGACCCGGGAACTGCTTTCGGCGTGGGCAGAGCTGTATCCGAACCCGGATTATTACCAGTGGGCCATAGTGGAAAAGGCCACCGGACAGGTGTTCGGCTCCCTCTCCGTGTACAACGCCCTGCTGGGTGAGCCGCAGCAAAAGGCCAAATGGCAGGGACTGGAGCTTTCCGGCGGCATCTGGGAGCCGGGCTACTGCATCGGGCAGAAGTGGTGGGGCAAAGGCTTTACCACCGAAGCGCTGCAAGCTGTGGTGGATTTCTGGTTCAGACAGGTGGGCGGCGCCTTCCTCACCTGCTGCCACGCGGTGCAGAACCCCGCCAGCGGCCGGGTGATGGAAAAGGCTGGTTTTGTGTACCACCACAACGATGTTTACCACAAATTTGACGGCACACCGGTGGAATGCCGGTGCTACCTTCTGACAAAAGAACGCTATGATAACAGAAAGGACTTACTTTGAGCGAGCTTTATAATATTTTGACCGAGACCCCTCCCACAAAGGTAGTGCTGCTGGCACTGGATCAGGGGCTGTGGGACTGTGAGCGCAGTCTGGCAGAGCTTTCTGCCCTGTGCGAGGCCAACCACATGGAAGCCGTGGCACAGATCACCCAGAAACGCCAGACCCCGGAGACCGGCATCGTGCTGGGTAGCGGCAAGCTGGAGGAAGCTTCCCTTGCCGCCCAGACGCTGGGCGCGGAATGCGCTGTGTTTGACGGCGAGCTGACCGGCAGCCAGATCCGCAACATCTCCAATGCGCTGGGCGGCTTGGAGGTCATCGACCGCACCATGCTGATTTTGGAAATTTTCCGCAGCCGCGCCGTGACCAACGAGGGCAAGCTGCAGACCGAGCTGGCGCTGCTGCGCTACCGTCTGCCCCGCCTGCAGGGCATGGGCGAAGCGCTGAGCCGTCAGGGCGGCGGCGGTGGCGGCGGCGGCGGTGCCCGCCGCGGTGCCGGTGAGACCAAGCTGGAGCTGGATCGTCGTCATGTGCACGCCCGTATTGACGCGCTGGCTGAAAAGCTGGCTGAGATGGAAAAGCGCCGGGGCGAGAGCCGTAAGGCCCGCGCCAAGACCGGAATGCCGGTGGTAAGCCTTGTGGGCTACACCAACGTGGGAAAATCCAGCCTGATGAACGCCCTGTGCGGCCCCAGCGTAGCCGAAGCCGATATGCTGTTTGCCACACTGGACCCCACCAGCCGCAAGCTGGTGCTGCCCAGCGGCATGGCGGTGCTGCTGGTGGACACGGTCGGCTTTGTGTCCCGCCTGCCCCACAATCTGGTGGAAGCCTTCAAATCCACCTTGGAGGAAGCCGCATGGTCGGATGTGATCGTCCGAGTGGCAGATGCCGGGGACGAGCAGCGCGAGGAGCAGCTGTCTGTGACCGATGAGGTGCTGGACGGGCTGGACTGTGCCGACATTCCCCGCCTGACCGTGTACAACAAGTGCGACAAGCCCAACACCCTGAGCTTTGACCCCGATATCCTGCTGACCAGCGCCAAGACCGGCTACGGGCTGGACAAGCTGCTGCAAAAGCTGGACGAGGTGCTCAGCGACCGGGTGCACACCATCCGGGTGCTGCTGCCCTACGATAAGCTGGGACTTGCCGCCCCCATGCGGGAGCGCGGCAGCGTGCAGGCAGAGACATACCGGGAGGATGGGCTGTATCTGGAAGGTATCGTCAAGACCGAGGATCTGCACTGCTTTGAGGGCTATCTGGTCTGAGCGGCAGGCAGTTGCTGATCATCTCACATTATAGCAATTCAACTTTTTAATGCAACAGCAACAGCGTTGAATTGCATATCGCAAATATGCTGTTTGAATGTTGCACTAATTTCTTGTCTTGCGAAAAAACAGGCGGCTGCGCAAAGTGCTGTGCAGCCGCCTGTTTTTTCATTTAGCCAACATTGATATGCCCCACCGGCATGATCTTGCGCTTGTTGTCGTCCGGTTTGGCGGTCAGGCTCATGGCAAAGGCCACCGGGCCCACACGACCCATGAACATGACCAGCATATACAGGATCTTTGCCCCGTTGTTCAGCTGGCTGGTCACACCTACGGAAAGTCCCACCGTGCCAAAGGCCGAGCAGGACTCGAAGATGGCATCCACCACCGACACCGCGTCCGAGGTGTTGTAGTACACCACGATGGCCGAGCCGATTGCTGCCACCGCGCCCAGCACGATAATGGTCAGCGCACGGTAGACCGTCTTAGACTCGATATGATGGTCGGCGATCACGCAGTCGTCGCGCCCCTGCGCCACGCTGCGGATGGTCAAAATGATGACTGCGAAGGTGGTCACCTTCACACCGCCGCCGGTAGAGCCGGGCGCTGCGCCGATGAATTGCAGCACGCTCATCAGCAGCTTGCTCAAGGTACCGCAGGAAGCCAAGTCCACGGTGTTCATGCCGGCGGTACGGGTGGATACCGACTGGAACAGCGAAGCCATCACCTTGCCGGGCACCGACAGCCCGCCCAGCGTGGCGGGGTTGTTCCACTCCATCAGTCCCAGCCCCAGCGCGCCGCCCAGCCATAAGATCACCGAGAAGGACAGCACCACCTTGGCGTGCAGGGACAGGCGGCGTTTTTTGTACCACTGGCACAGTTCCACCCAGACCATAAAGCCCAGACCGCCGGAGATGATCATGAATATGATCACCGCCTGCACATAGTAGTTATTGACATAGGGCACCAGCGAGGAGTACGCCCCGAACCGTCCGAACAGGTCAAAACCCGCATTGCAGAAGGCCGAAATGGCGGTGAACACGCTGATCCAGACACCCTCCAGCCCGAACTGCGGCACAAAGGCGAACAACAGCAGCAGAACGCCGATGCCTTCAAACATCGCCGCCAGTCCCACAACGATCTTCAGCACGTTTTTGGCCTGATCGTAGCCGTCTGCCGAGACGCTTTCGCCCAGTAAGCGCAGGTCCCGGAAGCCCATGCGCCGGCGCATGGCCAGCGCAAAAAAGCTGGTAAGGGTAACAAGGCCAAGGCCGCCCACCTGAATGAGCAGCAGCACCACCGCCTGCCCGAACCACGTGAACTGCGTCCATGTATCCCGCACCACCAGACCGGTGACGCAGGTGGCACTGGTGGCTGTGAACATGGCATTGAGCACATCCAGCCGTCCGTGCCTGCTGGCAATGGGCAGGGTGAGCAGCAGCGTGCCCAGCGCGATCACGATAATAAAGCTGACGCAGATGATCTGGGTCGGGGTGCTCAGTCCCAGCTTTTTCCACCGGAGCGACCTCTGATGCCGCAGCTTTTTGCGGATATTTTTCATTTTTTCCATAGCATCCTCCCTGCGCAGCACACAGCCGCCTTGCATTCCTTTATAGCATACACCATTTTGCCCGCAGGTTCAACTTGATTTTACACCCCGGTTGCGGTATTATAATATGGTACTGTATTTTGGGCGGCTGTCCTGTGCCCCCAAGGATGCAGGCTCCTGTCTCCGTAGCTCAGCTGGATAGAGCGTCCGCCTCCTAAGCGGAAGGCCGTGTGTTCGAATCACATCGGGGACGCCACTTAAAAATGCGAAGATCATTTTTCCATGGGAAAGACGATCTTCGCATTTTTCATTTTAAACCTATCACCAAAATCAGCCAGCGAATACCATTAGCAGAATTTTCAGTTCCGGCTAATCAAGCTCCATAGAGCACCTTATGCCCAATTCATCCGGCCGTAGCGGGTGGTCAACTGGCAGATCTCTTTCTGGAGCTTCTTGGTCAGCTGGGTCTTTTTCAGCCGCCAGCGCCAGTTTTGGCCTACGGTGGAGGGCTTATTGATGCGGGCGGCATTATCCAGCCCCAGCCAGTCCTGCATGGGAATGATGCACCTTGCCGCTGCACTGCGCAAAATCAGTGCGATCATGCTTTTATAAAGCTGCTCGTCCGGGGTGGCGTAGTCGTACAGGTAATCCCGCACCATGGCGCGCTCGGCGTCCGAGATGGTCTGGTACCAGGAGACCAGCGTCTCGTTGTCGTGGGTGCCGGTATACGCCACACTGTTCACCGGGTAGTTGTGGGGCAGATAGTCGCTGGCGCTGCCGGTATCGCGGGAGTCAAAGGCAAATTCCAGCACCTTCATGCCGGGGAAGCCGCTGTCCCGCACCAGCTGCCGCACGGTGTCGCTCATGTAGCCAAGATCCTCGGCAATGATCTCCCGCTTGCCCAGCGCCTGCTCCACCGCGCGGAACAGCTCGATGCCGGGGCCTTTTTCCCAGTGGCCGTCCACCGCCGTCTCGCTGCCGTAAGGGATGGAGAAATACTCATCAAAGCCGCGGAAGTGGTCGATGCGCACCACATCGTACAGCTCAAAGCAGTACCACAGCCGGGTGATCCACCATTGATAGCCGGTCGCACGGTGGGTTTCCCAGCAGTAGAGCGGGTTGCCCCACAGCTGACCGGTAGGCGAAAAGCCATCCGGGGGAACGCCCGCCACTGCCGCGGGAATGTTGTCCTTGTCCAGCTGGAACAGACCCGGGTTTGCCCAAGCGTCCGCAGAATCCAGCGCCACATAGATGGGGATGTCGCCGATGATCTGGATGCCCTTGCTGTTGGCGTAGGCTTTCAGCTTGCGCCACTGCTCGTCAAACTTGAACTGAAGATACTTGTTGTATTCCACCTCAAAGTACAGCTCCCGGCGGTAGTAGTCCATGGCGGGCTGCCAGCGCAGACGGATATCCTCTGCCCACTCGATCCACGGCTTGCCCTCAAAGCGGCCCTTCACCGCCATAAACAGGGCAAAATCGTCCAGCCACCACTTGTTTTTCTCTCAGAATGCCGTAAACACTTCGTTGTGGCCGATGTCGCTGCGGGAGTACGCCAGCCGCAGCAGGCGGCCGCGCTCGGTATACAGGCGGCTGTAATCAATGTCGTCCGCCTTGCGGCCGAAGTTTGCCTTTTTGCACTCGGCGGCGGTCAGCACCCCTTCCTCCACCAGTGCGTCCAGACTGATGAAATAAGGGTTGCCCGCAAAGGCGGAAAAGCTCTGATACGGGCTGTCGCCGTAGCTGGTCACACCCAGCGGCAAGATCTGCCAATAGGTCTGTCCGGCTTCCTTGAGCCAGTCCACAAAGTCGTATGCTTCCTGCGAAAAGCAGCCGATGCCGTAAGGGGACGGCAGACTGCTGATGGGCAGCAAAATGCCTGCACTTCTCTGCATCTTCTTTTCCCTTCCTTTATAACTCGATCATAACACCGGCATGGTCAGACACCTGCGGCTCCTGCAGACCGCCAAACACCACCCGGCTGCTCTTGACTGCCACCGCCTTGGAGCACCAGATCTGGTCGATGCGCTTTTTTGCCGCTGCATCCGGGGCGTCCCGCCAGCCGTCAATGGCTTCCACCACCGTGTAGCCCGCGTCCCGCTGCTGTGCCAAGCGGTAGGTATCCTGCCAGCCGCTGCCCAGCACAAGGTCGTAGCCCTCGCCCCGCACGTCGGCTTCGCTGTTGAAGTCGCCCAGCAGAAAGGCGGTCTTTTTTGCGCCCGCCGCCTTTGAAAGCTTTTCCCACTGGGGAGCGAAAGGTTCTACTTCGTCCTTCCACCAGCCCAGATGCACCGTATAGTACCAGACATCTCCTGCACAGATGCCCAGCGTGCGGCGGGTCTTCCAGTTGTTGTAATCATTGATCTGGCTCAGCAGCAGATTTTCGGCGTCGGTGATGGGCGCACGGCTGAACACCGCCGCGCCCTCATCGTAAATGTCGTAGCCCACCTTTGCCGGGAGCCAGCTCCAATCGTAGTGCACACCCCGCGCTTCCAGCATTTTTGCCACGGCTGCGGCGTGGTTGTCCGCTTTCAGCAGCACCATATTGCCGGGGCAGGGGTAGTACCCCGCCGGAGCCTCTGCCAGCAGCGGCGCAGCGACGGTTTCGCCCTCCACGGTGTCCCGCACCTGCAAGGACAGCCCTTCCATCAGCCGGGAGACCAAGTAGCGGGTGCGCCGCATCATGGCGCAGCTGGGCTACGAGCCGAATTTTGAGGCCGAACCGGTGGAGGCTTTTTCCAAGACCATCGGCATCATTCTGCCCTCCTCCCAGCGGGACGTCTACGAAAACGCCTTTCATCTCGAGATCATCCGCGGCATCGGGCAGTTCTGCAACCAGCGGCGGTATGTGAACACGGTCATCACCGGGCAGGACGATGCCGAAGTGCTGGACGCCATCCAGAGCATGGTGGCCAACGCACAGGCGGATGGGTTTATTTTGCTCTATTCCAAAAAGGACTGCCCGGTGGCGGCGTATCTGCGCAACGAGGGGCCGCTCCATGTCATTGTGGGCAAGGCAGCGCAGTCTGCGAACCAGACCATCTACATCGACAACGACAACGCCCTTGCCGGGGAGGAAGCCGCCGATTACCTTTATGAGATGGGCCACCGCCGCATTGCGTATTTCGGGGTCAATAACGCCATGCTGTTCTCCGCAGAGCGCAAGCGGGGTTACCAGATGTCCCTGCTCAAGCACGGCATCACTCCGCGCGAAGAGGACTGTGTGGAGGTCAGCACCCTGAACGACGCCTACGAGGGGGCGCTGAAAACCCTGCTCACCGCCCCGGACCACCCCACCGCCATGCTGGTCAGTGACGATATCCTTGCTGTGGTGCTGGAACAGTTCTGCGGCAAACTGGGACTGCGCGTCCCGAAGGACCTGTCCATCGTGTCCTTCAACAACTCCCTGTTCTCCCGCATTACCAGCCCGCAGCTGACCACCGTGGACGTGAACCCCTACCAGCTGGGCATGGAAGCCGCCAGCCAGACCATCAACCACATCGAGAACCCGAACCTTCTGGCAACAAAGATCATCGTGCCGCACAAGCTCATCCCCCGGGAGAGCTGCTGCCCGCCGCCGGAGGTCTATAGCAATTCAACTTTTTAATGCAACAGCAACATCGTTGAATTGCATATCGCAGAGATGCCGTTTTGATGTTGCGCTAATTTCTTGACTTGCGATAATAAGAATAATGGGATTGTTTTCTCTTTTTCAGAGAAGAGGGGGTACAGAGCCCTGCTATGCAAAAAGTCCACTTGCCCCTGCGATCGACCAGATAAAATCGCCCGCATTGTGGTCAAAATTGTGGTCAAAACCAAATAAGGCCAGACTATAAACAAAAAAATCCAACGATTTCTAACGTGAAACCGTTGGATTTATGGTCCAGCAGAGCTGGACAAATCCGAACTTGTCGGGGCAAGGCCCCTCCATCTTGCTTGCGCAAGACCGTTCTGTTGCTCAAAAGCCCCACTGGGGCTTTCGTTGCTTCGCAAACGCAAACTTTTTTCTCCGCAATCGGTGGTCAAGGTGTCCTCAAAACGGACGGTTTGGGTGCCATCCTTGTAGTTGAACGTGATCAGCATCCGGTCATCGTACAGGAAAATGGCATTTACAAAAATTTCGATCAGTGCTTTTCTCTGCTTTTTCTGCGAAATATCGAACTTTCTAAATTTCATCAGCCAGAATCGGATGAAATCTTCATTGAAGCTGGGCTTCTTCAATTTTTCATCTGCAATTTTTGCAGTCAGCTCATCTTTTTGGATTTCCAGCACTTCCAGACGCTCTTTGGTTGTCCGGGTGTACAAGCCGTCCTCGATTGCCTTCATCAGGTTGTCCAGCTTTTTGTCGATTTCTCGCAGTTGCTTTTCCAGCAGCGGGATCGTGGTGTTCTCCTGATTCTGGACGTCCATGACCAATTGAACGATCTTGTCGATCACCGCATCGTCCTGAATCAGCTTCATGGTCTCCCGGACGACCAGATCTTCCAGCCAGTCCTTCTGCACGGTCTTTTTGTTGCAGCCCTTACGCCGCTTGACGTTGGCGCATACTTATATTTTTTCAGCAAGTGCTTCACCATCTTACGCATACTTGCGCGGGCAGTTTCTTTTTTCTGCAGGTCTATTACGCTTGCATCACTGAATTTCTGCGTTTCCAGCCATCTCCATTGCAGCGTTCGATTGACACAGGTTGAGTTATCGGCAGATACAGCAAACACAACGGGCAGCTCTGTTACCAGAGCTGCCCGTTGTGTTCGTTTATGAAAAGGAGAACTTAGATCTCATACCACTTGATCTCGTTGGCGTCCAGATGCAGCGCAAAGCTGCTGCCGCCGGTGGTGTAAACGGTGGTATCCTGCGGCTCGTAGGTGTTGTTCACCACGCAGTACTTGCCGTTTTTGACGTAGGCGTGCACCTCCACGTTGTAGTTGGAGCTGAACCATGTATGCAGCTCTTCCTCACTGTGGGCGCTCCACAGGATAGCACGGTAAAGGGTACGGCTGTTGGCAAAGCTGTACGGCACGCCGCTGATGTACACGGCGCGCCCCTTGCCGAAGTCGTGTGCCGCCATCTGCACTTCTTTGTTTCGCTGCACCAGCACCTCGG
>ERZ1673752.3482-NODE-3482-length-15001-cov-7.882711_pt1 | contig 15001 bp, 12 predicted proteins | sample MGYA00580195_ERZ1673752 | MGnify/ENA primary metagenome ERZ1673752 (study PRJEB41218, sample SAMN15661744) | gut metagenome | host: Homo sapiens | place: Canada: London | collected 2015-08-20/2019-03-30 | study: EMG produced TPA metagenomics assembly of...
CTATGCGACAAAACAGACCGGCTATTTCTGGACAAAACAGCTTGGCCTTAACACCACCCTGCAAATTCATATTTATTCCCATCTCCGCGCACGGGAGAGACATGGGATCCGGACGGATTCCGCAGGCTGCATGATCGGATTATTAAAGAAATCGGTGCGGAACATGTGCGTTTTCATGACATGCGGCACACATTTGCAACGTTATCGCTGAAAAGCGGCGTGGATGTGCGAACACTTTCAGAAACGCTGGGGCACTTCAGCGCAGGATTCACGCTCAGCACTTACGTTCACTCGACACCCGGTATGAAACAGAGCGCGGCAGACGCGATTGGAAACACCATCCGCAACGCGATCTGACCCCAAAACCAAAGCGGCGGCTGCAACTTGCAGCCGCCGTTCAAACGTTCAGAATATTCTTGAAAACAGAGAAACTTGTGCTGTTTTGTCAAATAAATCTCAATAAATCCACTGCGTTTTCACGCCCGTTTGGGTCAAATCTGGGTCAGGTCGCATGACTGCAAAAATGCGGCCGATTATTTGCGGAAGAAAGTAAAGAAAAAGTCCTGAAATCATGAGATTTCAGGACTTTTCTGGTGGAGATAAGCGGGATCGAACCGCTGACCTCATGACTGCCAGCTGCTATTGGTTCGTGATATCAAGAGTTTTTGCGTCAAATGCGTCCGTTCCGTCAGCGAAAAGTACGGGATTTTGCGAGACTTTGTTCACTTCGTCCACACGCTTTCGCACACACTTGTGTCACATTCTGGGTCATGGAATTTTGCGCTCTTTTTAGAAGCTTACTGCGATTACCTCCAGTTTTGAAAAAACAGTGGTGCTCATGGAGTAGTCGTGTAACTATATCCTATCTCTGCACTCTTCCTGTCCCATCACCGCCCATGAGCTTTTCCACGTCGGAAACGCCGACACGGTTAAAGTCGCCGATGACGCTGTGCTTGAGACAGCTGGCAGCGACCGCAAATTCGAGCGCAGAGTGCTTGTCCTCATACTGGTTCAGACCGTAAATCAAGCCGCCGGCAAACGAGTCGCCGCCGCCGACACGGTCGATGATGTCCCGGATTTCGTACTTCTTCGAGACGTAGAAGTCCTTGCCGTCATTCAGGCACGCCGCCCAGCCGTTCCAGTCCGCGCTGTGGCTCTCGCGCAGTGTGATCGCGATGCACTTCATATTCGGGTAGGTCTCCAGAACCTTATTGCCGAGCGCGCGGTACTTCTCACGATCCAGCTCGCCGGATTCGACGTTCACATCGACTGTAATTTCGAGCGATTTCTGTACGTCTTCCTCGTTGGCGATCGCCACATCGACATACTTTGCAAGCTCCCGCATAACCTCGCTGGCTTTCTTGCCGTATTTCCAGAGGTTCTTGCGGTAGTTGAGGTCGCAGGAAACGGTGATGTTCCGCTTCTTCGCTTCCTTAACGGACTTGAGCGACAGCTCCATTGCGGATTCAGAGATTGCAGGCGTAATACCCGTGATATGGAACCAATCCACACCCTCGAAGACCTTCTCCCAATCCACATCGCTGGGCTTTGCCAACGAGATGGCAGAGTAGGCACGGTCATAGATGACCTTGCTGGGCAGCTGGTTCGCGCCGTTCTCAAGGAAGTAAATGCCCATACGGCCCTCACCGCGCTGGATTTTCCTTGTATCCACGCCGAAGCGGCGCAGCTCGCTGATGCAGTGGCTGCCCATATCGTTGTCAGGCAGGACAGTGAAAAACTCGGCATCCATGCCGTAGTTTGCAAGGGAAACTGCCACGTTCGCTTCGCCGCCGCCAAAAGTGGCTTCCATCATATTGCTCTGGAAAAAGCGCTCGTGGCCGGGTGCGCGCAGGCGGAGCATGATCTCGCCAAATGTTAAGACTTTCATGACTGCTCCTCCTTACTTTTGCAGCAGATGCACGGCAAACCCGCCAAATTCTTCCTTCAGATACACGGCGATCATCCGCTCGCCCTTATACTTGGCCGTCTCCATGTCGCACACGAAGCCCTTCTTCTCCAGCTCCGCAATGGCGAGCGGAACGGAATTTGTGCGGATGGCGATATGGCCGTTTTTGCCGAGGTACACGGACTTCATGACCTCGATGCCGCTGGAGGCAAAGTTGGAGGAATTGCCCTCCTTCACACCGAGCGCGAACGCCTCGTCCAGCTTCTTGCAGAGCGCCAACGAGTCCTCACCAGTTTCGCAATTAACGCCGATGTGCGCGACCTCAAAGCCGAGTGCAGCGGCTCTTGCCTGCTTGCAAAGCTCTGTGATTTTCTCAAAGTTGCCTGCCGCGATATCTGCCTTCGGGCAGACCCAGCTGCCGCCGACGGCGTGGATAAAGGGCGCGGCAATGAACTCACCGATGTTCTGACCATTCACGCCACCGGTCGGGATGAACTTGATCCCGCCGAACGGGCCGGACAGGGCCTTCATCGCGGACAGGCCGCCGTAGACGCCGGCCGGGAAGAACTTGACGACCTTGAGTCCCAGCTTCATGGCCGCCATAATTTCCGTCGGCGTCACGCAGCCGGGCGTCACGGTAACGCTGTTTTCTACACACCAGCGGACAACCTCTTCGTCAAAGCCGGGAGATACGATAAATTTTGCGCCGCACTCGACAGCCTTTTTGCACTGCTCAAGCGTGATGACCGTACCCGCGCCGACAAGCATGTCCGGGCAGCTTTCGCTGACCGCCTTGATAGCATCCGCCGCAGCTGTCGTGCGGAATGTGATCTCCATCATGTCCACACCGCCAGCCAGCAGCGCTTCTGCGGTTGCGACCGCGTTTTTTGCGTCGTCGAGCACAACGACCGGCACAACAGCGGTCGCAGACAACCTTTCAAAAACATTCATTTTGTCGACTCCCTATTTTATTTGCAATGATTCTAATAACCGTTCCTCATTTTTTTGCAAAAATCGCGCTTTTTGTATAAAATCGCCTTTTTCCTCCAAATGATTCAGAATAAGAGAAGCCTACAATGTCATTCTCTCTGTGATCCAACAGCCGGCAGCAATGAGTCACCATAGGGCTTTCAGTTAATCCTTCTTCGATTGTCTAACAAGAAGCAGGGAAGGAGCCCTCCCCTGCTTACTTGAAGACAATCAATAAGGGCAACCAGCCTGCAAGATCACAGAAGCGTAATGATACCTAGCGTCACCTGTACGAATAGTGAAACGAACATCATTGTTAGTAAGCTTGCAAAACTGACTGTGTGGAATAAGCTCAATAGGAACATTGTTTGAAGTTAGTAATTCAACATATTGATTATAGAGTTCATTGCTTACTTCTCGCATTTCTTCTGCCATATAGGCTTTTTCAATCAGACAATCTTCGAGAATGCCTTTAGTAATTGTGATAACGTCTGGTACATTGGGCTTAAATGCCAAATCTATACGGTTCATTTCCTTCGGAAGTTCCATAGCCGAATCGCTGACTAGGAACTTATCCATATGGGTAAGCATAGACAGATTATAGTTTACCTCAGGGTTAATAATGCCACGTTTAATCATAACTTTTATCCTCCTAGAATAAATGTATAAATATTTTAAAGCTTTTCGGGATACAGAAGAGTCTTTACATCAGGAGTATCAACATTCTCCTTTGTAACCACTGTACCACCGGTATCAACCATCGAAGGAACCTGCTTCCCTTCCTTTGCATCGATTGCATATCCAACGGCACGATATCCCATTTCAAAGGGTTTCTGAACAATCATACCGCGCAGATATCCATCCTTGACAGCTTCGATTTCAACGTCATTTGCGTCAAAAGCATAAGCGTAGACAGAATCACGGCCACTCTTTTTCAGTCCATTTGCAACACCGACACCAGTCATGTCGTTATCTGCAAAGATACCAATCAAATTGGGTTCAGTCTTAAGCGTGTCTACAATGATCTGCTCAGTAAGGATGGGATCGTTTTCCACATACTGCGTTTCAAGGAAGGAAACAGAAGGCGCAATTTTCTTCATACGTGCTTCAAATCCTGCATCGCGATCCAAATCCACCTTAGAAGACTTGCAGGAGTTAATAATCATTACCTTACCGGCAGTATAATCAACGCAATTTGCGTTCCAGTCTGCGAGCATAGCTTCAGCTGCGTTGCCGGCAGCAATGTGACTATTAGTGCCCATAAAGCAGACGACTTTATCAGTAGAGACCTGATTATCAAGAGTTACAACTGGAATCCCTTGCACCATAGCCTGTTCAATAGCTGGAACTGTTAAGTCATTGCTGGTGGATGCAATTACAATGGCATCTGGTTTCATACCTACGACTTCTTCAAGAATCGCAACCTGTTCAAGCACATCAGATTCTTCAGGGGGACCGTATACAGAGACTGTGACACGATCAGGTTGATCTCTCATAAAGGCCTTTGCACCAGAGAGAATTGCCTGCCAGAAGTCGGAATTTACAGCTTTCACGATAACACAAACGTTGTATTTCATAAACAATATATCCTTGTATTATAGAGTAGTAGTTTTTAAAGCCCCTCTCCAAGGGCTGTGCTACACTGTAAGAGATGCTGTGGATTTGTTGTTTTGTCCTACCGCAAGACGGTTCTTGGAAGGCTTCAACCACAGCCCTTTACAGTATTGTTAATCAGTTAGATACCGCCAGACGGTTTATGTAGAACAAGGTTTTAATAGTTAGTCTTTCATTAGTTTACAGAACCATTAACACCCTGTACAAACCAGTCAATAACATTGATCTCTGCAGAGGTGGGGACATACCCTTCTTCAAACTTCAAATTACCATCGCGATCATAGATAGGACCTTCAAAAACATCGAATTCCTTATTTTTCATCTGCTCCTTTACATTCTCAACTTGATTTAGCATTTCATCTGTTATAAGTTCACCTGTTCTGGCAATTGTGCATCGACGGATATCAAATGCTCCTTGCTGATTAACACACTTATAATTCCCTTGCACTGTTTCATCAATCAGTTCGATCAAGGCCTCCCAGTCCGCACACACAGCGCTAATCCACACGTCAGGAGCCAGTTCCATTACGTCTGCATTACAACCAAATACAGGAATCCCTTCGCTCTGGCACATATCGACGATGGGTTTAGGCGTATCCTGAAACTGCGCAATTACATCACAGCCGGAATTGATCAGTTGGGATGCCGCTGTAGTTGCGAGACCACTATCGTCCCATGCACCAGTGAACACAACATTGGTTTCTGCATCTGCATTGATGCGTTGTGCACCCAATTCAAAAGAGTTAATTGCAATCATAACATCAGGGACTGGCATGGAAGCTACAAAGCCAAGAGAGCCACTGCTGGAAGTCATTCCTGCAAGCATTCCGCAAAGATACCAAGGATCCCATTGCTGACCGTTGGAAACAGAGAAATTGTCATGATTCTGATCGGAGTTACCAAGGTAGTAGAAAGCTACATCTGGATGTCGTTCAGCGACATTAATGGTGGCATCAAGGAAGCCGAACTGAGTAGAGATTACAATTTTACAGCCCTGACTAATTAGCTCTTCAATAATACCCTCTGCATCAGATGTGTCAGAAACGTTTTCTTTTACTACTGCTTTCAGACCAAGATTTTTTTCAATCTCTTGTGCTAAACCATAGCAAGCATAATTGTAACCATAATCATCTTTTACGCCTGCAAGAAGAATTGCTACCTTTTCTGCGCCGGCGCCAGGGGAATCATCAGTAGCAACAACATCAACATCTTCATTTACAGGAGTGGCAACATTTCGGCTGCAAGCCATAAGAGAAGAAGCAAGAAGTAAAAGCGTCAATAGTAAAATAAATACCTTTTTAATTTCTCTCATTTTGTTTTCCCTTTCTTGATTTGTAATATTTGTTCTGACATATCGTCAGCAACAACCTGTAAGGTTTCAGGCATGGCCGGTTGTTTTGATGAAGATACTACTGCCAAGGCAAATAGAGTGAAAAGATACGGGAACATCATCGTGACATAAGGGGAAATTGGGATTTGCTTGATCTGAAAAAAAATCTGTAAAGTCTGTGCAAGCCCAAACACATATGCAGCAATATAAGAACGGAGTGGACGCCATGCGCATAGGACGACGAGAGAAGATGCGATAAAGCCTCGCCCATTAATCATATCGTTAGACCAATTCATAGTAGCAAATATACTCATCTGTGCTCCACCAATGCCCGCCATAGCACCAGCAAAAAGAACAGAAGCATAGCGGACAAGCCTAGGATTATAACCATAGGCAATTGTAACCTCCGGGTTTTCGCCCGATGACCTAATTACTACACCAAGCCTTGTTTTGAAGAAAACATAATGAATGATTAGCGGCAAGATAAATGAAAAGTAGCAAAGCAAATCCTGATTAAAAAATGCAGGTCCGATAATCGGGATTTTGGAAAGAAGCGGAAGTGGGACTTTGGAGAATCCTTCCAATTTTACGCTAAGAAGAGGGATGCCAAAAAAAGCTGTAAGTCCCTGTGCAAGAAAGTTCAAGACAAAGGCAGACGCAAACATATTTGCTTTACAATCAATAGAAAGAAATGCTTGAAGCAGAGCGATGAACATCCCGGAAAAAGCTGCAACCAAAACAGCAAGAGGAAGACTCTGTGTATATGCTGCAACACCAAATGCAGCACATGCTCCACAAAGCATACTACCTTCTACACTGAGACTGGTAATACCGGATTTTTGACCGACCATATCTCCACAGATTGCATATAAAATAGGTGTGCCGCCAATGATTGTTGAACTCAAAACAGCAATTAAATCATTCATTTGTATTCGTCCTCCTGCTTCCCAAAATCATGATTGTCAACAGAATTGCTGTTAAAAGGATTTGAATGGATGCCGAGGGCAACCCGGTATTGATCTCCATTGAGTTGCCCATAACCTGAATGATAGCAATCAGGAATGATGCAAGTATAGCTAAAAGAACATTATTTTTAACAATTCCTGCAGCCAAAAAGCCCATGAAGCCAAGGGAAACGCCTGTGCCTGTTTTTACGCGGCCTTCAACGCCAACAACCAGAATCGCTCCAGCCAAACCAGCAACTAGGCCCGCAATTAAAAACATAATTGTCTGATATTTTTTAACATTTATGCCGGCGTTTTTAGCCGCGTTCTGATTGCCTCCAATTGTACGAATGTAAAATCCTATTCTTGTTTTGTAAATTACAAACCATATAATGAACGGTAATATCAGCGCAATTATAAAGCAGAGATTTGCTCGTGTTCCGAAAAGCATTCTGAGGCGATATGTATCCGGAACGGTTGCGGTTTGCGGATATCCATAGCCATGTGGATCACGAAGAGGACCATAAATCATAGATGCAATGAAGTACTGCATGACATAGTTCATAAGAATCGTCGTGAGAGTCTCGTTCATATTAAGTTTCATCTTAAGGATAAGCGCAGCAGCAGCCCAAAGCATACCGAAAAGCGCTCCAATAAAAAGAATAGAAACAATCCCAAGATATCGTGGAAGAGTTGTGATCAATGTACTTCCCACAAAAGCTGCTGCTAACGCTCCACAGGCTAATTGTCCTTCACCACCAGCATTTGCAAGTCCAACACGAGAAGGAAGAATGCTCGCTATCGATGTCATAATAAGGGGGGTTGCACGAACAATGACCTCTCCGATTCCATATGTGCTTCCAAAAATCGAGAGAAGCATCGTATAGTAAACATTGATAGGATTATTTCCCTTCCATGCCAGAAGAATGCCGAATATAATCATAGGAATAAGCGCGCAAAGAAAGACACGAGCAATCGGAAACCTTAAAATGTAGTCAATTTTTCGTTTCATTTTCAAGTGTCATCTCCCTTCAACATGATTCGGCCGATTTGTTCTTGAGTAATCTTCTCCGGAAGATAGCTTCCATATATCTTATGGTTAGCTAATACGATAATCCGGTCGCATATTGAAAAGAGCTCAGATACATCTTCTGATATGAACAGAATAGCTGTGCCCTTGCGTCTTAAGTCAAGCAGCGTATTATGTACTGCTTTCACACTTCCAACGTCAAGCCCCCTACTTGGATAGCTCACCAAAAGAATCTTTGGATTTGAGATCGCCGCGCGCGCAAAAATCATCCGTTGCAAATTGCCACCAGATAGCTGAATTGCATATCGATCGGGAGATGGAACTTTCATGTTTTTGATTACATCATACTGATAGAATTTATCTCTCATTGCAGCCCAATCAATGTTTAGTCCCTTCCTTTCAACGGGAATTCCGACAAGCGCCATATGCTGCAAAATAGAAAATGACTTTATAACATGATCTTTAATCGGGTCTTCGGTCACTATTCTCATTCCAGCTTGAATGCGGCTTATCGTATTGCTGTTGGAATGATCTATCCCCGAAATTGTAAGTTGACCACTATGTATTTTTCTCATTCCGAATAGTGCTTCTACCAGCTCGCGTTGACCATTGCCCGAAATTCCTGCGACGCCAAGAATTTCGCCTTCATTCATGCAAAGAGAAGATTTATAAATGATATCCTGATTGTGATTGTCGCGAATTGAGGCATCGCGAAGCGAAAGGAGTGGTACGTTAGAATGAGTGGTTGGTTTGACCGCCATTTCATCATAACGTTTATATTCGAGATTCAGATCGGCACTATCAGTATTTAACATCGAAGCAACGATTTTTTCTTCGGAGAAGGTATCTTGGCGATAAAATGTGTCTACGAGTCTTCCCTGTCTTAGAACCGTGATAACATCGGCAACATCAATAATCTCTTTAATTTTGTGTGTAATCAGAATAATTGCATAGTTATCCTTTTTGAGTTGGAGGAGCATATCCAAAAATGCGCGGATTTCATGTGGCGCAAGAACGCTTGTTGGTTCATCAAAAATAAGAACACGGGTATTTTCGCTCATTAGGACTTTAAGAATTTCAACATGTTGCCTCTGTCCTAAGTCGAGTTTCCAAACATCGGCGTTGGGATCAACATCAAGGTTGTACTTATGAGATAAGTCTAAAATTCGGTTATACAATAGGGTTCGGTCAATCCTATTTCCAAAAGATGGGTTGGATAAAAAAACATTGTCAATTACAGAGAATGCAGGGATCAGGCGGAAATCCTGAAAAACCATACCAATGCCTTTTTCTCTTGCAATAGAAGCAGACCATTGTTTCATTGGCTGCCCATCTATTAGGATCTCTCCGCTGCTTGCTGGATAGACTCCATAGAGCATTTTCATCAATGTACTCTTACCCGCGCCATTTTCGCCTGCAACCGAATGAATCGTGCCTGCTTCAATTTTAAGATTGATTTTGTCGCAGGCTTTTAATGACCCGAAGACCTTTGATAAACATCTTGTTTCAATAATTGGAACAGACAAGTTCTCTCCTCCCTTAATTTGAAAACAACTTGCAGGGTTTTAATGCCATACTATTGCGTTGCAAAAACGTTCAGTCATAAAATTACGCTATAAGATCAAATATAACGTAGTGGCTCAATAATCTTGTCAATTTCCGCAAAAAGATCTGTAGTAATATTCCAAGAAAGGCAATTTAGATTCTGATGTAATTGAGTTACACTGCTGACACCCGCAATAATTGTTGTGACTTCTTCTTTCTGACGCAACCAGTTAATCGCAAGTTCGTTAAGCGGGTGGCCGCAGTTATCTGCAAGTTTGCGTAACTGCTTTGCGACGGCATCATATTTAGCGAAGAGCGGCTGGGAAAACTTGGGGTTTTCATTGCGAATATCTCTTGTGCTTAGTTTTCTCAGGCCACTCGTAAGGAGACCCTGAAATAAAGGACTGTAGGGAAAAAACGCCTGTCCTTCTTTTTTTACATGGGGCAACACTTCATCTTCCGTTTTATATTCAAGATTAATATTGTGGTAAGAACTTGTATTGCGCTCTAGCATATTATACAGCGACTGTTGACCATTGATTTCAATCATCTCTTCAAACTTGATTACATCTGCTTGTGAGAAGTTTGAGAGTCCAATATAACGGATTTTTCCTTCTTTTTTAATTTCCTTCAGGGCTGCAACGGTCTCCTCAATGGGCGTTTCATGATCTGGCCAATGAAGTTGATAAAGATCAACATGGTCAGTTTGCAGCCGCATAAGAGATTCATCTATTTCTTCAAGAATGTTTTTATAACTCAAGTCATTCCTGGTCTTACGGTTCTCATCCCACCTAAGCCCGCATTTGCTAGCAATAAATATGCGGTCGCGAAGATTATGTTTTTTCATAATTTTTCCTAGGATTATCTCAGAATGAGTAAACCCGTAAACGGGGGCAATATCAAATACATTGATACCTGCGTCTAATGCAGACAGGACAATTTGTTCCGTGCTGGCGTCATTGGAACCGTCCCAATCGCCGCCGAAGTTCCAACAACCAATGCCAATGACAGACATAGGTTCTTCGATTTTACAAGGATTTTTATAAAGCAAGATCTTTACCTCCCTAAATATTTTTGTACAATAGTACCGAAACAAGCTAGAAACGAGCTTTTGCGGCAACTATTCAATCAGATATCTCAACGTGGTCCAGAGGCAGTGGACATCAGCCAGCATCAAATTATGGCGATTTGTTCGGCTTACAGGAAAAGGGGGAACAAATAGAACGTCTTGCTTGCGTGAGACGGTCTTCTGTATTATCTGCTCCTCCTGCGGCAGCAAACCGCCCATGTTTAGGATCACCCGCGCAAGCTGGTGTCCTTAATTCCTTTGTTCTGCCTGTCCACAGTTGTGGGGCACTCCTATAATATAGTCGTGGGTGCAGCCGCGGATATCAACGTAGTCTCATTTTATCTTAAAACTGAAGCGGTTAGAATGCGGGAGTAAGTTGTCGGCCAGAAGTCACCTAGACCAGCAGACCCATAAGGGAGTCTGTTTAGTTGCCTCTTTCATTTGCGGCATTCGATTTGCGCAGGTAGCGCCAACATGTGCGGTCGTGCCACTCAGGAAATTGAAAAGTCATTGAGAAAATGCCGCAAAGCGACAGCCAATCACGAGGAGGGAGTGAATGAACGCAGTGGAAATTGATGTTTCTAGTGGAAAAGTATGGTATCTGCTCTGCGGTCAATGGGTGAAGTGATATTACTACCACTGGAATTTCTCCCCCCCCGAAATCGGTTTCGAGAAGATAGGCGGCGTTTGGGTAACCCCGCGTCGTCATGGAAGTCACGGTGAGCCGTGTCACGTGTCAGTAGTATCGCTATCCCTCGACGCGGGGCTACGTGGCTTCGTCATCACCGTAAAAATGGTGCATAGTTACGGGAAAAACGAAGTTCAGCTTGTCCAAACACAGCAAAACGATGTCATAAAGCTCAACGAATTATGACCTTAACTGTTAGTTCAAAGGACTTTTTGGCCTGCAATAAACTTAGCAGCAATGTCACGATCATCAGAAAGGGTAACCATTCTCTCCACTCGCTCATAGGTGGTTCGTTTGCAGAAATCTGCGACACGGCTGTCGTCAAGAACAACTGCATCAAACTCATAATCCTTCTCAAAGCTGCCGACTTTACCCCAGAAACTGCCGCCACCCTTTGTTGCAAGATAGAAGGCACTTGTCAAAGGCAGGAAATCTCGGGTAGCATTTGGATCTCCGTTTCTTTCGGTATACGCCCAACGAACCTTAGACGCCAGCATTGCATCGCTAATGGCGCGCATAAGACTCAGATGGTTGCCGCCAGAAGCATCAGTACCCAGGCATACTTTCGCCCCAGAACGGATATAGCGCAAGATAGGGGCAGCCGTACCAGAACCACCAAGGTTGGAGTTAGGACAATGGGCAATCCAAATGTTTCTGTTGCAAAGGAGTTCAATTTCCTCCTCGGAAGAAAACACACAGTGAGCCATAATCGTAGGTACTACAGTGCCAAACATATCGTACTGATCATATGCCTGACCATAGAATTGAATGTCTGGCTTAAGTTCCATTACCCATTGGATTTCATCCAGACCTTCAGACAAATGTGACTGGACAGGGACATTGTACTCTTTCATCAGTTTCGACAGTCCTTCCATAACCTCATCCGTACAAGAAGGAACATATCTGGGAGTAATAATGGGCTTTACGAGATCATATCGTCCAACGGTATTTTCCAACCAAAGCTTAGTCTCATTTAGAGATTCTTCAGTTGATTCAATCAGCCCTTCCATAGAGTTTCGATCCATATTAACTTTGCCAATATAAGCAGCGAACCCTTTCTCCGCCATGATCTGCATCAGCAGCTCGGTTGCTTTACGATGTAGACTAGAAAAGGCGACAAAGCGAGTAGTCGTTGTATGAAGTAGGTCGTTGGCAAGACGCTCGTACGCTTTTTTTGCATACTCCAAATCGGCATAACGACTCTCATCGGGGAATGCATATCTAGAAAACCAACTTGACCAGTCAGAGTTCTCAATGTTCTGTCCAAGACCACGGAAACCATATTGCGGTGCATGCATATGCATATCACACATACCAGGAACTATTAGATTGGAACCGTAGTCATAGACATAAATGTCTTTAAATTCATCAGGGAGTTCAGAATAAATGCCTTCTACTTTTTTGTTCTTGCAGACAAGATAGCAATTTTCGCGGAACACGAAATGATCAACATCGGGGGTATAGACAATCGTTCCCTTTAGTGCAAAAATGTTTGACATAAATATAATCCGCCTTTCTATCGATTGCATCGATGCGTGTAAATATAATCCGGATGTTTTCGCCGTCGTAGATCGTTTAATGTCTAATATAGTATCTATCGGGGTGTTTACGTGATACACAGACCCTATGTGGGAGAGTCTGTACAGATATTGATCACGCATAAATATGAAGTTGCTCTTGCCTTAGATTGAAAACTTCAGCACCAAGCTAAAGAAACGTCAGACAGGAAGAGTAACACAATTAAGGAAGAGCGCAGAAATAAAAGGAAATGTCAAAAAATTCTTGCGCGGCCGGAGAATTCGCCAAAATACTGCGCCATGACATCAAAAATGCAGTATATTTATAAGCAATCCCCAAATGCAGCAAATTATTTATTGACGCGGTGAGAAAGGGGTTCGGTAGGGGGGACCACGCATATTGATTTCCTTCAAATTTGAACCTCCTACTACAATACATTGCTTGGAGAGCTTGACTGAGCGTCGAGGAACCGACATCTGACATCATCCCTTTACAGCGCCAGCAGAAATTCCTTCAATAATGTGCTTATTAAATATAATATAGAGCGCTATGGTTGGAAGCACCACGACAACAATTGCAGCAGACAATGTCTGCCAAGAACCCTGCTGGGCACTTGCATAGCTCATTAGAAATGTACTGAGGACCTTCAGGTTACTTTTCGGCATATACAGGTATGGAATATACATATCGTTTATAATATTCACTGTCTTGATAATCAGGATTGTTGCTGTTGCAGGTTTTAACAGCGGAAAGACTATCTGGGTGAAAATTCGGAAATAACCACATCCATCAATCAGAGCACTTTCTTCGAGCTCATGAGGGACTTGAGCGATGAACTGACGATAAATATATAGTTGCATTAAATCTGCCGCAATGTAAATTATAATTGGAGCTCCAAGGGAATTGTAGAGACCTAGGCTTTGTATGACTTTGAATCTGGAGATTTCCATAACAAAGCTTGGCACCATCATTCCAAGGAAAAAAAGTGATAAAACAGCGCGCTTAAAGCGAAATTCAAATCGTTCAAGGATATATGCTGTAACAGATCCGAGAATTATATTAAAAAACAAGCTTAAAGCAAGGATAAAAATGGTGTTTCTGACTGCTAAAATCAGATACTTTGAAGCAAAGACATTTTTATAATTCTCTAATGTGATTTCATTTAGTGGCGGTAGTAGCAGCGGTGAAACTGTGACCATATGCTCTTTTGTCTTAAACGAAGTGAATAAAACTACAATCAGCGGACCGATAACAAGCATAACTATGAAGAAAGAAACGAGATATTTATATAAATTTATAATCTTCATTTTTTCGCTCATTTCGCGCCTCCAATTATTTTCGAAGTGAGTCGTTTTTCAGAAAAATAAACGACCACTACTAGCGCCATAATTATGACAGCCATTGTTGAAGCCATACCAAAGTCATAAAACTTAAATGCTGTATCGATGGTATATAGCGTAAATGTTGAAGACGCATAGCCGGGACCGCCCTGTGTCATAATAAATGGAATCTCAAAATGTTGTAGTGTGCCTCGAATACAATCGAAAAGTACAAAATCGATTACTAGTGCCATAGAAGGAAGCTGGATATAGCGAAACTTTTCGAAAGTAGTAGCACCGTCGATCTCTGCAGCTTCCAGCAACTCATTGGGCACAGACTTCAGCCCGGCGCTGAACAAAATCACATGGTAACCGCTAAAACGCCACAAGGATACAAAGCATAGTGTCAGATTGACAACCTTTGGATCAGATAGCCAGCCTTGAATATAAGCCCCTAGACCCAAAAAGTTCAACACAGCATTAAATGCACCATTAACGGGCGAGAAAAAGTAAGCAAATGCATAAGAAATACCAACACCGCTGATGATGAAGGGCAAGAAGATGATAACCTTAACGATCTCACGCCCCTTCATCTTAGAATTGAGCATTACAGCGATACCGAGTTCAAATGGTATAGCGAGCATATGCACCAGCAGATATAAACCATTATTCTTAAGCGAAATCCAGAGATCAGGAGAGTTTGTAAAGACTTTTATATAGTTTCTCAAACCGATAAATTCGTTGGATTGAGATATCCCATCCCATTTATAAAAACTGATTCTGAATAATTCAAATGACGGGTATACGACAAACATCAATAATAGAAGGACGGGAATCAACAAAGATATCATTATAAACTGTCTCTGTTTTGATGCTAAGATCGACATAAGAGCACCTCATTTATTTGGTCGATTGTAAAATGAAGTTGGACACCTAAGAAAAAATCCATAGTGATTTTCCCCACATGGTAGAATGAAGTTTGCACACAACTTCTTCCAAGGGAGGGCAATCACTGAGGAACTGTTTGACGAGTTCCTCGACTCTGTTTACGCAGCCGAAGGCTGCGGCA
>ERZ1673752.3483-NODE-3483-length-14993-cov-9.808140_pt1 | contig 14993 bp, 11 predicted proteins | sample MGYA00580195_ERZ1673752 | MGnify/ENA primary metagenome ERZ1673752 (study PRJEB41218, sample SAMN15661744) | gut metagenome | host: Homo sapiens | place: Canada: London | collected 2015-08-20/2019-03-30 | study: EMG produced TPA metagenomics assembly of...
TCAGTTGAGGGAACAGACCGAATGTTACCACCAGCGCAACGCCCAGCAAGAAGGCATACACGGAGTATTTTGCGCGTGGGTTGGGGTTGGCATTCATTTGCTGCATGCGTTTCTGTTCTTCTTCCGGATTGATTTCGCCAGATGCCACCTTGGTTTGGTAGATGGGGTCGTCTTCCAACTCTTTGCCTATTCGGTTCTGCACAAATGCTGCCACGAGGATGGCTACGAAAGAGGCAGGAATGCACACAATTAACACATCGGCCAGGTCGATGCCTTTCAAGCCCAAGATATCTGTACTGATGATGGCTGCTGTAGCGGCACTCACAGGACTGCCGGTGATGCCCAGCGAAGCAGCAATGACGCTGACACTCAACGGTCTTTCTGGTCTAATTTTGTTGGCCTGGGCTATCTCAGAAATGATGGGGAGCAGTGAATAACAGGTGTGCGCCGTGCCTGCCAACAGGCAGAACATCCAGCATGCCAACGGACCGTAATAGGTGATTTGACTGGGATGCTTGCGCAGGAACTTGCCCGTGACACCCACCAGATAATCTAAACCTCCCGTGGCTTGTAGGGCTGAGGCTGCTACAATAACCGAAACAATGATCATCATCACATCGATGGGTGCTTTTCCCGGTGCCAGACCGAAGACAAAGACCAATAAGAAAGTACCTACCATACCGTAGATACCCATGCCGATGCCGCCAACGCGGGCACCAATGAAGATGAACCCAAATACAATGAGTAATTGTAAGATGATGAGTGTAGTAGCCATTTGTTTTTACTTACAGTTTTAATAATTCGAACGCAAAGTAAAGGAATCTACCCTGATTTTTTGTTTGTTTTTATGTTAATTAATGTAATAGTTAACACTAATTAACTCGCATAGAGGGTGCGATGTTTCTTTTTGTTACTCCCGTTATATTGCGTTCGTGAAATGTCCGTGTGCCATCTGCTATCAACAAGAATAAATTCGATATCAACAATCGCATCATCTTTGCCATCAAGCATGGTATAATATGGTGGTGGATGTTGTCTGGGTAGTTAGACTTTAGATTGGGAAGCCTGTTCTCTCTATGTGAAAGGTTTGAATGGGTTAAGGTTAGAAAATTTTACCGAATGCGATGTTAATGAAAGTCTTGGTTAGTATTTTCATATCGAACCACCATGACCGATGTTCCAGGTAATACAAGTCGAGATCCAGTCGTTTCAGCATCTTCTCCATGGTGTCTGTGTAACCATTGTACAAGGTAGCGTAGGAAGTGACGCCTGGCCTGATTTGATAAAGATAGGCGTACCTGGAATCATGCTTCATGATTTGGTCGATGTAAAACTTTCGTTCTGGTCGTGGTCCGATGAAGGCCATGTCCCCTTTGACTACATTCCACAGTTGCGGCAGTTCATCCAAGTGATGTGTGCGCAGATATCTCCCTATTTTGGTCATGCGCTTGTCGTGTTGGTGTCTGTAAAGTTGCGGTCCATCCTTCTCTGCATCGATGCACATGCTGCGAAATTTGTAAATGGTGAAAGGTCGGCCGAAGCGTCCGATTCGTTCCTGTTTGAAGATTACGGGCCCGCCGTCTTCACGCTTAACCAAGCAATAACAAAGCAGAAACAAAGGTGAGAAAACTATCAGTGCTATGGTAGCTATCAAGAAATCGGCAGCGCGCTTGATGTTACGCTCCAACTCGTTCATGCCATCGGGAATGAACCGAGAGTTCTTGATGTCGTCATTGTATTTGATGTAGGGCGGGATTGTCTTCACCTTGTGAACTTTTTCCATATAACGCAGCTTTTCCTGCTATATTGCATGAACGCCCTTAATAATCTACATTTATGTTTAGTGTTTGTTTCTTGCGAAGCCTATAGCTGTCCCATTTTACCTTGGCTACTTTTATGAAATAGGTGGGCAGGAAGCCGAATAAGAAAAACAAGCAGGCCTTGAGCGTAGCATAGCCCAAAATCTGTTTGTATATACTGATGTTATATCTTATGAGTGAAGTTTTGTTGCTTGAAATGGAGTTTTGATGTTTTCGATAATAGGCCAGAGGTTGTGTGACAGGGTAGCAAATTCTTATATCTTTGAGAATTCTCATAAACAATCCCCAGTCTTGACGCTTGTTGATGAGAGGCATGTAGTACTTCTTCCCCAGCAATTTAGTATCATAAATCGCTGTGAGACATCCTATTTTGTTGTCGCGTTTGTACATTTGGTAGGTAATCTTGCTTGGTGAGTGAAAAATACCGATGATGGAATTGGCTTCGTTGACAATGTAGTAGGATGAGCTGCAAAGTGCGCATCGCTTTTCTTGCATGAAAGCAATCTGCCGCTCTAATTTGGCGGGATGCCACATGTCGTCACTATCGCAAAATGCGATGTAACGTCCTTGAGCACGTATTATCCCTTCATTTCGAGCCACAGCTGGTCCAGAGTTTTTGTCTAAGTAGAATATCTTAATTCTGCTATCTGTTTGCTCTAACTCGTCAAGTACTTTGTGAGTTTCTTCCTGCGTGGAACAGTCGTCAATGATCAGGATCTCTATGATTTGATAAGTTTGCCGTAGCACACTCTCTACACACGCTCGCAAGTATCTGCCAGCGTTGTAGCAAGGGATGATGACGGAAACTAAATCGGTATTCATAAGTTGTTTATTCTATAATTCCAACGAGTTGTCTTTAAGCAAAAAATCATAAATACTCATGGTAGTGATACCTTGTTCATTTCTTGTTACAGGACATTCTTCACCTACAATGATAATTTTCTTAAACGAGTCATCAATGTGATGAAGTGAAGCCTTCTCTTGTTTTACTTTTTCTTCTGTTTCCATGCGGTAAGCTGACTGTATGTAATATCTCATGCTGCCAAGGTTACATACAAAATCAATTTCTAAAGCTACTCTGACACGTTGTCCATTGCTGTCCATATATGAAATAGGCATCGACCCAATATCTATATTGAAACCTCTGCACCTTAATTCGTTGTATATAAGGTTCTCCATGAGGCGCGTTTTTTCGTATTGACGAAAATTAATGCGTACATTGCGCAGTCCTAAATCCATGAAGTAATATTTCATAGGAGTGTTGATATATTGTTTGCCTTTTACATCATATCTCATAGCTTTTTCTATGAGAAACGAGTCACATAGATAGTCGAGATAACTTTTAATGGTTGGATATGATATAGTTGACTTCTTTTTGCTTTGATAGGTGTTTGCCAATTTGTTAGGATTTGTTAAAGAACCTACATTTGACGATAATATATTGAGTAGTTCTTCTAAATCGTCATCATTGCGTATGGCATACCTGTCTTTGATGTCTTTGATGTAAGTTTCTGTAAAAAGCAATTTTAAAAAATTTACTTTTTGTTCATCAGAGTTAAACGAAAGAATTTGTGGCAACCCTCCATAGAGCATATATTCGTTCAGTGCTGATTGAACAGAACCATTATAAGCCGAAAAGAACTCTTGAAAGTTCAAAGGGTAAATTCTTATTTCATAGCCACGTCCTCGAAATTCAGTGATAATGTCTTTTGATAAGAACTTGGCATTACTACCCGTCACATAAATATCAACGTTGTCTAAGTTGAGGAAACCATTTAGCACATCTTCAAAACGTTCTAACAGTTGTACCTCGTCAAGCAAGATATAGTACTTACGCTTATCCGTAATGCGTTCCTCTATATAAGAATATAATGTGTGTGCGTTTCTCAGGTACTCATTCTTAAAGTCTTCAAAGTTAACTTTTAAAATGTGGTCGTTATCAATGCCTTGTTCTTCAAGATAATTTACAAACAGTTTAAACAATAGAAAACTCTTACCACATCTTCGCATACCTGTTATAACCTTTATCATTCCATTATCTTGTAGCGATATAAGTTCCGACAAATATTTTCTCCGCTGTATGATTTCCATATATATGACTTATTGATAGACGAATAGGAAGTATCCTTTTTGCAAAGATACATATTTTAGTAAAATATGAAACATCTATTTTGAATTAAGTGTCATTTGACAGTAAATTTAAAATAGAAGATTTCCTTGCGTTCGTAATGGAGCATTGAAGGAAAATACAATTAGATGGTGGTAGTATTTATTAGTGGATAGATATTTTTATTGTTCAATCATTTTATTGTTTATCAATAGTTAATATTTTCAAGAGCGACTGGTTATAATTTTACAGAGCGGCTATAGTGTACGAATTAACTCATTAATATTTGATATGTAGCCATTGTAGTTTTGCTTATTGTAGACCAGTCGAAGTGTGTATTAACGAGCTTCCAAACTTGCTTGTCGTTTTTTATTTCCTCAATGCATTCTTTTGATTGGCTGATTAACTTTAGCACTTTTTGTATGTCTTTGAAAGTAGCAGTAGGTATCATCCAACCTACATTTGCAATTTTTAGGGGGTCATATAGTCCACCTATGTTAGTTGCTGTGATAGGAGTGTGAATGGACATGGCCGTAAGCAGTGCACCGCTTTTCTTGCATGAAAGCAATCTGCCGTTCGAGTTTGACGGGGTGATACATGTCGTCGCTGTCGCAAAATGCAATATGATCATGGGCATGAGCTATTCCTTTGTTGCGAGCTACGGCTGGTCCAGCGTTCTTGTTCAGGTAGAATATCTTTATCCTGCTGTCCGATAGTCCTAACCCGCACAGCACCTGACGGGGCTCTACCTGCGTGGAGCAGTCGTCGATAATCAGTATCTCAAGGTTTTGGTAAGTTTGCCGTAGCACACTCTCTACGCACGCCCGCAGGAAGCTGGTGGCATTATAGCAAGGGATGATGACGGAAACTAAATCTTGAGTCATGGTTGTATTTAATTAATTTGCAAAATTATAACCTATATTTTTTGAATACTTTAAATCAACCAAATTACCCATTTCCATAAGATATTGATTGGTGTAATAATTCATTAAACCGCCAAGACTTGTAAATGTTAGCTCACCAAACCAAACTTTATTTTCAGCTTCGTACAAATCAACCCTCACTTGTGGGAAAGGCTTTGATAGTTTTGCAGCTATTTTTATCATTTCATCAAGGTGTATAGGTTTAGGAAGTGGGGTAGTTGCAATCTGAAAATGTTTGGTGCCTCTCATGTTATATGGCTGGAAAGTCCAAGTTAAATCATAACAACCTAAGCAAGTTGTAGATGCATGTCGATTGTAACATACTAGAATAGAATGCGGTTTACCATTAAAACACCATATTTTATAATCGATAAGCGACGTATCTTTCGCTTGTTTATGAAGTACTTTTTCGGCAATAATTCGTGGTGGAATATTTTTGTACTGCGGTTCTGCTGATAATGCTCCAATATTCTTTCGAGAAATCCACTCCTCTAATATCATATAAAGATTTTGGTAGTCGGTCTTTGACAATTCATCTTTATTGATTACCTTATTGGTGCCTTTTCCATCACCATTATTTGCTTTAATCATGAACTGCTGAGGCAATAAATTAAAATCTATTTCAGAAGGATGTTTCCAAATTCCATATAAAGGTATAAGAATGTCTTGCAGTCCGCAAAATTTGACATATTCTCTTACTTTATATTTATCAGCGAGATAGGTCCAACGAGATGTATCGCTGTTAAGTTTTAAATAAAGAATTTTCTCATTTAAGCTTTTAGGGTTGCTTAAATTTGGAAGTGTGCCAAATCGGAATAGATAGCGGATACTAACCACTAATTTAGGATGAGAACTGGCGACATTCTCAATGATTTTTATGCATTTAGATAATTTACTTCTTATTCGTTCGTTCATATTCAGTTTTGTGATGTAGAAACGTAATGTTACTGTTTTAGATATATTTTTTTGAAACGATCTTCCGTAAAGAGGCAGCAATCCTTGTTAAAAAGAAAAGAGCGTTATAATTCGTAATGTCATTTGCATATATTAGCACATAAGTCGAAATTTGTTTTAATGCAAGCTGCAATCTAAATGTAAAAGGTCGGTCAAATCTTCGTGAGGAAGATGATGCTCGTTTATTGATATAATAAATGGTGTCAGATGATGTAAGTTCTATCTTGTTTATCCGTTTGGAAATTGTAAACATAAAAATAGAATCTTCTCCTAATTCAAATCCTACAGGAAATCTATCCTCTTGAATTATATTTAGAGGTATTAGTTTCTCACAGGCATTAGACATGAAGCCCCTTGCTGAAAAGATAGAAGGATTTGTTTTATTTTTGTTTTTACTGAATGTTTTGTTTAAAAAACAAGATTCTTGTTGTTTATTTTGTTCATTAATTAATAGTATGTTAGATACGACAATTTTGTTTTTGTCTGACTTCTCTGATAAATTGCGAAGGAAATTATGTGACACCCAATCGTCGTCGTCAATAAAAGTAATGTATTCTCCCTGTGCATTGTCCAACCCTATGTTGCGAGCATTAGATACGCCTGCAACGTCGGTTTGCAAAAGCAGGGTTTTGATTCCCTGAAACTTTTTTCGCAAAAATAACTTAATGTCAGTGTAATAAGGTTCGTTGCATCCATTAAGAACTATAATGACCTCGAAACTTTGCTTGCTAATATCCTGTCTGGCAACACTCTCTAGGCATCTGTAAATATAGTTGGCTGGTTTGTAAGTGGGTATGATGACAGATATTAAATCGGTGTTCATAAGTGGTTTTTTTATAATTCCAACGAATTGTCTTCACATTAACATCACTGAATTTGTAACGAAATCAGCTCTGATAAATATTTATTGCGTGCTATTGTTAGCATTATTTATTACAACTCTTTTTAATTATTCTTATTGCAAAGATAATTATATTTTTGGATATAGGATAGTATTTGTTCGAATGTGCTGTACAGACATCCGCTAATTTCGGACAACAGAATAAGCTTAGTTACATAATTTCTTTGTAAGCAAATGTTTTTATTTAGTATTTGTCATCATGCTGTCGTAACTTTCTCCAATACCTATCTCAAATTTAACGACTATTGCCAGTGAATATTAATTGTAAAGACATGGATTTCTTTTTGCAAAAGAAAGGTTTTACTTCCTAGAATCTTCTCCTCTTAAAGTTTTGTGAAAATCATTTATCAAAATAGTTTTTCAAGTTTTCCCAGCGTATTTGTCATCGAGAATTTTTCCTGTGCGTACAGGTAGGCCGCTCGGGTGTATTCTTCCCGCGTGTTTTTATCCTTCAGTAGTAGTAGTGCATGAATAATTTCCTCGGCACTTCCTGGTTTGATGACGATGCCGGTTTCCCCATTGGTAATGGTTTCCGTGTTACCACCAACTTCTGTAACGATGGCAGCGCAACGCATGTTGATAGCCTCAAGCAGAGCCATGGAGTGGTTTTCATTGAGGGTGGGAAACAGGAAGATGTCACTGTCTTTGAGCAACTCGTATACATCTGTTCTGTTGCCAAGCAGGAACAGCCGTCGCTGATCCATCTCTTCTGTACATTGCTCACGGTAATGTTGTAGGTATTCACCGCTGCCGATGATGACAAACATGTAATCGGGATCTTTCATCTTCTTGATGGCCTCGATGATATATTGATGCCCTTTGCGTACATCGACTCGTCCTACAGAAGCTACAATTATTTTGTCTGTCGGGATATTCAGTTCCTTTCTTAGCTTTCCTGATGGGATGCTGTCAATATTAATGTTGGGAAATGTATTGTAAATGACCCCTTTGTTAGCGTGTTTGCGAGCCAATTTCAATGGCCTCACAGTGGTCTGTTCAGCCTGACAGACAGTGAAGATGCTGTCAGCCATCCTTATTTCTAATGGTTCAATGATGTATTTCAGAATTATTTTTCTGATGCTGGAGCCTGGCACATCCCAGTCAGAACCATGGACACAAAGAATTGTTTTCTTTACATTTGATAACTTCGCTGCTAAAACCATTAGAAATCCAATATATTGCAGCCCTCTGACAAAAGCAATATCTGCGTGTTCGGCATTGATGTGCTGGATGTAAAAACGGACGAACTTAAATGCTTTCACGGGGTTGTAGTGCAATACGGCATCACTTGTACCAATCTCTACGAAGTTAAATTTTTGGGAAAGGTACGAGTTCATGATGTTTCGGTGTACCGTTTTAGGACCACCTTCTTTATATATTGTGTCAATCAATAGAATTTTCTTCATAATCTCGTATTCTGTTCTTGTTCAGTCTGTTCAACTTGTTTTATGCTCTCTTACTCTTCATTATCTATTGCTGCTTGGTGTTTACGATAGTAAGTTTCGCTATGAGCCGCAACGAGCATGAAGAATGAAATGAGCCAGATGGCATTATAAAACACAAAAAATACGCCGTCCAGTATATAAATTAGTCCGAAGGTAAAGAAATAAAAGTACATCTTGTCATGGTACTGTTTATACCTTTTCCATTGGCGCATTGTAAACGACGCCATTAATGCTGTGTATAGTCCCAGTCCTACAATCCCCATATTCACGAAAGCTTCCAAATAAGAGTTATGGGAAATCTGTCTAGCACTAGATACACTTTGATAATTGCCACTTCCAACTCCAAGAGGCATGTTTCGCAGTGCAACTTTCGTGGCATCATATACCAACATCATTCTACTATCTTCTCTCACGTCTGTTTCAGCCCGTTGTTTCAAGAAACTATTTTCATAGATATTGAGAATTTGTCCTGAAAGAGCCACGATAACAAGGACTGCTGCTAAAGAAAACTGGACTTTCTTTTTCAATTGCACGCCTCTTATGTAACGCTCATATAAGAGCATACCATAAAGTGGAACTTGTATAATGATAATCTGTCGAGATGCTGTAAGTAGAGAAACGCCAAATGAAGCAGGAAGCATCAGCCAAAAGGAAGTAGCCCATAATCGCTTTGTCCATCTATTTTTTGTTATCTGCCAGAGCATAAACGATAAAAAAGTGACATAAAAAGTGTAATATGCCATGGTATTGGCATTTAGCACCTCATCATTCAGTCGGTCGCTGTCATCGACCATCATAGTGAATATGTTGTGAATGGCGTAATTCCATGCGCTGAGGTAGAGAATGATGTAGGTGAAGTAAATGAACTTTTGGTATTTGGAATAACGAGAAAGAATCGATACAACATAGACCATCATAGCTGCTCCCAAAACCTGGTGTACTTCGTTTGCTGCTAAATCCTTGTCATCCGCCCAAAAATAAGCGATACAATCCCAAAGTAGCAAGGCGTACAAAATCTTTTCGTATAGGTTTGTTTTAAAACCTTTGTTGATAAGCGTGCATAATAGCACAGCCATAGGAATGGCAACATAGAGTCCAACCTTGTTCGCTGTAGGTGAATAAAGGCTTGCAAATGCAGCAAAGTACAAGCAGAATATGCTTGTACAAATGTAGAGGTCTACTTGGATAAATCTTAACCTTTTTAGCTGCATGTTTATTATATTCTGTTGGCAACCATGGAAATGAAGCGTTTCATGGAAAGTTTCAAACCATTGGTGTGAATACCCAGCTCTTTGCAAGCCTGGCTCACTTCCCTGATTCCATCTTTATACGCTTGTGCGTCCTTGGTGCTTGCTCCGCCAGTAGTCATGGTGACAAAATCCATGGGAATATATTTTGTATGTATGTGATGTCGGTGAATATAACGTGCAATGAGTTCAAAGTCACCAGCTATTTTGTACGTCGGGTCATAAGCGCCGTATGCTTTGATGATTGATCGCCTAACATAGAAAGAGGGATGTGGTGGAGCCCAACCAAATTTTAGGAGATATGGACGGAAAATCCTGCTATTGCAACGATAGGAACATACATCAGGTGTCTCTTTCTGAACAGTGTGTATATCACCGTACACCGCATCTATATCATCTGTAAATGCTTTTACTATCTTTTCAACCACGTCATTTGTTGTGAACCAGTCGTCAGAGTTTAAGAGACCTACAATGTCACCAGTGCTTCTTTCTATTCCTTTGTTCATTGCATCATAGATGCCGTTATCTGGCTCAGATATCCAATGAAACTTTCCATGGAGCCTTCTTTCAAATCTGTTCTCATATTGTCTCAACTTGTCAACTGTGCCATCTGTAGAGTTGCCGTCTATTACGCAGTACTCTATGTCTGGGTATGATTGTTGCAGAACCGACTCAATGGTTCTGTCCACAGTCTCTCTGCTGTTGTATGTCGCGGTGATGATCGAAACTTTCATAGGTTCATACAGTTATTTTGATTTCTCTGTATCAATTTCAATACAAATGTTTTGGCCAATATCTTTTCTTTTTGATTTAAGAGTATGCAATATACCATAGGAATGCAAGTCAATAAAGCTATAACGCAGACCACGGAAAGTCTAAGAAAAGATGTGTGCATATTTATCTTAACAAGTGTAGGGATGACGGGCAGTAGCAATGTCATGGCAAAGCAAGGAAAAAGTACCTCCTTAAAGTAGTTGACGTATTTGAAATTAAATTGTTGATGCGTGATGATGAGGCATGCTGTCTGAAGGATTATCGAAAAAACAATGGTAATAACAAAAGAACTCACAGCTCCATATCCTATTTTAAGAAAGATATAGCACACAGGAATGAGACAGAGGTTAATGGTGGTACTTACAATCTCGTAAAGTTTTATCTTTCCTGTTGCCAGTGTAATCTGTGTGCAGGGAGTGTTGAGCGTACAAATCAACGCATCAAAAAGCATTAAGACGCAAAAGATGTTGGTATTGGTCGGAATATGATGACCCAACCATAAGTTGAGGATATAGTCAATCTCCAAACATAACGGAGTAGCCAGAATTAGCATGAGCGCATAACATATCTTGGACTCTGTAAACATCAGGTATTGTGCTCTTCGATTGTCTTGTGCAGCCACCGAATTAGATATTTGAGGTGCAAAAGCAATTGACACATTAGAGGAGAACTGTCCCACAGCACTGCTTACTTGCATCGATATTCCGCGTGCGGCATTAACGATAGGACCGAAGAAATTGTTCAGCAACAGACTTATACCTTGTCCTCTAAGCATGAATGCCAACGTGCCCATCATGTTCCATCCCGTAAATGCCAACAACGAACGGGCGGTTTGCCGGTTTATCTTTCTACTTAAATGAATATAACGGAAAGACAGTTTGGCATATCCATGGTACAGTAAAAAATTAAAGATGGCAATTCCTAGCAAGAAATATGCGTACACAGAGATATGTTCGCCACCGATATAAGGTAATGTCATAGCTGCTGCTACCTTTAGGCTGATGTCAATCATACTACCCGCTGCGTAAAATCCCATTCTCTCTTTGGCAAGGATAAGTCCTGTAGCTGGGATTTGAAGGATAATCAAAACCAACGAAAGGGTAGAGGCATGAAACAGTATTGTGGCCGCCTCCATACGGTTGGCAGGCACCACTAAATAGTGATTGAGATACCATAAACCAACCGACTCCAGTAGGACGAAGGTAAGCACTGCTACCAGTAGGTTGATAATACAGCCTGTTGCAAAAATATCTTGAATGCCTTGTTCCCGTTTGTGGGTGCCCTCATAGTTGTAATAGCGTTGCAAGGTGGACGCAAGCGTTGTGTTGAAAAAGCCAAATAGCGACACCAGACCAGCGACAACCATATATATGCCATAGTCAACAACACCAAGCGTGTCTAACAATATACGTGAGATATACAGGTTGGCCAGCAAAACAAAAAACATTCTGATATATAAAAACATCGTGTTTTTTGCTATCCTCTTATTGTTGGCTTGATAGGTTGTCATCTTTATATTAGGAAGCCTTAGAAAATTAAATCCCTTGAGACATAGACGGTTGTTATGATGAATGCCAAGAATAGCATACCGGCCACGAACATCATTCGTTTGGGACCCGCAGGCTTCAGTGGAACAGTGGCGTTGGTCACAACGGTAAACACGGGCGTTTTTTCTTGAACTTTGGCTATGGCAGCCTGCAATTGTGTGTTCAGTGTACTGTAAGCATTGAATTTCAGTTGCATATCGTTTTCCAAATCATCTTTCTTCGACTTGAAGCTTTCCAACATGATGTCCATGTTGGCATCAGCATAACTTCCGTATGCTTGCCGAGCTTTCTCGTATGTATGTTTGGCTTTTGCGGTAAGTTCTTTGTAGTAGTTCATGTCATGGCGTGCCTTGCTGGTTCGGTATTCTGTGATAAATTCCTGCAGCTTGTACCTTACCGAATCGGCCATGGTGGCTGAAATCAATGGATCTTGATCCTCTACTTCGATAGAGATGAGATTTGTTTTCTTGTCCACTCTGCAAGTTACTTTGTTGCGGATGGCACTGAAAATTTCATACTCTCTCTTTGTTAATTGGAAATGATTGATGTGATGATCTTGAGGCGTTGGTGCTGCTTTTTTCTTAAAAAGGTTCTTCAAAAAATATAATGGAATCGTCAATGGATTTGGCTTCTGATGCTTATCCAGATAATTATAATAGGTGGTGTTGATGGTTCCATCGAGACTTTTCACACGGATGTCGATGAGTTGTGAGATAAATCGATTCGATTTCAACAACTCTGGGTAGAGCTCGGGCGAGATGGCATCTGACAACATAGTGTTGTTGAGGTTAAAGCCCATGGATGCCGCAATGTCGGAAAGTCCGCCTCCCTCATTGATGTTTCCTAATTCGGGTGCCAGCGACACGCCGCTTTTGTAGTACCTTGGCACAGGAAGTATCAGGGCGCAAGCCACTGCAAAGGTAATGGACAATATGATGGCGTATGTCCATTTCTTTTGAATGACTCGCTTGATAATTTCGGATATGTTAATCTGTTCGTTTGTTTCTTTCATTTGGCTACTCATTATGATGCCTCATCTCATAGGGCTTTCTTCAAAATTCTTTATTTCATCATATTCGCTATCGTGGCTATCATGGCGGCGATGCTGGTGATGCCACTGCCTAGGCTTATGGTCTCTGCGATGCTCATCTTGCGCGACAGCTTGGTGGGTACCACTATCTCGCAGCCAGGATTTACCTTGGCACCCTCGCTCACTTTGCCTACCATGCCGTTCATGTAGATGATGTAGGTGTTGCTCTTGCGGGCGTTTTGCGCAAATCCGCCGGCTGCATTGATGTAGTACTTGGCTTTCTTTCCTTTTTTGTAGGCCACGGTGTTGGGATACATCACGGCTCCGTTAATCTTGACGGTGGCCGTGTATTGAGGTAGGATGAGGCGGTCGCCCTCGCGTAACACGATGTTAGCGTCGCTGTTGGGATCGGCTATGGCTTTGTCCAGTTCGATACCCACTGGGAAAGTGGCGGGAATCTCAAATTTCTTCAATTGAGCAGTCGACGTGTTTTGTCCCAGCTGCTGTATGGCACCCGCATTGTTGCTGCTGGCAGCCATCTGCAATAGTTGGCGTTGCAGCTCTTCTTGCTGCATCTTAAGGGCTGTCTCCATTCTGGATCTTTCCATGGCATTGGGCACGCGCTCCAACCGTGCGCCCTTGATGTATGCTAAGTCGGTCACGCCACCTGCTGCTTGCAGCAAGTCGGTGAGCCGTATGTTGCGCTTGGACATGGTGTAGGTCCCACCAAACATCACCTCACCCTCTACGCTTACATTCTTCTGAACACTGTACCCCGGGCTCTTGCGCACATAAACTTCGTCGTAGGGTTTTAGTACAAAACCGGGTTCGCCGTCAATCACAAACCCGTCTTTCAAGGCAAAGGTATATGTCTTGGCAATGAGTGAGTCAGTGGTGAGGGCTTTGGAGTTGACGATGCGGCGGGCAACATCTACTTTTACGGTAGATGCAGTTTCTTTAAGTCCGCCTGCTTGCAATACAAAGTCCTCCAGCGTCTCGTTGTCTGCGTATTTGTACACGCCAGGATATTGTACCTCACCATGGATGGTGATGGTTTGCTGCTGCATCATCTCACGTTTCGTGGGGATGAAAAGCACGTCGTTCTCCTTCAAGGGTATGTCGGCTGCGGTGCCGTTCATGATGCCCGCCACGTCGACCGCAACTACTTCCAGGGTGCGGTCTTCCTTCATGCGATGGATTACACCGCGGGAGGTGAAGGCTTCTTCCTTCAGCCCTTCGGCGTGTTGTACCAAGGTGCGCACGCTGTTGATGTCGTTGCCCAGTTGATACAAGCCCGGACGGAATACTGCTCCTTTTATTTCTACCGTATTATTATAACGTTGAATAATCGAGTCGACCGAAACCGAGTCGCCGTCGGCAATGTGAAAGGTGTTCATGTCGAATTCGGAAACATTGAATACCGCAAATTCACGACCCGTCTTGCGAACCAAGCGTACTGCCTTTTTATAGGCGTCGCCCGTGAAGCCTCCTGCGTATTTCAGCAGTGTGCCCACGCTCTCACTGCTCTTCATCTCGTAGAACATGGGGCGTTTCACCTTTCCCGTGATGTTCACCAGGCAGTTGTAAGGTCCCACATAGATTACGTCACCGTCTGTCAGGCGCACGTTGCCCGTCATCTTGCCATTTAGAATGTAGTCGTAAACATCGGCTTGAGAGATGAGGCGGTTGTTGCGATAAATCTTGATTTCGCGCAGTGTTCCCAAGTCGTTGGTTCCTCCAGCCATGTACAGGGCATGGAAAACAGATGCGAAGGCTGAAATGGTATAAGTGCCAGGTGCCCGCACTTCGCCCATCACGTTGACGGTGATGGTTCGGCTCTGTCCCAGCGTGAGGCGTACCTTGCTGCTGCTGTATCGTACACCCAATTGTCCTCGTAGTCGTTGGTTGGCTTGTGCAATGGTCAGTCCGCTCACCTGTATGGGGCCAAAGCCTTCGATATTGATATCACCGTCGGGTGATACCGTAGACTGGATAGACTTTTGTGACGCGCCATAGATATCAACAAACACGGCATCGCCCGGTCCCAACCGATAACTTTGCGGCGTGGCGATATTCATGCTGGGCTCAAAGGTCAAATCCTTGTTGTTGAAGATGTCCCTACCGAAAACTTTTTTCTTGTCTTCAGCCTGCTGCTTGAGTATCTGCTTGAGCCATTGGATGGAGTCGGTTGGCGTGAGGTAGCTCAGTTCTTGCTGCATCAGCTTAAACTCCTCGCTGTCTTCAT